>Ga0307506_10000096_pt1 | contig 35482 bp, 38 predicted proteins | sample 25_S_MG_FD_202175 | JGI IMG/M metagenome (GOLD analysis project Ga0307506, IMG submission 202175) | Soil microbial communities from Populus trichocarpa stands in riparian zone in the Pacific Northwest, United States - 25_S | ecosystem: Environmental > Terrestrial > Soil > Riparian zone > Trees... | reverse complement strand
GGTTTGGGTCCGCACCCCCGGCAAGCCGTTTCCCAGTGTTTACAACGACTTACGAGGTGCTATGTCAGGAGGTCTGGAGCGAGAACGACAGGATCGGTAGCACCTTCATCGCCCGGAGGAACCGTGGCGATGTCGTGGCCTTCCTGGCCGAGGCGCTCGATGATCGGCCTTTCCAGGTTCTCGTCGGCGAAAAACCTCATCCGTGTAGGTGGATACGGGGGATGAGCTCATCTGTGCTGAGAGCCTGACGTGCAAAGGCGACAGCCGCGAGCACGTCTTCTCGAATCAACCGTGGATAGTCGGCGAGGATCTCGCCGATCGCGCACCCGGCGGCTATCTTCTCGAGAAGGATCTCCACGGTGATCCGGGTCCCGCGAATCACCGGCTTCCCCAGCATGACCTGAGGGTCGATCGCGATTCGGTCCAAGAGATCGTCAGTCATCAGCTTTCTCCACCGGTTCTGCGAAGCGGCGTCACACCAGCTCCGCAAAGCTCCGATGCACCGCATGCCCATTCTCCTCCGCCGGCCGGTTGCCCGGGCGGATGAACAGCCCCGTCCGCATCCCGGCCTCGCGCGCGGCGTCGAGCTCGGCGGTGACGTCGCTCAGGAAGAGGATGTCGGCGGGGGGCAGGGCGAAGGCGGCGGCGATGGCGACGTAGGAGGAGGCTTCCTGCTTGGGGCCGGTGGTGGTGTCGTGGAAGCCTTCGAGATAGGGCAGGAGGTCCCCCTGGTCGCTGTGGCCGAAGAGGAGCTTCTGGGCGAGGACGCTGCCGGAGCTGAAGATGCGGGTGCGGATGCCCTTTTCCTTCCAAAGGCGGAAGGCGGCGGCGACGTCCGGCCAGACTTGGGCCTGCAGCTCGCCGGAGCGGTAGCCTTCTTCCCAGAGGATGCCCTGGAGCTGCTTGAGGCCGGTCGACTTGCGGTCGCGGTCCATCAGCCAGTGGGCGTAGGGGGCTCCGTTGCCGAAGGCGGGCAGCTCGAACCCGATCCGCGTCTCCTCCCCGTGCTCCTCGCGCAACGCCCGGAGCGGCTCGGCGAAGCGCGGGTCCCCGGAGGCGCAGGCGGCGTCGAGGCGCCGCCTGGCGTAGGGGAAGAGGACCTCGTGGACGAAAGAGAGCGGGGTCGTGGTCCCTTCGATGTCCGTGAGGACCGCGCGCACGGTCAGAGGCCCGGCGACGGGATGTAGGAGGGTCCGAAGCAGAGCGGCTGGTAGCGGTTGTCCACTCCGGTCTCGGTGTAGTGCGGCGTCCAGCCGGTCATGTCCTGGAACAGGCGCACGGCGCGGATGGTGCGGTCCTGGCAGAGGTCGAACCAGTGGTGCGTCCCCTGCGGCACGCGGATCATGTCGCCCTTGACGACCTCGATCGAAAAGACCGGACCGCCGTTCGGATGGATGTGGAACAGGCCGCGGCCGTGGACGATGAAGCGGACCTCGTCCTCGTCGTGGAAGTGCTCCTTGTTGAAACGGTTGAGCATCGCTTCGAGCCCCGGCGTCTCCGACTTGATGTTGATCACGTCGGCGGTGACGTAGCCGCCTTCGGCCTTGAGCTTCTCGATGGGCTCCTTGTAAGCCTCCAGGATCTCTTGGTCGGTGGGGCTGTCGCCGAGCGCATCGGTGCCTTCGAAGCGGCGGTACCAGATGCCGAAGGGCGCGAGGAAGGTGGAGATTTCGGCCGGGTCTTCCAGCACCCGGTTCTCGTCGCGCAAGGTTACGGTCGCCATGATGGTCCTCCTGTCTGCAACCTGAATTCAACCCTCGAAGGGGGCAAAGCGAGTCCTGCGTGCCGCGCACTCGAACAGGAACTCGAAGATTTCGACGTGCCGATAGGCTTGAGCCAGCGTCTCGCCCCAGGCGTAGAGCCCATGTCCCGCGAGCAGGAAGCCGCGCAGGCCGGGCCGCGCCGCGAGAAGATCGCCGACCTCCGCCGAGAGCGCGTCCATGTCCTGCGAGTTCCCGAGCGCCGGCACGAACACCTCGGACTCATGAGTGGTAACCCCCTCCAGGCCCTTGAGCATTTCGTAGCCGCGGAGAGTGAAGCCCCCTCTCTCCCTATGGTGCTCGCCGAGGAGGGTATTGGGGACAGAGTGGACATGGAGCACCGATCCGGCGCCCGTCCTCTCCACGATCCGCGTATGCAGAGACGCCTCCGCCGAAGGCTTCGCCGTCTCCCCCTCCGCCGGCCGCCCCCCCGGCCCCACCACCATCAGGTCCGCGGGCTTCAAGTACCGCTTGTGCACCCCGGAGCGGGTGAGCAGCAGGCGGAGCGGCTCACGGCTCAACGTGACGCTGAAGTTGCCGCCGGTGCCCTGGCACCACCCCTGGGCGGCCAGCTCTTTCACGGCGTGGCAGAGATCCTCGGCGGTCGCGGGGGCGGTGGTCGTCATGGGGCGGAAGTATACCGGAGAGATCAGCTCTCCCGTCTTCGACGGTAGTACCTATTCGAAGACGATTTGAAAGCCCAATTGGCGCGCGACAGCCACCAGGCGGTCGTCGTAACTGGCGACGGCAACAGTCTCTCCTTGGGCGCGAAGGAAGACTGCAGAAGCAAGATGGAGAGCATCCAAAGTGCGCACCGGAGCCGGAAAGGGCTCCAGGGCACGAGAAAGGATAGGAGGCGCCATCTCGACAAAACCGACCCCATCGAGAAGATGCCGAACTGATTCGGAGTGTGTCGCCGTCAGTCCACGAGCATGGATACGAGTCCAGATCTCGTACTCAAGAAGCCGGCTCGAGAAGAGATCCTCTTCCCAGAAGGAAGCCGGTGGGCACCGGTCCTCCGCCAGCAGATGTGCAAGAGCCACGGAGGTGTCGAGATAAATCAACGCTCGCCTCGGTCCTCATCCAGCTCTCGCGACAGCTCCTTCCATCGAGCTCTCGGGAGCCGCGGTGGAGGACCTTTCGGCCCACGACGTACCGGCAGGGTGATCCAGCCCTTCTGGATGGCCTCGGTCAGTCCGGCCTGGCTGGAGCTGGCAGGACGATCCGCCAAAGGAGGAACAAGCCTGGCGATCACCCGGTCCCGCTCTGTCACGAGAACCGTCTCGCCTTCCTGGGCCAGATGGACGTACTCGCTGAGCTGGTTCTGGAGAGCTGTCAGTGCGATGGCGCGCATACCCGGACGTTAGCCCCCTGGGTGTCCCCGGTCAAGCACTTCGCTTTATCCACCCTGCGACAACACCACTTCCCGCCCCCCCACCTCCGTCGTCACCGGCCTCCCGCGCAGCGTCCAGCCGGTCTTTCAACTCCCTCGTTCAGGGGGAGTGAGAAGCGCTCCCGGAAGCGGGCTTCCGGGAGGCTTTGCAAGGGTGACGAGAGACCAGGCTTCAGTGGCTCTGGTCGTGCGGTACGGTCACGGTGGCGGTGGCGGTCGTAGTGTTGCCGCCGGCGTCCGTGGCTGAGTAGGTGACGGTGTAAACCCGTCCTTCCTTCCTCTGCCCTGTCCGCTCGGCGCGGACGGAGAACGTCCGGTCGTCGGTGCCGTAGGCCGCGCCGGCGATGTCCCGGGCCGGATCGCTGGTCTCGTTGCAGGTGAGGGAGACGAGCTTGACGGCCGGGCTCGGGTCCTGGTCGTCCTGAACCGTGATCTCCGCCTGGATCGCGACCATTTTGTGGTTGGGCGGCCAGAGGCTGGAGGGGGTGAGGGCGACGGTGAGGGTGGGCGGAGTCACATCGCCCGGCGGCGGCGGAGCGTCGTCGATCACGATGCTGTCCGAGATGTGGGTCGAGTCGCCCAGGATGATGTCGAAGTGGGCCGTCTTGTAGGCGCCGGATGGAGCCGGCAGCACGACCCGGAAGCCGGCGCGGCTGGTGCCGGGCGCGATGTCCGCGGCGGGGCCGCTCTCGTTGCTCCACTCGATGTCGAAGGAGGGGCTCTCCTCGGTGGTGACGACGCGGGTCTCCCAACCCGCGGGAGCGGCGGCGCTGAGCGGCGGAAGCCCATCGTCGAAGGTCCAGCCGGCGGGCGGCACGGGCAGCTCCGGAACGCCGTGGAGATAGTCGAAGCCTACGCGGACCGCCACCACGGGCTGCGAGCCCTGGTTGACGACGCGGTAGGAGTAGACCGTCTGCGAGCCGAGGGTCTCCTCGGTGACCTTGACCTGGACGGCCGGCTGCGCGAAGGCGCTGGGAGCCGGGATCAGGACCAGCAGGAGCAGGGCCGAGACGGCGGACAGGACGATGGCTTGGGTGAGTCTGTTTGTCATCGGTCTCTCCCCCTTACCGGTGGGTGAAGTGGACGGGATCATTGGCGGGAACGGGCCTGGTGAGGTCACAGCCGGCGGCCACGGTGTCGACGTTCCGTCCGGCCGGAAGGTTGACGCGTGCGTCGAAGGCCTCTCCCCGCGTGTGCGCGCTGGAGGCGGCCGGACGCTGGGTGAGCAGAAGGCCGTGCCGGTTGAACTCCTGCTGCACCTGGGTGCGCAGCTCCTGGCATTCGGCTTCACGGCGGTTGCGCAGGTCGTTCCAGCGGTCCCAGACCTCGCGGAGGTGGGACTGGTAGCTGGGCGGACGGTACGCGGAGTTGACGGTGATGGTGCCGCCCGCCGCAGCCACCGCGGCCTGGAAACAGGTCAGAGCGGTCTGCATGCCGGCGTTGAGGTTGGCGGTGTCGACCGTCTGCCCGTTCTCGAAGGCCTGCGCGTCGGCGGCGAGGGGGGCGAGCGGCGGCACCTGGCAGGTGCGGACGTCGAAGTTGAAGAGCTGGGCCAGCGACTGGTCGCCCCAGCCGTCCTGCTGGACGCTGAAGACGAAGGTGACCGTCTGGTCACGCCAGGTGTTGAGCCTCTGCGAGAGGGCGACCGCCGGGGTCTCGAAGTAGGTGCCGTAGGCGTTCCCCGGCTTGCCGAGATGGCTGACCAGAGTGCGGTTGCCGGTGGGCGTCTCAAGATAGATGTCGAGCCAGTCCCAGATGCCGGCGTCGTAGGTGCGGAGGAGGTAGCTGAAGCTGACGAGGCCGCCGTCGTTGACGTTGATCGCGATGCGCAACGTGCTGGCGCCGAAAGGCTCGAGGCCCGGGGCGGGCTCGCCGGTGTCGGGGAAGGGGTAGGGAGTGTCCCAGCGGCCGATGGACGCGCTGGTGCCGTTGGTGTCAGAGCTGGTCGTGACGTAGCCGACCCCGCCCGGGGTCACGCTGGCGATCGTCGCCGGCCGGACCTGCGGCGGTTGCTGAGCGTAGCCCGCGGAAGCGACCGCCGCGGCCAGCAGGGCCACGAGCGCTATGCGGAGCCAGGATCGCACTCTCATGTGCATTGATCCTCCTTCGTCAACGTGCTGCGCTGACGGGAAGACGGCGCGGGCGGCGATTCCGTGAGGAAGACGAGGCCGGGGTGCCGCATAGATTCTCCCTTCGTCGTCCGAGCCTGAGGGTGAGAAGAAACATCGAATGCGGTCTATAGAATAGACGATCAGCCGCAAGAGGATCACACCCGGACAGGTGGTTTTCCTGTCGCCGGAAGGGTGGGAGAAGGGGGGACTCCTGCGTACCCTCACCCCTCCGCAAGCGCTGAAGACGGGGCAGATCTGACAAAGAATTAACGCTTCTCGGGCCCAAAAATCCTGTCGAGATCTCTCCATGTCTGTACCACACGCAGAATGTCGACGAGATCCCGGAAAACTCTGTAGAACATCACGTGCTTCTCAAAGCCAGGGATCGGCCAGGACCGGAGATCTCTCAGATCGGGATGACGAAACTCGCGGCGCCGGCCGATCTCGGGGAAGGAACGGAGGCGATCGAAGGTTGACTCAGCGGCATCCAGGAATCGAAGGGCTGCGTTGACGCTGTCCTTGGCGATGTAGAGAGCCTGCTCGTCAAGATCGATCTTGGCCAGCGGACGGACGACAACCCGGCGGCTCACCCCTTGGCTGCCGTCTGGCGCACCCGCTCGCGCATCAGGTCCCAGTCAGCCGACCCCATTTCGACGGGCTCGGCGTCGAGAGCTGCCAACAGCTTCCTCTCAAGCGCGGCCCTGTCCTTGAAGTCCTGAGCCTCGCAGAGCAAAGACTGGATGTAGTCGCTCGGCGTCGGATAACCGCCGAGGGCGGCTTGCTCTTCAACGAAGTCCTTCAGGTTGTCGGGCAACGAGATGCTGAGTGTCGTCATGGCTTTCCGGTCCTTTGAAGCGAGCCGAGCTAGTGGACGAACGTGACGCTGAAGTTGGCGCCGGTCCCCTGGCACCACCCCTGGGCGGCCAGCTCTTTCACGGCGTGGCAGAGGTCCTCGCGGAGGGTCTGCGGGGCGGCCGTGGCGGTCGCGGGGGTCGCGGGAGCGGTGGTCGTCATAGGGCGGAAGTATACCCGTGCCGAGCCGTCCTGCGACGGCACGTCTCCAATGTAGGACGTGCTACAATGCATCCCATGGAAAGCGTGATCGACCAGAGAGTCAGCCTGCGGGAAGTCAACCAGCACTTGACCCGCTATGTGAAGGCGGCAGAGGCCGGGGAGCGCATTGTGATCACCCGGCGCGGCAAGCCTGTGGCTCTCCTCTCACCCCTCCCGCAGCAGAAGCGCTCGCTCACCCCGGAGCAAGAGGCCGCCCTGGGGCGAATCCTGAGCCAGAGCCATCCCCTGGGAGGTCGTGCCCCCTCGCGGGATGAGCTCCATGAGCGTTGAGCGGCTCAGCCTCGACGCCAACATCCTGTTCTACACCGTCGATGCCGATGCCGGCGAATTGCAGGTGAAAGCCCGCGACATCGTACGCCGGGCGGCCTCGGACTACGACTGTGTCCTCTCCCTGCAGACCCTGTGCGAATTCTTCGCCGCGACGACGCGCAAGGGAAAGCTGACGCCCGACCAGGCGGCAACCCAGCTCGACGACTGGCAGACCTTGTTTCCGGTCGTCACCGCCACGCCCGCCAGCCTGCGCCTCGCCGTGCGGGCCGTCGCGCAGCACAATCTCTCGTTCTGGGATGCCATGCAATGGGCCGTCGCCAAGCAGGCCGGAGCGACGTTGTTCTTGAGCGAAGACATGCAACACGAACGAGAGCTGGAGGGTGTCCGGCTCAGAAACCCCTTCATTGTCGAGGATCCTTTTTCGGCGCCTTGAATCGCTGGGCCCAAAGCCTCTACGGCAGCGACGGCGCTGATTCGGCCTGAGCGGGGAATTGAGCAATGGCGGCTTTGATTTCCTGGATGGTCATTCACGGAAGCTTATCGCCGATCTGCCCCGCCAACAAAGCCATGCGGCAGCACCAGCTATCTGCGGCTGCTACAATTCCTGCCTCAGCTTTGGGGGATCACCACAGGAGTGCGAAGCATGGACACAGAGCAGGTCTACGTAGACGACAACCTCTTTCTCGGGCGGATCGAGGAGCAGAAGGCGCTCCGGGAGGTTCTCTCCCGCCTGCTGCGTTCTCCAGAACCTGACGCTACGTCTTCAGTCTTTCTCCTCTACGGCGAGGGCGGCATGGGGAAGAGCCAGCTCCTCCGGCGCTTTAGGGACATCGCCCAGCTCGAAGCCCCTTGGGAGCGGGCCCTGCAAATCCTGGTTGTCGACTGGGAAGTTGAGCGGGGACGCCACCTCGGGCTGCAAGTCTCACGCGATCGGGTCGCCGCGGAAACGGTTCTCGAGATCCTGGCCCAATCCGCTGAAGACATTGGCGGCAAATCCGCTTTGAAGCCCTTTCGCACGGCGGCGCAACAGCTCCGGGAGGTAGAGACAAAGGTCCGGGAGAGCTTCCAACGCGATCGCGCGGACGACCGCTGGGCCGGTCTCCGTGGCTTGGCGGCTGAGAGCGCCGCCACATGGCTACGTCGACTCGTCGGTGTTGGCGAAGGCCTGCAGGCTCCAGTAACCAAGGGGATCGACAATGCTCTGGAGCTGACGGGAGACGCCGCCACCACGGCCCTGACCTGGTTCCGCTCACGGCTTCGCCTCAAATCGGAGGAAGAGAGGCTCTTCTGCCGGCCCGAGGAGGAGCTCGCCCGTGCCTTGGGACGGGGCTTCGCGGCCATGTCCAAAAGCCGCCCCCTAATCATTCTTCTCGATACCTACGAGATTGTGGACCGTGTAGACCCTTGGCTCCGGCTGGTGATCCGCGAGGCCGGCCCGCGGCTGGTCTGGGTCCTTGCTGGGCGCGACAACCTCCGGGACAGCCGGCCCGCGGACCGGTTCATCGGCTACAGCGCCGAGCTCCCACGTCAACTCTATGCCATCGACCTCCAAGAGCTGTCCATTTCCGATGTGGCCGCGTACCTGCGCTTCCGCGCACCGGAACGGCAGCTTTCGGAAGATGAAGCGGTCTGCATCCACCAGGCTACACTGGGGATTCCCCTGGCGATTCGGCAAGCGGGAGACCTCTGGGCGCGCGATGTTCCGCTCGAGGTCTTCGCCGAGGCACCGGGCGGCGCTGACCGGGATGACATCGTGCGTACGATGAGCGAACGAGTCCTCATCCACTGCTTCTCGGACACCGAAGGTGACCGGGAAGACCGCCGGGCGCTCTACCTCCTTGCCATGCAGCGGCGGTCCGACCCGCAGGTCCAGAGGGCGGCTCTCGCTCCCGCAGAGGGCCGATTTGACCTTAATGCCCGCTGGGTCGAGCTCGCCCGACGCTACTCCGCCGTTCAGCGCGGCCAGCAGGTGGTTCTCCACGCCAAGGTCGCCGGGTTTCTCCGCGAGTTCCTTCTCAGCCCTCAAGAGCGGCAGAGCGATGTCGTCCACGAGCTCGCATCTCGGGCGGCGGACGCGGTGCGTAGGAGTATTGAACGGATCGAGGAAGACCTGCCTCTCCTTGAGGATCGCTGTGACAGCGACGACTGGAAGGAGGCCGTACTCGACTTACTGAGCTGGCTCTTCTGGAAAGACCCGGCCGAGGCTTGGCGCGAGTGGCTTCCAACTTTCGTGGCGGGCCGGGGATACAACAGTGAGTTGGCGGAGGGTCTCGTTGAGCTGGCTGGTCGTTTTGAGCCCGCCATGGGGTCGGACGACCGGAAGCGTCTCCTGCAGCTCCGGCATAGTCTTACTGGAGACGGCGACTCCTGGGAGGCCGTGCTCGCAGACTGCCGAATTCGGTTAAGGCGCTTCTCGGATTCTGTAGGCCAATTCGGAGAGTTGAATGCAATCCTCGATGTACTCGAAGGCGATGCGCTGCAGCAGCGCGCTCCTCAAACAGCCCTGGAACTCCTTCTGAGAGCAGAGTCGGGCCTTCCCGCAGAAGGCCGGAGCCTCAAAGAGGAACTTTCTAACTCATTCCTCTCCCTCGCGTATAGCCTTGTTTGGGCCAAGGGGCTCAGCAGTCCAGTTGACTCTCCGGAGGCGGAACAATTACTTCGGAAGGTGATGGCGTGGTTTCCGAAACAGGACGAGGCGTGGAATCTTTTAGGAGTAGCTCTACACAGCGGAAGCAGGCCTGAAGCGGCTTATGCCTGCTTTCGCCAGGCCGCTGATCTAGCGCCGCATCATCTTCTCTATCTTTCGAACACAGGCTATGCTCTTGACAAGCTGATGCGTTACGACGAGGCGACGGCTTGTTTCCAGCGGGTTCTCGAAACTGAACCGAATAACACACAAGCTCACAACGGCCTTGGCTGGGTCCAATTTCATCTCCGGCGATACGATCATGCCCTACGCTGTTTCCAGCGTGCTCTCGAAATCGAACCGAACAATTTAGAAGCTCACAACGGGCTTGGTGCTACCTATTCTGATCTTCAGCAATACGAGGAGGCCATCCGCACTTTCAAGCGAGCTCTCGAAATCAAACTCGACGACCCAGAAGCCTATAGCGGACTCGGCTGGGTCCACTACTTTCTCCGACGCTACGATGAGGCCACTCGGTACTTCCACCGCGCCCTCGAAATCGAACCGACTCTCCTGGCCGCCAACCTCGGGGCTGGCAGGGTTTGCAGCTCTCTCCGGCGCTACGATGAGGCCACCCACTACTTCCAGCGCGCTCTGGAAATCAAACCGGATCACTCCACAGCCAACAGCGGACTTGGCTGGGTTCACTACTCTCTGCGACGCTACGATGAGGCCACCCGTTTCTTCCAGCGCGTTCTCGAAATCGAACCCAACAACTCAGAAGCCCACAACGGACTCGGCTGGATTTACAACCTCCTATGGCGCTACGATGAGGCCACCCGTAGTTTTCAACGAGCTCTAGAAATTGACCCAAACAATTTAGGAGCTCAGAGGGGGCTCGGCCTGGCTCATTTCTATCAACTTCAATCAAAAAAGGCTATTAAGATCCTCACGCGTTTGACAGAGATTGATCCTTCCAATGGAGGCGCATGGAACGATCTCGGGCTCTATCTTTCTGCAGTTGGCGAGACTGCTCAGGCAATCGCAACACTTGAAAAATCGATAGCAACTGATCCAGCCCTCGCAAAGCCTCACAGACACCTCGGGAAGATTCATCTTATCCATGGCCGCCTTCTCGAAGGGATCGCCTGTCTAGAACGTGCGGTTCACCTAGATTCCGAGTACAGCGCTGCCCACGCCAGTTTGGCCGTCGCCTACCGGCGTATGGGCAGAGCTGCGGATGCCGAGCGGCACCTGCAACTTGCATCACAGTTTCTGGAGCGATCGGATGACTACAACCGGGCTACCTATGAAGCCGTTGCCGGAAACACCGCGGGAGCACTACGGCAGCTAGAAGAGGTCTTCAGGTTCGCCCCAGGATACAGGCTCGTAGCCCGGCGCGATCCTGACCTCGATGGGCTGCGGGCGAACCCCAGCTTCCAGCAACTGATAGGGATGGAATCGCAGCCCGCCTGAAGCACCCCTCCAGGAGGATAAGCCGGCCGGCGGATCTACCCTCCCGATGACGAACGACTTATTTCTGGGACGCCGGCTCGGCGCACGCCCACCCGCATCTGTTCCCAGTCGCCTCTTTCCATCTCACTCGGCTCGGAGGCGAGCGCTGTTTCCAGCTTCGCCGCGAGCTCGCCCCGATCCTTGCGGTCTTGGGCCTCAGAGAGCACGTAGCAGATGTAGTCGCTCGGCGTCTGATAGCCGCCGAGAGTCGTCTGCTCCTCGACAAAGGCCTTCAGGCTGTCGGGCAACATGATGCTGAGAGTCATCAAAGCTCCCTCTTGAGGTCGGACCTTTCCATCCACCAGATCCTTCAGTCGCTAAGGCTCCTTCAGGATGACACGGAAGGTGCCTACGGCAACACCACTTCCCGCCCCCCCACCACCGTCGTCACCGGCCTCCCGCGCAGCGTCCAGCCGTCGAAAGGTGTATTCCGCGATTTGCTGCGGAACTGAGCGGCGAGGATGGTGACTTCGTCGTCGAGATGGAAGAGGCTCAAGTCGGCCGGGCTGCCGGGCTTCAGGGTGCCGACGGGAAGGTTGAGGACGCGGGCGGGGCCGGTGGAGAGGAGCTCGACGAGGCGGGAGAGGCTCAGGATGCCGGTGTGGACCAGGCGGTCGAGGCAGAGGCTCAGGGTGGTCTCCAGGCCGAGGATGCCGAAGGGGGCGGCGTTGAACTCGACGGCTTTCTCGTCCGGGGCGTGCGGGGCGTGATCGCTCGCGATGCAGTCGATGGTGCCGTCGGCGAGACCCTGGACGAGGTGCTCGCGGTCTTTCTCGGCGCGGAGGGGCGGCTTCATCTTGCAGCAGGTATTGAAGCGGGTGCGGGCGACTTCCTCGTCGGTGAGGAGGAGGTGGTGCGGCGTCACCTCGCAGGTGACGTTCAGGCCCCTGGAGCGGCCCCAGCGGACGAGATCGAGGCTGCGCGCGGTGGAGAGATGGGCGACGTGGTAGCGGCCTCCGGTGTCCTCGGTGAGGAGGAGGTCGCGGGCGACCATCACGTCCTCGGCGGAGCCGGGGATGCCGGCGAGGCCGAGGCGGGTGGAGACCTCGCCTTCGTGCATGACGCCCTTGCCGGTGAGATTCAGATCCTCTGCGTGCTGGATGACCGGGATGTTGAAGTGCTGCGCGTAGAGGAGCGCGCGGCGCATCAGCTCGGCGTTCATCACCGGCTTGCCGTCGTCCGAAACGGCGACGGCGCCGGCGCGCACCATCTCGCCGATCTCGGCCAATTCCTGCCCTTCCAGCCCCTTGCTGATCGCGCCGATCGGATAGACGCGGGCGAAGCCGGCGCGCCGGGCTTCGAGCAGGATGTGCTCGGTGATCGAGCGGCTGTCATTGGCCGGTACGGTGTTCGCCATGCAGGCGACGGCGGTGAAGCCGCCGGCCGAGGCGGCCAGGGTGCCGGTGCGCACGGTCTCCTTGTACTCCTGCCCGGGCTCGCGCAGGTGGACGTGCATGTCGATGAGGCCGGGGGTCACGACGAGACCGGCGGCGTCAATCGTCTCGGCGCCTTTGGGCTTCGCGATCTTCCCGTCGATCTTGGAGATCGCGCCATCCTCGATCAGGACGTCGAACGCTCCGTCGAGATCCTGGCTGGGATCGACGACCCGGCCGCCATGGACCAGAAGCTTCATGACAGCTCCTCTTTGACGCCGGAGAGCAGGTAGAGGACCGCCATGCGCACGGAGACGCCGTGCGTCACCTGCTCCAGGATCACCGAGATGGGCCCGTCGGCCACCTCGCTGGCGATCTCGACGCCGCGGTTCATCGGTCCGGGGTGCATGACGATGACGTCGTCCTTCGCCCCCTTGAGGCGCTCGGTGGTGAGGCCGAAGAGCTGGAAGTACTCGCGGACGGAGGGGAAGGACATCCTCCCCTGCCGTTCGAGCTGGACGCGGAGCATCATCACCACGTCGGCGTCTTCGATGGCTTCCTGGAGGGTGTAGGCGACGTCGACGCCCATCTTCCCCATGTCCACCGGCATCAGCGTGCGCGGGCCGCCGACCACCACCGAGGCTCCCATTTTCCGGAGCAGGTGGATGTTCGAGCGCACGACGCGGCTGTGCTCGATGTCTCCGAGGATGGCGACGCGCAGCCCTTCGAGCTTCTTCTTGTGGCGGCGGATGGTGAAGGCGTCGAGGAGCGCCTGGGTGGGATGCTCGTGGGCGCCGTCGCCGGCGTTGATGACCCCGGCGTCGATGCGGTCGGCCAGCATATGCGGAACGCCGGGGGCGGCGTGGCGGATGACGACGAGATCGGGCGCCATGGCCTGGAGGTTGAGCGCCGTGTCGATCAGCGTCTCGCCCTTCTCCAGCGCCGAGCCGGAGGTCGAGAAGTTGATGTTGTCGGCGGAGAGGCGCTTCTCGGCGATCTCGAAGCTCGAGCGGGTGCGCGTCGAGGCCTCGAAGAAGAGATTCATCACCGTCTTGCCACGCAGCGTCGGCACCTTCTTGATCGGCCGGTCGCCGATCTCGGCGAAGGATTCCGCGGTGTCCAGGATCAGCGAGATTTCAGCCGGCGACAGCTCCGCGATGCCGAGCAGGTCTTTCCGGGTCCATCGAGTCTGGCTGGCGGGCGTCATTTCTGCGGTTTGCGCTCCAGGATGCGGACCTGCTCGGTGCCGTCGGTGGCTTCGAAGGTGACCTCGATCACCTCGTCCTGGGACGTGGGGACGGTCTTGCCGACGTAATCGGCCTGGATGGGCAGCTCGCGGTGGCCGCGGTCGATGAGCACGGCGAGGCGCACCGCCTTGGGACGGCCGAAGTCGACCAGCTCGTCGAGCGCGGCGCGCACGGTGCGCCCGGTGTACAGCACGTCGTCGCAGAGCACGACTACGCAGTCGTCGATCGGCCGCGGCAGCTTGGTCCCCTTGACGACGGGCTGGGCGGCGATGGTCGACAGGTCGTCGCGGTAGAGAGTGATGTCGAGGATGCCGACGGGGACCTTGTGCCCCTCCATCCGCTCGATCTCCGCGGCGAGCTTCTCCGCCAGCGGCACGCCGCGCGTGCGGATCCCGACGAGCAGGAGCTCGGCGTAGTCTTTTCCCGCGGCGCCCGCGGTGCTCTCGACGATCTCGCCCGCCATGCGCCGGATGATCCGCGCCATCTGCTTGGCGTCGAGGATCGTGTTCTTCGGCGTCAGATTCTTGTGAGCCATGGTGCGGGAAAGCTCCGCGATCTGTGAGGGGGTTCCGGGGGGAGCCCCCAGACCCGCGGCATCGTATGGCCGCCGGGGCGGGGTTGTCAAACGGGCCTCACCCCCATCCCCGGGGGTGAGGGCCTCACTCGTACCGGATCGCCGCCAGCGGATGGACCGACGCGGCCCGCCGCGCGGGGAGCCAGCTCGCCAGGAGGGCGACGAGGGCGAGGAGGACCGGCACGGCGGCGAAGGTCAGGGGATCGAAGGGGCTGACTTCGAAGAGAAGGGCCTGCATGAGCCGGGTCACCGCCAGCGCTCCGGCGAGCCCGACGCCGACGCCGGTGACTGCGAGGACGAAGCCCTGCCGCAGGACCATTTTCTCCACGTCCTCCCTTTTCGCTCCCAGGGCCATGCGCACGCCGATCTCCCGTGTGCGCTGGCTGACGATGTAGGCGATGACACCGTAGATCCCCACGGAGCCGAGGAGGAGGGCGACGGCGGCGGCGATCACCAGGAGGAGCATGGTGAAGGAGGTGCGGGCCATGGAGCGCGCCACCACGTCGGCCATCGGGCGCACCCGGGCCACCGGGAGATTGGGGTCGAGCGAACGGATCACGCCGCGCACCGGAGCGGCGAGCGCCGACGGCTCGCCGCGCCCGCGCACCACCAGGGTGAAATCGCTCGGCGCGCCGTCCGTGGCCACGTCGTCGCCGGCCAGGGTGCGCAGGACGGGGTAGTAGACCGACTCCTTCGGCTCCTTCTCCAGCCCGTCTTCGCGGACGCTCCCCACCACGCCGACGACGGTGTGCCAGCGCTTCGTGGTCCTCAGGCCCTGCACCAGCCTTTTGCCGAGCGCGCTCTTGCCCGGCCAGAAGCGCCGGGCCAGGGCCTGGCTGACGATCACCTCGTCCGAGCGCCGCGCCGGATCGAGCGGCCGGAACAGTTGGCCTTCGAGCAGGGGGATGCCGAGGGTGCGGAAATACTCCGGGCTGGCGTAGCGGGTGCCGAGGATGGGCGGCACGGCGTCGGGCGGCAGGGGGATGTCTTCAAAGGAGTAACCGCTGGTCGAGCCGCCGCCGGAGAGCGGCAGCACGGAGACGATGCCAGCCGACGTCACGCCCGGCAAGGCGCGGACTTTTTCGAGGAGGCCGCGGACGAAGAGGGCGCGCGCGGAGGCGTCGCGGTACTCGGTCTCCGGCAGGCTCAGCGCCAGGGTGAGGACGCCACGGGGATCAATCCCCTGATCGACATGGCGCAGGCGCCAGAAGCTCTTCGTCATCAAGCCCGCGCAGATCAGAAGAATCAGGGCGAGGGCCACCTGCACCACCACCAGCGCGTTGCGGGCGCGGTGGCGCTCGCGTCCCGCGGTGCCGCCGCGCCCGCCGTCCTTGAGAGAGGCGATCAGCTCCGGCCGGCCGTAGCGGAGGACGGCGAACAGGCCGAAGAGGAGGCCGGAGAGGATCGACAGGCCGACGGTGAACGCGAGCACGGTGCCGTCGACTCCGATCTCGTCGAGGCGCGGAATGCCTTCCGGCCGCAGGGAGACGAGGAGGCGTACACCAGCCTCCGCGAGCGCCAGCCCGAGAGCGCCGCCGAGAAGGGCCAGGATCACGCTCTCGCTCAAGAAGAGGCGGGCGATGTCACCCCGCGAGCCGCCGAGCGCGGTGCGCACCGCCACCTCGCGCTGCCGCCCCTCGGCGCGCACGAGAAAAAGGTTCGCCACGTTGGCGCAGGCGATGATCAGGATGACTCCGACACTGCCGAGCAGCACCCAGAGGATGCGCTGGACGTCGCCCACCACGTCGTCGCGCAACGGATGGACGAGCACCGCCATCTTGGCGCTCTCGATCATCCCGCGGCTGATCTGCGAGCTCGGATTCTCCTCGGGGATGCGGAAGACGAGGGCCGAAAGCTCACGGGCGGCGCGCGCCGGCGTGACGCCGGGGCGCAGGCGGCCGATCGCGTCGTAATTGAAATTCCCCGGCTGCAGCTTGGCCGGATCGATCGTCATCGGAATCCACAGCTCGGTCTCCTGCTCCGGGAAGTGGAACCCGGCGGGCATGACGCCGACCACGCGGCGCGACACGCCGTCGATCCGCAGCACTTGGCCGATCACGCCGCGGTCTCCCCCGAAGCGGCGCCGCCACAGCCCGTGGGAGAGGACGGCGACCGGCTCCGCCCCCGTCTTTTCATCGGCCGCCTGAAGGGTCCGTCCCACCGCCGGCTGGATGCGGAGAACATGGAACACCGACGCCGTCGCCCCGGAGGCCCGCAGCCGCTCGGGCTCCTGGCCCCCGGTGAGCGTCACCGAGCCGTCCCAGAAGATCCCGAGGTCCTCCAGAACCCGGTTCTCCTTGCGATAAAGGACGTACGTCGCGTCCGACTGCTCGAACTGCGGCATCCCGATCCCCGGCGCCGTATGCCACACCGCCACCACCCGCTCCGGCTCCGGATAAGGCAAGGGCCGGATCAGCACCGCATCGACCACGCTGAAGATCGCCGCATTGGCCCCGATGCCGACCCCCAGCGTCAGCACGGTGAGCAGGACGAAGCCCGGGCTACGGCGGAAGCCGCGAAAGATCGAGCGGAAGACCTGCGGAATCGAAGCCATCGGATCTCCTCGGGAAAGAGCCTGGGACTGTCCAGGCCCTCTCTACGAGGAGACGAGAGGATGGGTTGCAGTGTTACGGGGGCGCGCTGTTACGATGGGCGGCATGCTCGAGAAACTGCAGATGGAGTTTGTCGGTCCTGCGGCCAGCATGGAGCTCCTCTTTGCGGACCGGCTCAACCTGCTCACAGGCGACAACGGTTTGGGCAAGTCGTTCGTCCTCGACGCAGCCTGGTGGGCTCTCAGCCGGACCTGGGCCGGAGAGCCGGCCTGGCCCCAACCGGGCCACCGGAAACAGGCAAAGATTTCCTATACCGTCCAGGGGAAAGCGAGATCCAGCGAGCAGACCGCCATCTTCGACACACAGGAGTGGGGCTGGAAGCTCCACCAGGGCAGGAAGGCGAATCCGGGGCTCGTTCTCTATGCCCGAGTGGATGGTGGATTCGGGGTCTGGGACCCCGCCAGGAATTACTGGAAGGAGGAGACGACCTCGAAAGCGCAGGCCGAAGGCTTTGTGCCGAGTTATCTGTTCTCGAAAGAGACCCTGTGGAATGGCTTGGCGCTGGGCGAGACCGTGCTCTGCAACGGCCTGCTTCGCGATTGGGTCTCGTGGCAACAGCGCGAGGATTCACCGGAGTTTCGGACCTTGTGCAGCGTCCTCGAGGTCCTGTCGCCAGGAGAAGGAGAAGTGCTCAAGCCGGGCCCTCCTGTCCGCCTGACTCCGCAGGATGCGCGGGACATTCCGACGCTCGAGCTGCCCTACGGCATCGTTCCTCTCCCTCACGCCTCAGCCGGCGCTCGACGCATCCTCGCCCTCTCCTATCTTCTGGTCTGGACCTGGCACGAGCATCTCCGCTCCGCAGAGCTCCGGGACGAGCCCCCAACGGAGCGCATCGTGCTGCTCATGGACGAGCTCGAAGCTCACCTCCATCCTCAGTGGCAACGCCTCGTCCTCCCGGCTCTGCTGCGCGTCGTCAAGGAGCTCCGCTCCTCCGCGACCGTCCAGATGATTGCGGCCACCCATGCACCGCTGATGCTGGCTTCGATCGAAACGGACTTCGATCCCGCCCATGATGCTCTTTTCACCTTTGATCTCACGACCAACGGAACAGGCCGGACCGTCCACGTCGAGAGAGCTGAATGGCGTCCCCGCGGCGATGTGAGCTCATGGCTCGTGTCAGACGTCTTCGATCTCAAGGCGGCGAGGTCTCTGGAAGCCGAGCGGGCGCTGGAGACAGCCAAGGCGGCGCTACGGGCTCCCAATCTTCCCATCGAAGAAGTGAAAAGAATTCACCATGATCTCCACCGCGTGCTCAAAGACACGGATCCTTTCTGGCCACGTTGGGAGATGAGGGCCAAGGCGGCGGGGATCGAGCCATGATCCATGTTGATCCGAAGCCGGAGCCGCCGGATTTCGACCGCGAGATCCGGCGGCCGGGAAAAGCTGCGCGGACGAAGAATTCACAGGCTCTCCCGGACCTTTGGAGAAAGTGCCTGCAGCAGCTCTGGGAAGCGTATGACGGCGTGTGCGCTTACCTCGCTGTCCGGATCCCACCGGGAGTAGGCGCCAGGACCGTTGAGCATCTGGCGCCGAAAAAGAAAACTCCTGACCTGGCTTATGAATGGAGTAACTACCGGCTGGTCTGCTCGCTGATGAACTCTCGCAAAGGGCAGCTCGAAGACGTCCTCGATCCTTTCGAGATCGAGGACGGATGGTTCGTGCTCGAGCTTTCATCCTTGGAAGCTCTACCTCATCCCGATTTGAAACCCGCTTTACGTGCGCAAGTCCAGAGAACGATCGATCGGCTGAAGCTGAACGATCTGGAATGTATCGCAGCGCGTGCTGAGCACTACGCGGCCTACATTGAGCACGTCGGCGATCCGAAGCTCGGCATACCCTTTGGCCAGCTCCGCCGGTGGAATCCATTCGTCGCGATGGAGCTCTTGCGACAGCGGATCGTTGAGGGCGCTGGATGAGGATGACGCCGTACCAGGCCTTCCCAGGCGGGCGCCTTTGAGGCAGAATCGCGGGGCCATGAAGACGAACGAGCCGCTGTCCTACACCGAGACCGAAATCCGCAGCTACCTGCCGACCGGCTGGAGCCTGACCGCCGAGCCGGGTGCCTGGGACGCCAAGAAGAAGGTCTGGCGCACCATGGTGCTGGACAATGTCGAGTTCGACTGGCCGGTCGTCGTCAGTCCCGCCGATGTGGGCTCCCTGGGCCGCATCGAAGCTCTCCGCCAGGCCTTCAACCGCGTCTATCGCGAGCGCCTGGGATCGTAGGCCGGTCGTAAGCCTCTCCCTCAGCCTCAAGCCACGCGCAGCACGATCTTCCCCCGGGCATGCCCCGCCTCGCCGGCGTCGTGCGCCTGGCGGATCTCGTCCAAGGAGCAGATCTGATCGATGCGCGGCCGGACTTTCCCCCGCAGGATCAGGCCGTCGATCGCGGCGAGGTCCTCGCCCTTGGGCTTGACGGTGAGCCAGCGCGCCCGGCGGGCCGGGCCGAAGAGGCCGGAGAGCGCGCCGCGGAGGGAGTGGAAGAAGATCAGCGGGCCGACCGCGGTGGTGACGTAGATCCCGCCTTCGCCGAGGATCAGGTCGCACTCCCGGAAGCTGCTGGTGCCCGCCGCGTCGAAGACGACGTCGAAGGTCTCTTCGTCGCGCGTGAAGTCTTCGCTCTCGTAGTCGATCGTCCGCTCGGCGCCGAGCTCGCGGAGGAAATCCTGGTGGCGACCGCTGGCGACCGCCGTCACGTGGGCGCCGAGGGCCGCGGCGATCTGGACCGCGAGATGGCCGACGCCGCCGGCGCCACCGTTGACCAGTACGTTCTCGCCCTGCGCCAGCTCGCCGCGGCCGACCAGCGCCTGCCAGGCGGTGAGGCCGCCCACCGGCACCGCCGCCGCCTCCTCGAAGGAGAGCCCGTCCGGGATCATCGCCGCGGCGCCGGTGTCCAGAAGGGCGAATTCCGCGCAGGCTCCGCCCTGGACGATGCCGTGGACCGCGTCGCCCGGCGCGAGCTGGTCCACCTCGACGCCGATCTCCTCGACGACGCCGGCCACGTCATAGCCCGGCACCCAGGGAAAACGCTTCGGCATGATGAAGCGCATCTCGCCGCGCCGGATCTTCCAGTCCAGCGGATTGACCGCCGCCGCGCGCACCCGCACCAGCACCTGCCCCACCCCCGGCCGTGGCCTTTCGATCTCCCGGATCTCCAGCCGGCCGCTGCCGCCGTAGCCGTCGATCAGCGCCGCGCGCATGGAGGGGACGGCCACCACCGGGCCTACCACCCCACCGGCGCCCGCCACGACTGCAGGATATGAATGTAGTTGGCGCGCTCGTAGGCCGCCGGGTCGGGGCAGCGGGCGAGGCTCAGGGTGCCGCGCAGCGCATCGAGGTCCCCGTAGCCGTGCTCCGTCATCCAGCCGATCAGATCGTCGAGGACGAGGCGCAGGTATTCGGGGCCGCGCTTCAAGAGCGCCGAGACCATCTGCACCGCGTCGGCTCCGGCCATCAGCGCCTTCACGACGTCGAGGGCGGTGTGGACGCCGCCGGTCGCGATCAGCGAGGCCTGGACATGACCGGAGAGGATCGCCAGCCAGCGCAGGCGCAACGGCAGCTCGGAGGCGTCGGAGAGGCGCAAGGCACGCTGAACCTCCAATTCCTCGATGTCGAGATCGGGCTGGTAGAAGCGGTTGAAGAGGACGATGCCGTCGACGCCCTCCTCGTCCAGACGGCGGGCGAAATGGGCCAGCGAGGTGTAGAACGGCGAGAGCTTGACCGCCACCGGCACGCCGACCGCCTCCTTGACCGGGCGCAGCATCGCCAGAGTGCGGCGCTCGATCGCCTCGCTGCTCTCCCAGGGGTCGGTGGCGAGCGCGTAGACGTTGAGCTCCAGGGCGTCGGCTCCCGCTTCCTCCATCAGCCGAGCATAACGCAGCCAGCCGCCGTCGGTGGAGCCGTTGAGCGAGGCGACGACCGGCACCTCCACGGCGGCTTTGACCTTGCGGATCAGCTCCAGATACTGATCCGGCCCGAGCGCGAGGTCGTCGAAGGCCGGAAAGTAGGAGGTCGCCTCGGCGGAGGACTCGTCATGGGCGTCGAGGGAGCTCAGGCTCGCCATCTGCTCGCGGACGATCTGCTCCTCGAAGAGGGAATGGAGCACGATCGCCGCGGCTCCCGCGTCCTCCAGGCGGCGCACGGTGCCCAGGTCGTCGACCATCGGCGAGGCACCGACGATGAGCGGGTTCTTGAGGCGCAGGCCGAGCCATCGGGTCGAAAGGTCCATTGGTGTTCTCCCAAGACGTCTAAGACGTCACCGGCACGTGCAGGCCGGCGAGTTGTTGGTAGATCGCGTAGCGCTGCGCGGCTTCGTGCTCGGCGGCGGCGGTCAGGCGGCGGAAGCGGTCGGCGTCGAGCTTCTCGACACGGCGGAAGCGCGCCTCGTTGCGCATGTATTCGCTCGCCCGGATGGTCGGCGGCGCCGAGTCGAGCTGGAGCGGCGCCTCGCCCTGGGCGATGCGCCGGGGATCGAAGCGGTAGAGCGGCCAGACGCCGGAGGCCACCGCGAGCTCCTGCTGGTGCACGCCCTGCGAGAGGTCGTAGCCGTGCGCGATGCAGTGGCTGTAGGCGATCACCAGCGACGGCCCGGGATACGACTCGGCTTCCTGCAATGCCTGCACGGTCTGGTTGATCTTGCCGCCGAAGGCCACGCGCGCCACGTAGACGTGGCCGTAGCTCATGGCGAGGAGGCCGAGATCCTTCTTGCCCATCTCCTTGCCCAGGGTGGCGAACTTGGCGGCGGCGCCCATCGGGGTCGCCTTGCTCGCCTGGCCGCCGGTGTTGGAGTAGACCTCGGTGTCGAGCACCAGGAGATTGACGTCGCGCCCCGTGGCCAGCACGTGATCGAGGCCGCCGAAGCCGATGTCGTAGGCCCAGCCGTCGCCGCCGACCAGCCAGACGCTCTTGGCGACCAGCGCGTCAGCGAGGGTCAGGAGGCGGTGCGCGTCCGGCTTGTCGGTGATGTCGAGACGGGCGAGCCGGCGGCGCAGCTCCAGCACCCTCTCGCGCTGCGCCGGGACGTCCTCCTGGCGCGCCGCTTCGGGCGTCAGCAGTGCCGCGGCGAGCTCCTCCCCGATGTCGGACGCCAGCGCCTTGACCAGCCCGCGCGCCTGCTCGCCGTGCTGGTCGACCGCCAGGCGCATCCCAAGGCCGAACTCGGCGTTGTCCTCGAAGAGCGAATTGGACCAGGCGGGCCCGCGGCCGTCGCGGTTCGTGGTGTAGGGGGTGGTCGGCAGGTTGCCGCCGTAGATCGACGAGCAGCCGGTGGCGTTGGCGATCATCAGGCGGTCGCCGAAGAGCTGGGTGATGAGCTTGATGTACGGCGTCTCGCCGCAGCCGGCGCAGGCGCCCGAGGACTCGAAGAGCGGCTGGAAGAGCTGCGAGCCCTTGGCGTCGATCCGCGTGACGCGGGAGCGGTCGATCTCCGGCAGATCGAGGAAGAAGGAGTAATTTTCGCGCTCGCTGTCGCGGAGCGGGCGCTGCTCCGTCATGTTGATCGCCTTGCGGCGCGGATTGCTGCGGTCCTTGGCCGGGCAGATCTCGACGCAGAGGGTGCAGCCCGTGCAGTCCTCGGGGGCCACCTGCAAGGTGTAGACGAGGCCTTTGAGGTCGCCTCCCTTGGCGGGGCGCGACCGGAAGCCCTCCGGCGCGCCGGCGAGAGCCTCGGGCTCATAGGCCTTGGCGCGGATGGCGGCGTGCGGGCAGACCAGGACGCACTGGTTGCACTGGATGCAGATGTCCGGATCCCAGAGCGGGATTTCGAGCGCCAGGTTGCGCTTCTCCCAGCGCGCCGTCCCCGTCGGCCAGGTGCCGTCGACCGGGAACGCGGAGACCGGCAGCAGATCGCCCTTCCCCGCCATCATCATGGCGGTCACCTTCTGCACCAGGTCCGGCGCCTCGGAGGCCACCACCGGCGGCCGGAAGCGCGTCGCCGTGGCGACTTCCGGCACGGCCACCTGGTGCAGGTGCGCCAGGGCGGCGTCCACCACCTGGAAATTGCGCTGCACCACCTCGCTGCCGCGCGTGCCGTAGGTCTTCTCGATGGCCTGCTTGATCTTGGCGATCGCTTCGTCGGGCGGCAGGACGCCGGAGATCGAGAAGAAGCAGGTCTGCATGATCGTGTTGATACGCCCGCCCATGCCCGCGTCGCGTGCCACCGCGTAGGCGTCGATGACATAGAAGCGCAGCCCCTTCTCGACGATCTGCTCCTGCACCTCGCGCGGCAGATGATCCCAGACGGCGTCCGGGCCGTATGGCGCATTGAGCAGGAAGACCGCGCCGGGCATCGCCGACTCCAGCATCTCGAAGCGGTCGAGAAAATCGAGATGATGGCAGGCGATGAAGCTCGCGCGGCGGATGAGATAGGTCGAAAGGATCGGCCGCGGCCCGAAGCGCAGATGGGAGATGGTCACCGCGCCGGCTTTCTTCGAGTCGTAGACGAAGTAGCCCTGCGCGTAGTGGTCCGTCTCCTCGCCGATGATCTTGATCGAATTCTTGTTGGCGCCCACCGTGCCGTCCGAGCCCAGGCCGTAGAAGAGCGCCCGCACGACATCGTCGGATTCGAGATCGAAATCGGCGTCGTAGGACAGGGAGGAATGGGTCACGTCGTCGACGATGCCGATCGTAAAGTGATTCTTCGGCCGGTCTTTCGCCAGCTCGTCGAAGATCGCCTTGATCATCGCCGGATTGAATTCCTTGGACGACAGGCCGTAGCGGCCGGCGATGACGCGAGGATCAGGGGCATGAATCCCCTCGTCGCGTGCCTCGCGCAGGGCGGCGAGGATCTCCAGGTAGAGCGGATCGCCCACCGCGCCCGGCTCCTTGGTGCGGTCGAGCACGGCGAGGGTGCGCACCGTGGGCGGCAGGACGGCGAGGAAGTCGCGGATCGAAAACGGATGGAACAGCCGCACACGCAGCACGCCCACCTTTTCGCCGCGCGCGGTCAGCCAGTCCACCGTCTCCTCGGCGGCTTCGGCGCCGGAGCCCATCATCACGATCACCCGCTCGGCCTCCGGATGGCCCACGTAGTCGAAAAGGTGGTAGCGGCGGCCGGTCAGCTCGGCGAAGCGGTCCATCGTCTCCTGGACGATGCGCGGGCAGGAGAGATAGAACCCGTTGGCCGCCTCGCGGGCCTGGAAGAAGACGTCCGGGTTCTGCGCCGTGCCGCGCACCACCGGCTTGTCGGGAGTCAGCGCCCGCTCGCGGTGGGCATGGATCAGCCGCTCGTCGATCAGGGCGCTGAGCTGCGCGTCGGTGAGCTCCTCGATCTTCGCCAGCTCATGCGACGTCCGGAAGCCGTCGAAAAAGTGCAGGAACGGGATGCGCGCCGCGAGCGTCGCCGCCTGGGAGATCGCCGCGAAATCCTGCGCCTCCTGCACCGATCCCGAGGCGAGCAGGGCAAAACCGGTCTGCCGGCAGGCCATCACGTCCGAGTGGTCGCCGAAGATCGACAGCGCATGCGTCGCGAGCGAGCGCGCCGCCACGTGCATGACGAACGGCGTCAGCTCGCCCGCGATCTTGTACATGTTGGGAATCATCAACAGGAGGCCCTGCGAGGCGGTGAACGTGGTCGCCAGCGCCCCGGCCTGCAGAGCGCCGTGGACCGCCCCGGCCGCTCCGCCCTCGGACTGCATCTCGATGACCTGCGGCACGGAGCCCCAGAGGTTCGGCCGGCGGCGCGAGGCCCATTCGTCGGCCAGCTCGCCCATGGCCGACGAGGGGGTGATCGGGTAGATCGCGATGACCTCGCTGGCGCGGTAGGCGACCGAGGCCGCTGCCTCGTTGCCATCGACGGTGATGCGGCGTGCTTCGCTCATGAAGAACCTCCTGGCCCGCAGAGTACTGACGAAGCCCCCGCCAGCGCGCCATGCCGGCGGGCGGTTCCCGGCGCGCGGATGAGGCTACCCGGGCGGGTGGGGGCGGATGGCCGCTTCTACTCAGTAGGTCAGCACTTCGAGACCGGGCACCCGCTGAAAATGATCGAGGTTGCGGGTGACGACCGGTGCCTCGTCGACCAGGGCAGCCGCCGCAATCAGAAGGTCCATCGTGGCGATAGACTTTCCCGGCCTTTGCAAATGAGCAAGGATACGGCCGTAGACAGGTGCCAGATCGTCGCCCGCAGGGCGGAGGCTCAGAGCAGAACAGAGGCGCTGGATGGATTGCCGCTCGCGCGGAGGATTGTTGGAAAGCTCTGCCCCGGCATGGAGCTCGCAGAGCGCGTGCACGCTGATCGCGAGCTCCTGATCCGCGAGCGTCGCCAGAAAGGCCGTGGCCGGGCCTGGTCCCCGGCGTGCCTCTCGCAACAAGTCGACAAGAAACGTCGTGTCCAGGTGGATCAAAGCTCGGGCGCCTTTGCCATATGGGCTTCGCGCCTTTCCACCTGTGCCTCGATGGCGTCGAGAGCTTCTTCCGAAAGAGAGACTTCGCGGAGCACCTCCATGAGGTCTCTTCCCTTCTTCGCGCCCGAGAAATGCTCCTTGATCACCTGGGAGAAGGACTGCCCCTCTCGCTTGTGCCGGCTCAGGAGACCGTAGGCTTCCATGTCGATCGTGACCGTCTTCACTGCCATGCACTTAGGATGCACTGACCGAGTGAGAGGCGTCAAGACACGAGCAGGTCCAAACAGCCAGCGAGCAGGTACGCTGACCTCCCGAGCCGTTACGCCAGCGCCCCGAGTTGGTACGCTGGCGTAAAAAGCAGGGGACTAAGACGACCGAGCCGGTCGACGCGCGCACCGAACAAGGGGCTTAACGCCCCGAGCCGGTGGACCGGCCTACCGGCTCGAGGCGTATCCGTACCCGCTCGTTGCCGCGCTCCCCAACTCGCTGGCATGCGGCAGGCGCTCCTGATCGGCCTCCAGCAGGTGGACCCAGTCGGGCAACGACTCACGCCGACCACCCGGTGTCTCGCGCCCATCGTCCGGAGAATCTCCACAGCCGCTCCCCCGCCCAGATCCTTCGCCTCGTTCTTCGTCTCAGGATGACTCCTGCTCCTGCCGGCTCTCCAGCTCCCCTCCCGCCGATTTGTTCTCCGGCTCGGGCTTCTGCTCTGGCTTCACAGGCGCCGGCGGCAGAGGTACAGTCGATTCCGTCCGCTCCAAGCTCCTGCCCGGCGATTCGCGGCCGGTGAGCCAAGCGGTGTCCATCGGATAGACCAGGCCGCAGGTCACCTTTCCCTGTACCGTTCGAACGCAGTCCATCACGCTCGTTGTGGCAATCGGTGCAGGAAAGACTGCCATGGACTGGGCACTTATTCATCGAGTAAATAGACGCCCAAGCGGGGTACTCGCAACAGCATCTGGCGGCTTTCTACGCTTGGACACGTCCTCAAGTCGGGCAGCCTCTACATGGATCGCCTGGAGAAGTAAATTTAGTTGAGACAGAAACGGGGAGCCTCCTATTCTAGCTTGCCCCGAGATTTCAACAGTGGACTGAGCACGAACCGCACCTGCGTTCTTTCTTCTCAATTCTTTAAGCTCTTGCCCCTGCTTCCTCGCTTCATCTTCTCTTTCCTTAAAGACGAGGGGTTCAAGAAGCCGACACTCCAAAATTTTAGGATATCCACCGTGCCGGAGGAACATCAGGAACGGTCCTCCAGTTAAAGTATGACTAACTTTCTCTACCGTGAGGCTCTCCAGAAAAGATTCAGCCATTAGGACAAATCGATCGCACCTCGGAAAATGCCTCAATGTCTCAATGGACCTGCGATACTTCACCAAGTATTGATTTGCAAAATAATATCTCGAAAAGGCTGGGAACTCCCTGTCGTCGTGTCCAGATTCCCCGTTCTTATCAACAATTAAGCTCCAAAGGCCAAAGACCTCATCGTACCAAGCCTGTGAGAGCTCACACACACTGGTAACGTTCGACGACTGGACGCTCTTGCCATAGTTTCTCCTACTCATGTACAGAGTAAGAACTGAGCCAAGGAGAAATGTAGCCAGCGGAAAAAGTAATTTTAATATTTCCACCTTAACAGCTCCGCTATAAGTATTGCCGAGAACGGAGAATCTTCGGCCAAGACAGCCCCACTATCTCCGAACCTCCGCGAGCACCGATAGATCCGACGACGCAGTTTCTCTAAATCCAACCTTACTGAGTGATTTTATCTGCAATTCTCTCTCCAATGAGCTTGTCTCAGCGTATACTTCTCCCTAATCCACGTCAATTCCGTGAGCGCGTTCGCTCCGGAGTCCGCCCTGGTGCCAGCCAGTCCCTCCCAGCGCACTCTTCCTTATAGAGGCTGGCACCGCGGTCCCCTGGTCGGACCTGCTCGGGTCGCCGGGCCTCGAAAGGAGCCGCTCATGCTTCGTCCCCGCGTCGTCCGTGCCGTCGCTCTCACTCTCCTGCTGGCTGGCACGGCTTCCCCGCTCGCTCTTGCGGCGGGCCCGAGACCTTCTCGGCCTGCCTCCGTCTCCCAGAGCATCCTCGGCGAGATGTGGAGCACTGTCCGAAGTCTCCTTGTGTCCTTCGGTCTGAGCCCCGATTCTGGGCAAGGGATGGACCCGGACGGTCGTCAATCTGCGACTCCTGACGCCGGCCAGGAGATGGACCCGGATGGTTAGGAGCGATCCCCACAGGGATGCCGGCGACACGATCGGCTCGCCGATGGATGTCGCCGGCGCTGTTCTTTGTTATGCTCTCGCGTAACTGAGTCCAAGCTTCGTGAGGGCTACCTATGGATGACATCCACCTCTCGCGCCAGATCCTGCGCGCGGTCGAACAAGGACGACTGCCCCGGCGCTTTCTGGAAGAGATCGCGACGGAGCACCTCTTGAGCCGCTGCCCTCATTGTCGTATTGAGGTTGAGGCATTCGAGGCGGAACGGCGCGCCGGCACGGCCGGTGTACGTCGGCTCACTCTTGCCGTTTCGGTGCTTCTCGAGCGGCTGAGATCCGCCGCGCCTCAGGAGCTGAGCCAAGCCGAGAGGGATCTCCAGGACCTTCTCCTTCTCCCATCGGACAAACGATCGCGACGCATCGATCGGGCTCGGGGCCGATTCCGTGGCCCCGTCCTCGTGAAGTTGCTCCTCAATGAAAGCCGCCGGTGCATTCCAGCGAGCCCCGGGGAGGCGTTCCACTTCGCCGATCTTGCGCGGCAGGTCGCCAACCGGAGCCCGCGAGCACCGGAGTATTTCGAGCTCTATGTTCTGGCGACGTCGGCCATGGCGAATGCCTGCCGGGTGGGCAACGACCGCCGCATGGCAGATCAGCTTTTCACGCTTGCCCGCCAGGTCATCTCCGAGCATGGCGTCACAGATCCGGAGGTCGTCGCTCGGGTGGACGATCTGCTGGGTTCTCTTCGGAAAGATCAGCGGCGTTTTCCGGAAGCCGAAAAGCTTCTGAAGCGCGCTGCCGCGCAGTTCGGTTTGATCCAGGCATCGGACGATGGTGCGCGGACCTTGATCAAACTTGCAACGGTCTATTGTCATCAAAATGCTCTGGACCGTGCGATCGAGACCACTCGGTCCGCTCTGGCGCTTCTGGGTCCGGAATCAGAGCCCAGGCTCCATCTCTGCGCGCGTTTCAACCTGGCCCAGCAGCTTGTCCATGCCGGACAATACGAGGAGGCCGGCGCTCGGCTGGACGAGGATGATGAGCTGTTTCGACGGTTCCCGGAGCCTTGGACCCGGCTCCGAATCGTCTGGCTTCGCGCGGACATCGCCGCCGGCCGGCGGGATCTCGACGCAGCCGAGCAGTCCTATCTCACGGCGCGGGATGGGTTCGTCGCCCAGGGGAGCGGTTATGACGCGGCGCTCGTCTCTCTCGATCTCGCGGTGCTGTATCTGCGCCGGGGACGGACCGAGGCGGTGCGGCGAGTCGCGGAGGAGATGCTGCCGATCTTCCAGGCGCAGGACATCCACAGGGAGGCTCTCGCCGCTCTCGCGCTGTTCCAGGAGGCGGCGCGGCAGGATCTGCTCACACTGGAGCAGGCGCTGGAGATCGCCGCTTATCTGCGCGAGGCGCGGAACGAGCCGGAGCTCCGCTTCGGCTGACGATCCCTCCAGCGGCACGATCCACGGGGAGCATCTCCGGCGCACGCAGCGCTCCTCCGTCGTCTCCAGACAACGGACCATCGTACGCGGAGGATTTCTGTCGTACGCAGCGCATTTCCGTCGTCTCCAGACAATGGACCATCGTACGCGGAGGATTTCTGTCGTACGCAGCGCATTCTCATCCGATGCAGACAACGGCCCGTCGTACGCAGCGCATTTCTATCGTCTCCAGACAATGGACCGTCGGACGCGGAGGATTGCCGTCGTACGCGGCGCATTCTCATCCGATGCAGACAATGGACCGTCGTACGCAGCGCATTCTCATCCGATGCGGACAACGGCCCGTCGTACGCAGCGCATTTCCATCGTCTCCAGACAACGGACCGTCGTACGCGGAGGATTTCTGTCGTACGCGGCGCATTCTCATCCGATGCAGACAACGGGCCGCCGCTGAAGTCCCCCGGTTTATCCGAGTGGCCGCAGGCCTTGCACCGGGCTGCCGGCGCCACAACGCCAAGGCAAAGGTCGGGCCGCCGTGGTCGCTGGAAATGTGGGCCGGCGGGACGCCGGCGGTCCCAGGGGGACCGGACCTCAAGGCGCTTTTGCCGGCAACGAGCGGCAACCGTTGATTTCTGCCGCGACCCCGCTCACCGCGGTCGCGACTCCGGTCAGCGAGATCGAGATCCCGCTCACCGCGGTCGCGACTGCAGCCAGCGAGATCGCCACCGCAGTCACCGCGGTGGCGACTCCGGTCAGTGAGATCGCCACCGCGGTCACCGGGGTCTCGAATGGAGTGACTGAGATCGCCACCGCGGTCCGTGGAGTCGCGAGCTCACTGCGCGAGCTCGCGAAAGAAGTGACCGAAATCTCGAAAATAGTCACCCGAGTCGCGAAAACGGTCTGTGAAATCTCGGCGGAAGTCCGTGAGATCGCGAGCTCGGCGACCGAATTCGCTGGAAAAATGACAAAACTCGCGAAAAAAGTCACGGAAATCTCCAGGAAAATGCCTGAGCTCGCGGATTGAGCAGAAGAGCCCGCCCCCATCGGCGCTCACCTGGCCTCGCGACGCGCCTGCGGCCCGGCGAATCCCGGCCCAGGCTCGGGTGAGACAGCAGGCTCCCTCACGACAGCTTGTGTGTTGAGCCCAGGAGGCCGGCGCCGCCTGGAAATCACAGCTCGAAAGGAGCCTCTCGTGAGCGTAACTCCCGCAATCTTGAACCTTCAACTCCCTGAAGGCGGATCGACGACGATCACCAAAACCGTCACCACGCCGGCGATCCCGCCCAATCCGGACATCGTCTTCCTCGCGGACACCACGACGAGCATGGGGCCGGTCATCGGCAACGTGCAGTCGAACATCGCGACGATCCTGAGCACCATCCGGGCAGCGCAGCCGACAAGCCAGTTCGCGGTCGCCATGTACAAGGACACGGCGGACCTCGGCTCCGGCATTCCCTTCTTCACCGTCCTCCAGGGCCTTACCGCCGATACCGGAGCCGTCCAGACAGCCGTCAACAAGCTGACTCCGCTGTCCGGCGGCGGGACCGATGCGCCAGAGGACTTCATCAACGCGCTCTTCCAGGTCGCCACCGGCGCCATCTCCTTCCGGCCGAACGGCGTCCGTCTGGTCGTCTGGATCGGCGACGCTTCGAGCCACGATCCCAGCGACGGCCACACCCTGCCGGCCGCCATCAGCGCTCTCCAGGCGGCGCACGTCCGGGTCATCGCGCTGGACGTCGGTCCGACTCCGGGTCAGATCAGTGACGGGTTGGACGCCACGGGACAGGCGACCGCGATCACCGGCGCCACCGGCGGACAGCTTTTCAAGGGGGTCAAGCCGGACCAGGTCTCGGCGACGATCCTGGCCGGTCTGCACAACCTGCCCGTCACCGTGCAGCCGGTGATCGTGGCCATCGATCCCCACCTCGCGGTGAGCTTCAACCCGGGTAGCCAGACGGTGACCAGCGGCACCAATGCCGTTTTCGCCGAAACCATCAGCGTCAGCCCGGCCGGGACGCCGGGGAGCACGCTCATCGTCAAGGTCGACTTCCTGCTCAACGGCCAGCACCAGGACGGCTTCATCCAGACCATCACGAATTCCGTGCCCAAGCACGCCACCGTGCTCGCGGTGAGCGACGCGACCTCGGACTTCCACGATCCCGGGACGGTCTCGGCGGTCCTCACCGATGGAGTGACGAAGGCCGCCATCGCGGGGGCTGCCGTGAGCTTCACGATGGAGGCCGAGTCCTGCTCGGCCGGCACCGCGAAGTACACCGTGACGCTGGAGGAGACGACGACGGAGTACACCGGCCCCACCGTCCTGGCCAACGGCAGCACCGTCGTCCTGACGGGAGTGCTCAAGGAAGACGGGCTGGTTCCCATCAACGGCCGCCTGCGAATTCGAAAATCAAGGTCGTCTTGGTGTCCGCGGACGGCTCATAGAACGGATCGCCCGCGAAGCTCGCGGAGACGGTCCCCGCGCCCAGGGGCTGGCTCACCGGTCCCGGTGCAGGACTGAGCCCCCGGGCCGCTGCCCAGCGTGACCGGCGGCTCCTTCGTCATCGGCAACATCAAGCCGGGAATTGCGCTCGGCACCGCGGTGACTTTCTGGAGCGCGCAGTGGGACAAGCAGAACACCCTCACCGGAGGCCCCGCCCCGGCATCCTTCAAAGGCTTCGAGGACAGCACCGCCAAACCCGCCTGCGGCACCCCATGGACCACCTCTCCAGGGAACAGCTCGTCGCCTCCCGCCGGCATTCCCTCCTTCCTGGGAGTGATCGTGGCCAGCTCGATCAGCAAATCGGGTCCGGCCATCACGGGCGACAGCGTCCACATCGTCGTCGTCAAGACCAACCCCGGGTATGCACCGAATCCCGGGCATGCGGGAACCGGGACCATCGCCGGAGTCTTCTGCTGAGCCGATCGATCCAGGGCGGCGGGGTGGTCGATGTTTGGTCGATGCGGACCACCCCGCCGCTGTTGGATTCAAGCTGGAGGAGACGGCGAGGGCGAGGAGACGATCGAGAAGAGATAGAACAGCACGCCCGCGGCCACGAGCGTGGCTCCCAGCAGGAGAAAGACGAGGAAAGCCGTAGGGTGCGACCAGAGCATGGTCACCACTTCGATGATCAATCCCAGACTGACCAGGAGGCCCGAGAGCCTCAGGCGGCGTGGCAGGCTCGGCGGAGCGGTGGTCACGGCTTTTCCTCCTTCCCCTTTGGCTCTTCCCACAGTTTGAGACCGGCGAGGCCGTGCGCGTTGTGGATCGTGTCGTGGCACTCCAGGCAGGAGGTCTTGTTCGCCCCCAGGTCGGCACGGATCTCTTTGTGCATATCGCTCTCCTCGAACGAGCGCGCGCCGGCATGGCAGTGCAGGCATTCCCGGTTGTTGTAGGGATCGTAGAGCTTGATCTGCTTCGGAATGGTGCCGATGTAGTTGACGTAGACGTGGCGCAGGCCGCGCGCCTTGGCCTTGAAGTCTCCGAACAGGGTGTAGTTGGTGTGGCAGGTGAAGCAGGCCGCGTCGCGGGGGACGCGGTTGTTCTGGAAATGCTGCGCCGGCACATAGGAGGCATCGTCGACGTGCAGGCTCCTGCCGTAGGGCTCCATGACGTGGCAAGAGAGGCAGAACTCGGTCGACTTCGAATGCTCCACCTGTGCCGCCACACCGAGGGTCGTCGCCAGCAGGGGGAGAATGAAAAGACAGAGAAAGGCGAGGACGCGGCCTCCCCGCGCCTCTGTCAGGGAGGGGCGTACAACGATCAATGCGATGAGGGCGATCGTCACCAGAACGATCGCCGTAAACCCTTCGGTCATGAGGTTCATGGCCGCTCCTCTACTTCTTCTGCGCCAGGACCCAGTCGATCAGCGCCTTCATGTCGGCGTCCGGAAGCTGGACGTTCTTGGGGTGCTTCTTGCCGTCCAAGTCCGTCTCCTTGTGCAGAAACTTGGTGATGGCGGCGGCGTCCAGCTTGACGTTGACCAGATCCGGCCCCTTCATCGTCGCGGACTTGGTGGTCGCCGTGATGGCGGCGGTGGGCACCGAGTGGCACATGCTGCACTTCTGCGCGAGGAAGATCGCCTTGCCGTCCGGCGCGGTCGCCGCGCTGCCGGCGCTCGAATACAACGTGGCGAGCAGGACTGCGAAGACGAGGACCGCGAGAGTGAATCCGACTGTCTGCTTCATGGTGTCTCCTTTTCCGATGGCAGGCAGATCACACCATGGATGCTCCACCCCGGCCATATCCGCCGGGGTGGTTTTCCATTCCGCTCTCTTCCTCTCCCAGGCCTACCCCACGGGGTGGGAATCCTCCTACCTCGCGAAGACACAGGGGCTCTCCCATCGGCTATGGCCGAGAACCGGGCTTGCGCATTCAAATGAGGCCAGCCTTTCGGAGGAAGCAAGCCCGAACCAGGCAGAAGGAGAGAGGCTCATGAAATCTCAGCACCTTCTCGGTCCGCTTTGCGGTGTGCTGGCGCTCCTGGTGATCGCCACGGGGGCCACCGCGGCACACGCGGCTGGTACCGACCCGACCTACGTCGGGAACGACACCTGCGCCACGTGCCACGACACCGTCGCGGACCATTTGAAGAACACACCCCACGGCAAAGCGGGGTTCGCCGCCCTTTCGTCTCTCGGCTGCGAAACCTGCCACGGTCCGGGGAGCGCCCACGTCGAAAATCCCGACGACCCGGCGCTGCAGCCCCGCATCGACACCAAGGACGTCAAATTGCAGTCTCAGATCTGTCAGAAGTGCCACGACGGTCATGCCCAGTTCTTCTGGAAGGGCAGCATGCACGAGCGGCGCGGACTGTCCTGCCTGAGCTGTCACAGCGTCCATTCCTTCAAATCGCCGAGCGCCCAGCTCAAGACGGCGGACATCACGGAAGCCTGCGTGAGCTGCCACAAGGACGTGCGCGCCGAGATGTGGAAAAACTCCCACCACCCCATCCGCGAAGGCAAGATCTCCTGCGCGGACTGCCACAACCCGCACGGCTCGTCGACGCCCAAGATGATCAAGGCGGCGTCGGTCAACGAGCAGTGCTTCACCTGCCACACCGAGAAGCGCGGCCCGTTCCTCTGGGAGCACGCGCCGGTACGCGAGAGCTGCCTCAACTGCCACACACCCCACGGCTCGAACCACCTCAAGCTGCAAAAGACGTCCGTGCCGTTCCTCTGCCAGCAGTGCCACTCCAATACACGCCACCCCGGCACGCTCTACGACGGAACCACCCTGGCCGACCAGGCCCGGGCGAGCAATCGGATCTTCAACCGCGCCTGCCTCGACTGCCACGCGGCAATCCACGGCAGCAACCATCCGTCGAGCCCGTATCTGGGACACTAAGGAGGGACGCCATGAGCATTAAAAACAGTTTGATCCGGCTGTCCGTCCTCGCCGCCGGGACGCTCCTGTGGGCGAGCGCGAGCCCGCTTCTGTCTCAAACATCGGCCCCATTCAGCTTCAAGCTGGACCCGGTGATCCTCGAGTACATCAATTCCGACCTCGACAACAACTCGGCGAAATTCGAGGAGTACCGCGATCTCGACGACGGGCTCCGCATCCCCTGGATGCACCTCAGCGGTGAAAGCAAGGACGGCGGGACCGAGGTCGATCTCCAGGTCGTCAACGGCGCCCGCGACGACGCCCGCTACACCCTGGGCTTCGGCAAGCCCGGCACCTACAGCGTTCTGCTCGACCTCAACAAGATCCAACACCGCTTCGGCAACGACGGGCACATGCTCTACACCCAGTCCGGCAAGGGGCTTCTGACCATCCCCGACGCGACGCAGCTCGCCTTGCAGACCGCCATCACCAACGCCCCGCGGGCCAACATCACCTACGCCTTCCTCAACAACCTGCTGGCCCCCTACCTGGCGAATGCGAACCGCATCGATCTCGCCCTGCAGCGCGACCGCGACCGCGCCCGCGTCGACCTCGGATCGCTCGGACCGTGGGCCCTCGGGCTCGAATACACCCATGAGAGCCGCAAGGGCAACCGGGCCTACGGCGGCAGCTTCGGCTTCAGCAACGCCACCGAGATCCCCGAGCCGATCGACTACGACACCAACGGCGCCGAGATCGCCGGCGAATGGAACGGCGAGAACGGCGGCGTGCGCGTCGGCTATCGCACCTCGAAATTCGAGAACAACGTCAGCACGCTGACCTGGGACAACCCGTTCCGCAGCACCGACGCGACCGATGCCTCCGCCTACACGGCGCCGGGCGCCGGCTCGATCGGCGGCGCCGTCCGCGCCCAGGCGGACCTCGCTCCCAGTAACAAGGCCGACATGCTGTTCCTCGACGGCCGCACCCGCGTCGGCGCCTGGGTCCTCAGCGGCAACGTCTTCAAGGAGACGATGAAGCAGGACGATCCGCTGCTCCCCTACACGCTCAACACCTCGATCGTGGGGGTGCACGAGAACGGCACGACGTTCGATCCGACCAACGTGGCCAATCTGCCGGTGCGGCGCGCCGATCTCAAGGTCGACGTCACCGAAGGCTCCGCGCAGCTCGGCACGCACTTCGGCCCGGCGTGGGACCTCACCTTCAAATACCGCTACTACGACTACGACGACAAGTCCGACCGCGTCGAATTCCCCGGCTACGTGCGCTACCACGCCGTCTGGGAGGCCATCGGGCGCATCACGGTGCCCAACATCTACACCGTGCAGGACGCCGGCGCCGAGCTGGGCTGGAACGTCCTGCCGCGCACCCACCTCGCCCTCGGCTTCAACCGCCAGAGCTGGGACCGCAAGCTCCGCGAGATCAAGACCTCCGACGACGACGTCGTCAAGCTCTCGCTCGACACCCGTCCGAGCGACCGCTGGTCGCTCCGCGGCAGCTACGAGCACGGCGACCGGAAGATCGGCGCCTACAACACCAACGCCTCCGAGGACAGCTTCCTGGAAGAGGGCGGCGCCAGCACCAACCTGCCG
>Ga0307506_10000095_pt1 | contig 35489 bp, 35 predicted proteins | sample 25_S_MG_FD_202175 | JGI IMG/M metagenome (GOLD analysis project Ga0307506, IMG submission 202175) | Soil microbial communities from Populus trichocarpa stands in riparian zone in the Pacific Northwest, United States - 25_S | ecosystem: Environmental > Terrestrial > Soil > Riparian zone > Trees... | reverse complement strand
GGACGCCGGGCTACTCCAGGGGAGACGACACCAAATTTGCGAAAAATAGACTTCCCTCGCGGCTCGGTAAGCTTCCTAGCCGAAAAATAAGCTTCCCTCGTGGCTTGGGAAGCTTCCTAGCCAAAAAATAAGCTTCCCTCGTGGCTCGGTAAGCTTCCTAGCCGAAAAATAAGCTTCCCTCGCGGCTCGGTAAGCTTCCTAGCCAAAAAATAAGCTTCCCTCGCGGCTCGGTAAGCTTCCTAGCCAAAAAATAAGCTTCCCTCGCGGCTCGGTAAGCTTCCTAGCCGAAAAATAAGCTTCCCTCCTGGCTCGGTAAGCTTCCTAGCCAAAAAATAAGCTTCCCTCGCGGCTCGGTGGGCCGCCCCGACGCATATGGCCCCCGCGCCCTGGCGGCGAGAAAGAGCGGAGCGGGCGATTCTTCGAGTGCGGAGGAATGGTCTCGGGACTCTGGGCGGCGAATGGCGTCCGGTCCACTTCGCGGAGCGCCTGGCACCGCACCGCTGGAGGCTTCAAAGCTCGAAGAGGTCGAGATCTGGAAAGCGCCGGAAATGCTTGCGATCGAAGGTCGCGATGGGGACGTCGCGACGCCGCTCGAGATGCACAGCGTGGTAAGCGTCGATGAAGTCCACGTTCCGCTCGGTGTAGGCCTGCACAGCGTCGAGCAATATATCTTTGTCTGGGCACTCGAGGTTTGGTGTGGCCAGGATCGTGGTCACCTTCTCGGCCACCTCGCCGTGGGACAAGCCATAAAAAGACTCGAGAGTCCAGACGATCTCGGCCATCACGAGAAGACTCGTCTCCGCAATCAAATCGCCTGCCACCGCAGAGGCGAAAAGCCGGCGGGCCTTTTCTGCCTTGACCGGATCGTCGCGGGTGAGGAAGCGCAGGAAGACGTTGGTGTCGATGAAGACCCTACGCATCAGGCTCCACGACTCGTGCCCGGCCTCGCATCGCCGCCACCTTCTTTCGGATGTCACCGAAATCTTCGGGGCTTCCCTTCGGTTGCACGCTACCCTCAAGGTCAAGGATGGTGTGCTGGACCGGCTTCAAGATGATCTCTTCTCCACGCAGGTGGAAGGAGATCCGGTCTCCGAGGTGCAGGCCCAGTCGATCGCGCAGAGGCTTGGGAATGGTGACTTGGCCTTTGCGAGTGATCGTGGAGAACGACATGATTTGGTAGTACCTCCTGCTGCTGGTAGTACCATGGGATCACGCCCTTGTCAAGAAGAATGGGGGTAAGTCCGCGCGCGACGTAATTCTGACCATTCTAAGATTGAATCTTAGATCGGTCAACTCATTTGATTCCAGTCGCTTCGCCGCCGGGCGACGCGCCTCCACGGATTGGCGGTCAGGTGACTTCCTCACCGAGGATCCGTTCAAGGTCCACGGCGACGACGACGTAGCTGCGCAAGCTGAGATCTTCGCCGTGTTTCTGTTGCAACGCGGCGGAATAGCGCCGCGCCTGCTCACGCGCCTCGGCAAACGCCTGGGCGACCGGCGGAAGCTGCCGCAAGGCCTCGGCGTCCAATGCGCGAAGCCCCAGCCCGCTCGTGCCCAGCTCCTTCCGACGGATCAGCTTGAGCTCAAAGAGAAAATCGAAGTAGCCATGGCGGCGCATCTCCGGGCGGACGAACAGGCAGAGATCCGCGTAAGACCGCTTGACCTCGAGCTCGGAGGAGACGGTGTAGCGGGTGTCGTCGAAGAGAATGGAGAGGAAGAGCGACTTGACCACCATTTCGTTGAAGCCGCCGCCCCCGCCTTTTCCAGCCGGCGCCCCGCGGTCCCGGTTGGAGAGGGCCGGCAGGATCTTTTCTTCGATGAAGGCGAGCAAGGGCGCCAGATCGCCGTCCTGGAAGAAGCGCAGGGCGATTTCCCGGGCGGCGTAGCTGTCTCCCGGCTCGGGCAGGTAGATCTCCAGGAGACGGTCGAGAAAGAGCTTCTTCACCACCAGGTTGGGGACACGGAGCCTCCCGGGAACGTCCGTCAGAGTAAGCAGCCCCATGAAGTAGAGGAGCGAAACGACGGCGCCGCGATCCTCTTCGAGCCGCGTCAGGAGAGTTTCGAGGGAGAAGCTCGTTTCCAACTGCGGAATGGTGATCTCCCCGTCTCCTTGCGTGATGTCCTGGATCACACCCGCTCCTGCGGCGGTGCGGGCGAGGAAGGCGAGCTTGCTCCGGTCGGTGCTCAGATTTCCGTCGTGAAGCTCTTGTGGAGCCGTGCCGCGCCGGGAAAGATGATCGAGGAAGTAGAGAACATTGGTGGGGTTGTAGACGAGATCCGTTCTCTCTCCTGAGGCGTTGGTGAAGCAATAGCCGTTGTACCAGGTGCGCATGGTCGCGATGGCGCCTTCGACGTCTTCGGCAGAGATGCGTTCGAGGAGGCCGCGGATTTCGGGCTCGAGAAATCCACAGAGGCCGGCGAGCTCCGGCGCCAGGGAAACGTTCTTGGCGATGTTGAAGCCGCTGGTCAGGTCGTTCAGAGCGACCGGAGAGACGCCGGTGATGAAAACCCGTTCCAGGCCTTTACCTTCCATCGCGCTCTTCACGGACTTGAAGAGGAGCTTGAAGGGGCCGTCGGCACGGACGAGAGCGTGATAGGCTTCGACGTCCCGGGCCATGACCTCGTTGACGAAGTTGTCGTACTCGTCGATCAGAAGGTAGAGCGAGTAAGAGGTTTTACGGACCGCGCCGAGGAGGCTCGAAAGAATCGCCGCCGGGCTCCCGGTCGCTTTGATCTTCGTGGACAGGAAGCCCTCATAGTCGGAAGCAAAAGCCTCGGCGCTGGACCTCACATGCTCGCGGAGGCTGCCGGCGATCCGCTCGACGCTTCCGCCGGGATCAATTTCCGAGAAGTTCCACTGGAGGACGAAGTATCGGTTGGCCAGAGGGGTTGGCTGGCGGCCGATGGCGAGGTCCCCAAAGAGACCCGCGAGCTCGTCGGCGCAACGCAGGTCATAGTAGCTCGCAAGGGTCTGAAGCCAAAGAGACTTGCCGAAGCGGCGCGGGCGCAGGAAGACGAGGGTGCTGCCCAGACTTTCGAGGATGGGGATATAGGAGGTCCGGTCGACATAGACCATCTTCTGCCGGCGGATGCGGCGGAAGTCGGCAATGCCATACGGGAGCTCGATCATGGTTTACTCGGGCTGGCTCTGCCAAACGCCAGAGTCAAGAGAGGAGGGAGTTGCGCATCACCGGATAGTCTAGCACCCGAAAACGCAGAGCCGGAGTGCGGTCTTTCACGAGTACGTCGACTGCGCGGCCTGGCACGTGGACGTGAAGTAGGAGACCTGCGAGATAGAAGGACCCCCCGAAAACGCAGCGGCGGTCGACGCTTCCCAACGCTTGCGGTAGTCTGCCGGGACCATGCGCGCGAACGACACGTTGCTCGACCTCTGCCTGGAGCTTCAGATTCTGGACCGTGTGCCGCGGAGCGGCTATGTGCTGCGCGGGGTGGCGGAGCCGGAGAGTGTGACGGAGCACAGTTGGCATGTGCTCTCCCTGGTGTGGATGCTGGGCTCGCGGATCGAGGGGATCGACCGGATGCGGGCGATGGAGATCGCTCTGGTGCACGATCTGGCGGAGATGCGGATCGGCGATCTGCCGCGGGTGGCGTCGCGGTATTTTCCGGAGGGGGCGAAGAAGGCGGCCGAGGCGGCGGCGATGGCGGAGATTCTCGCTCCGCTGCCGGCGAGCGCTCTCGCGCTCTATGAGGAATACCAGCAGGGCACGACGCCGGAGGCGCGCCTGGTGAAGGCGTGCGACAAGCTGCAGCTCATGATCAAGGTGGCGGTCTATGAGCGCTGGGGCACGGGCGCTCTCAGCGAGTTCTGGGACAACCCGGAGAACTTTCCGGACGGCGGCTTCCCGGTGGTGAAGGAGCTGTTCGAGGCGTTGCGGGAGAGACGCGAGAACAGTTGATCCCGGCTAATCCAGATCGTCGTCGTCCCGGCGGCGCGACGCCGGTTTGCCGTTCTCGACCTCGATGCCGCGGTGCCGGAGCAGGCGCTTCACGCGCTCGTAGAGGTTCTCGCCGAGGAGCGAGTGAGCCGTCTCGGTGATGTCGCGCACGACGACGCGCAGGTCCTCGGAGCCGCTCCAGTGCTTGCGGGCGTAGGTCTCCAGCTCGCCGCCGAACGACTGCGCGAGGACGGCGACGGCGAGGACGATGTCGTCGATGTAGCCGACGCCGCCCAGCAGGCCCTCCGGGAACAGGTCGAACGGCAGGATGAAGTAGGCGAGAGTGCCGCCGATCAGCGCCCGGGTCGGCTTCGGGACGTCCTTGTCCAGCGTCAGGCGGACCAGCAGGATGAAGACGTCCGGCACCAGGAGCAGGGTGCGGACGGCGCTTTCGGAGAGCCGGCCGCCGCGCTTTTCCACGGTGTGGATGATCTTCTCGCGCAGGCGGTCATAGAAGCTCAGCAGCCCCTTGCTGGGCAGGCCCGGACGGGGCGGCCGCGGCGGCGGGGGGGCCTCCGCGATCTTCTGGATTTTGTGCTCACCGGTTTGCGCCGCACGGGAGCTGGCGAAGGATTTGAAATCCTCGGCCACGGCGGCCGAGGTCTCCTCGGAGTACGGACGGGCGGTGGGCTCGTCCGGAGTGTGTCGGTCAGGCATCTGCGGTTCCCTCCTCTGCAAGCAGCTTCAAGCCAGCCGCGTGCCATCCTAGAAAATATACGCTAACGCGAGGCCGATCTGTGCGGCCATCATCATCATGTACATGTGCTTCCAGGAGGGATGGTTCTCGGTCTTCGTCAGCGAGGCCGGATCGCGCACCAGCAGATAGACCGTGTAGGCGCCCCAGACCATGAACAGGAAGCCGAACGCCGTCAGGAGGGCTGCATTGCCCGTGAGGATGGCGTGCGACGGGTTCTGCGGATCGCGGAGGACGGTGCCCAGCGGCAGGAGGAGCCAGGGCAGCACGAACGACGGGCTGATCATCCAGGCCGCTTTCTTCACTCCATAGACGATGGGCAGAGTGCGGCAGCCGCCCGCCGTGTCGCCCTCGATGTCCGCGAAGTCCTTGGTGGAGGCGGCGCCGAGCAGGAAGAGGCAGATGACGAGGCCGATGTACCACGGCTCGGCGGACCAGATGGGCGCCACCATGGCCCAGCCGCCGAGCTTGAGCAGGATGCCGCGCGGGATCGCCATGGTGAAGTTGGCCAGCATGCCGCGCGCTTTCGTGCGGCCGAGCTCGGGCGCCGAATAGATGAAGGTGGCCAGCAGGCCGGCCAGATAGATGAAGAAGGTGACGTGCTGCCCGAGCGGCGCCGTCAGCTTCTCCATGAACGTCTCGTACGGGTGCGGCACCACCAGCCAGGTGGGGACGAGGGCCAGGACGTAGAAGATCCAGGTGAAGATCCAGGCCTCGCGCAGGCTGAGCGCGCCGGTGACCAGCGGCCGGGTGGGCTTGTTCAGCCGGTCGATCTCCAGGTCGTAGATCTGGTTGATGGCGTTCGAGGCCGCGTTCATGAAGCTGGCGCAGAGGGAGCCCAGGGCCACGGTGAGCAGCACGGACCAGGTCAGGCGGTGCGCCGGATCGGGGTTGTGGACCGAGCCGAAAGCGCAGACCGCACCCGAGACGATGCCGAAGAGCGGCGGCAGCAGGGTGAACGGGCGGGCGAGCTGGGTGTAGAGAGAGAGCTTGCGGGTCATAGAAGGGGGACGAAGGCGGCCACGGCCAGGGCGCCGACCAGAGTATTGAGAAAGTTGAGGGCTTCGTTGTCCAGGAGCTGCCGCTTCTCGAGCGCCGCGCCGACGATGCTCTCGAAGGTGGTGCCGAGGAAGGCGGCGACCGCGATCGCCGCGACACCGATCCAGGGGTAGAGGCCGACCGCGGCGCCGAGCGCCGCCACCACCACCGAGGCGGCGATGCCGGCCAGCGTCCCTTCGAGCGACACCGCGCCTTCCGTGCCGCGCGGCACCGGGCGCAACGTCGTGATCAGGAACGTGCGGCGGCCGAGGAGCTGGCCGATCTCGCTGGAGGCGGTGTCGGCGGCGGCGGTGGCGAAAGCGGCGGCGAAGGCGAGGCGGAAGAGGAGGGGGTGGCCGGTCAAGGCGGCGAAGAGGGCGCAGGCGGTGGCGACTCCGGCGTTGGCGAAGGCGTGTCGCGCGCCGCGCCTCCCGCCTTCCTCCTGCGCCAGCCTGGCCGCCGCCTTCCGCTTGTAGCCGAGCTTCGTGCAGGCGCTGCCGAGGACGAAGAAGGAAAGGAGCAGCAGGAAGCCGCGCCAGTCCAGGAAGGCGTAGATGGCGAAGCCGACGAAGAAACCGCCGAAGACGCCCGACAGGTTCACCGTGCGCGCCGCGTAGGCGGCGCCGGCGAGGACGCCGTTGATCAGGGCGCCGAGGAGCAGCCGCCGGGCGAGGCCGGGGGTGGCGAGGAAGCCTTGCCAGTGCCCCTGCGTCAACAGCAGGCAGAAGAGGAAGAGGCCGGAGACCAGCGGCACGCCGATGTTGTCGTCCAGCCCCTGTGGCAGCGATTCGAGCGCGGCGGCGAGGAGAGAAGCACCGAAGGCGACGGCGAGCGCGAACAGCCACGAGTATTTTTCAGGGGGACCGGGCGCCGTCCACCGGAGGAGCACGGCGGCGGCGATGGTGCCGCAGAGCACGTAGGCGATCGAGCCCATCCAGCTCTTCCGTGGATTCCAGGGGAGCTTGCTGCGTCCGAGAGCCATCCCCGCCACCGAGGCCATGCCGTCGCCGAACGCCAGGATCCCCCAGGCGGCGGCGGCCACTTCGAGGCGGCGGAAGAAGATCAGGATCAGCAGCAGCACGGCGAGCGGATAGAGCACGATGCCGAGCGAGGAGCCGGCGGCGTGCTCGGCGTCGCGCCACATCTTGCGGCCGCCGATGCGCGGCAGCAGGAACAGGTTCATGCACAGCGCGACGGCGGCCAGCACGGCGCCCCAGAGCGGTCCCAGGAAGCGCAGGGAGAACGCGATCAGCCCCACGCCCATGTGGGTGACCTTGCGCAGCAGCTCGCCGCGGGTCAGCGCCATTTTACTTCCACGCGCCGGTCTCTTTCAGCCAGGCCACCGTCTCCGTGAGCCCCTGCTCCAGGGAGCGCGCGGTGTAGCCGAGCTCGGCGGCGGCGTGGTCCGAGCGGTAGGCCCAGTCGTGCTTGTAGATGTCCACCAGGTCGGGGGTGAGCTGCGGCGTGCTGTCGCGCAGTTGCGCCCAGGCCTTCTGGAGCGCGCCGGCGGCCTTGGCGGCCCAGTCCGGCATGCGCAGGCCGGGGATCTTCGCGCCGGTGAGCCGGCCGACGAGGGCGTAGAATTCCGCCTGCGTCACGTTCTCGCCGCCCAGCATGTAGCGCGAGCCGGGCTTCGCCTTTTCGAGCACCAGGGCGACGCCGCGGGCGACGTCGGCGACGTTGACGTAGTTCCACCGCCGCTCCGGCTTGCCGAGGAGAGCCGGCAGGCGGCCGTGGATCAGGTCCAGGATGTGGCGGACGACGATGTTTCCTTCCGTCATCTCGCCGGGGCCGTAGATGACGCCCGGATAGACGACGGTGAGCGGCGCCCCTTCGGCGATCGCCTTGCGGGCGCGGCGGTCGGCGAGGGCCTTGGTGCGCTCGTAGTCGTTGATCCAGACGCGGTCGCGCACCTCCGCGGACTCGTCGAGCTCGCCGCCCGGCCCGCCTTCCGTAGGGCCGAGGGCGATGAAGCTCGAAACGTAGACCACCCGCTCCACGCTCCCCGCCTGCTCGGCGGCGGCGAGAACGTTCTCCAGGCCGCCGATGTTGATGCGGTCGAACTGGGCAGCCGGAGCGAGGATCTTGACCAGCGCCGCGGCGTGGACCACGGCGTCGCAGCCGGCCATGGCGCGGACCAGGCTGAGGCGGTCGGTGACGTCGCCGGGAGCGAATTCGGCGCCCGCCGGGAAGCGGTCGCGGGACGAGCCGCCACGCACCAGGAGGCGCAGCTCGTGACGCTCCGCGAGATCGGAAACGATGCGACGGCCGAGAAAACCGGTGCCACCGGTGACGAGGATCTTCATGTCGAGCCCGGACTATATCAGGACGGAAAAGCAAAGAGCCCCCGTCCTTCAGCGAAACGGGGGCTCGGTGCTGGCTGATCGCTCAGCGCGCTTCAGCGGGTGATCACGATCCTCAGGTTGGAGAACTTCCAGCCGACCGGCGGGAAGTAGGCGTTGTCCGCGATTCCTTGCAGGCCGAAGGTAAGGCGCACCGGAGACCCGCGGTCCGCGAGGTCGTAGTTGTAGACGGCGCCCGTGTAGTCGGCGAGGATCTTGCCGTCGCGCGACGCCTGGAAGCGGAGCATGCCGGCCTCCGTGTCGTAGACCATCGCCACGTGATGGGTGGCGCCTTCCTTCCAGCCGGTGGCGAACTTGAGCGCCGGCTCGATCACCGGGCTCCCCTGGTCCACGAGGGTGCGGGCCCGGAGCCCACGGATGAAGGTGCCGAAGTACAGCGTCTTGCCGAAGCGCGGCCCGCCGGGGTGGTACATGCCCAGGACGCCGGTGAAGAGCGGCGTGAAGTCCCGGATGTTGACGTCGTAGTCGATCGTGATCTTGCGGTAGGCGCGGTCAGGGACCAGCGGCAGCACGACGTCCAGGGAGGACTTGCCCTCGCTCGGCGAGAAGAAGGTGCCCGGACGGTTGACCGTCAGCGTCTCGATGTCGGCCGCCGACGGCGCGCTCAGCGGATAGAGCATGCGGAAGCTGGCCAGGCTCGCCGGCTCGAGGTAGGTGGCGTAGGCGTAGAACTCCTTGTTGCAGCTCACCTCCGCCCGCACATTGGCCGCCACCGGGGTCTCGAGGAACCCGTTGAGCGCATCCTTGACGACCAAGTGGGAGATCGGGCGGAGATCGAACGAGCGCGCGACGCCGAGCGCCCCGCCCTTCGGCTTCACAAGCTGAACCTGGCAGGTGCTCGCCGCGGACGAGAAGTTGATGATCTCGATGTTCGAGGCGCCCGCCGAATTTTTCGCCAGGCCCTTCATGTAGGCCGTCTCTCCGCCCGTGAACCAGTCGACTTCCGAGAGGACCGGCAACGCCCAGTTCACACTGTTGGAGCCGAGGGTGAGGAACATCGAGCTGCTGCGCACCTGAATCCCCGTGGCGCCCACGAGCTTCAGCATGCCGACGCCGCCGATGAAATTCCGCACGTTGAAGACGTTCGGCTTCTCATCGTTGTCCACCTTGGCGGGGGTGCCGCTCAGCCGCGAGCCGTCGGCCCCGGTGGGGATGAAGATGGGGGTGAGCTGGCGCGGTCCGCCGGGCGAGACCTCGACGTGGGTCTCCTGGCGGCCTCCGTTCAGGTCCGGGCTCGGCACGTAGTAGATGCCGGCGAAGGCCGGAACGGCGGTGAGGGCTGCGATGGTGGCGAGGGCGGGGATGAAGCGCTTTTTCATGGTGCTGCGGTCTCCTGCGTACTGTGAAGTGTGACAAAGCTTTCAGGATTATAAACGATCAGACCCCCGGAGCGCTGCTCGAAACCTCATGCCACTCATTCCAGAGGGCGGCCAGGGCGTCGTCGACGCTGCGCCCGGGCTGCCAGCCGAGAGCGCGCAGGCGGCCGGCATCGCCGACGAGGAGAGGCAGGTCCACCGGACGCATGCGCTCCGGGTCCTCCTCGACGCGCGCCGCGACGCCGGAGACCGCCATCAGACGCTCCAGCGCCTCGGCGATCGACAGGGCGCGCCCGCTCGCGATGTTGTAGATCCCGCCGGGCTCCCCCTTCTCCGCCAGCAGGCGGAAGGCGGCGGCGCCGTCGTCGACGTGCACGAAGTCGCGCCGGGCGGAGAGATTGCCGACGCGCAGGACCGGCTCGCGGCCCTCGTGCTGGATCGCCTGCCGGATTTCCGCGAGCTGGCGGGCGAAGGAGGGGAGCGCGAAGCCCGGCGCCTGCCCGGGGCCGATGAGGTTGAAGGCGCGGGCCACCACGGCGCCGCGGGCGACGGCGAGGCGCTCCGCCGCCGCCTTGGTCATGGCATAGGGAGTGCGCGGATCGACCCGGCGCTCCTCCACGATCGGCTGCTCGTCCTCGGGCACGAGGCCGTAGACCTCGGCGCTCGACGCCACCACCACGGGGATGCCACCCGCGGCGGCGAGGACGTTCTCGGTGCCGAGCACGTTGACGCGGAAATACTCGCCCATCCGCTTCCAGGAATCGCCGACGTGCGAGAGCCCGGCGAGATTGACCACGGCATCCGGCGCCGCCGCCTCGACGGCGCGCTTCAATCCCTCGGCGTCCAGCAGATCGGCCTCAAACAGGCGCACGTCCTCGACGCCGTCGAAGCGCGGCCGGTCGACGAGAAACGTGCCGCTCACCCGGTCGCCCCTCGCCAGGAGATGGCGGGCCAGCCGGGGACCGACGAAACCGCTGATGCCGGTGACGAGGATGTGCATGAGAACCCGGAGAGCCCACCGGCTCAGGCCGTACCGTGCACCTGCTTGCGCACCGTCAGCGTGCGGCGCCAGTAGTCGAGCAGGTCGCTCACCGTCTGCTCGAACGGGATGCGCGGCTCCCAGCCGGTGTCGGCGCGGAACTTCGAGCTGTCGCCGATCAGGATCTCGACGTCCGACGGGCGCAGGCGCTCGGGATCGACCTCGATTTTCACCTCGACGTTGGCGAGGGCGATGATGCGGTTGAGCAGCTCGCTGATGCGGATGCCGTGGCCGGTGGCGATGTTGTAGACCTCGCCCGGCTTGCCGTGGTTGACGGCGAGCCAGTAGGCGCGGACCATGTCGCGCACGTCGGTGAAGTCGCGGATCGCCTCGATATTGCCGACCCGGATGACCGGCTCCTGGAGACCGAGCTCGATCGCCGCCACCTGGCTGCAGAAGTTCGAGGTGACGAAGACCTGGCCGCGCCGCGGACCGGTGTGGTTGAAGCCGCGGGTGCGGATCGCCTTCAGGCCGTAGCTCTGGAAGTACTGATAGCCGAGGTAGTCCTGCGCCACCTTGGAGACGGCGTAGGGGGAGAGCGGACGCAGCGGGTTCGTCTCCTTGATCGGCACCTCGTCCGGCAGCACCAGGCCGTATTGCTCGCTGGAGCAGGCGATCTGCACCACCGGGTCGAGGCGCAGCGAACGGATGGCCTCGAAGAGATTGGTCTGTCCGGCGATATTGGTCGTCAGGGTCTCGTTGGGCGCCGTCCAGCTCGACGGCACGAAGCTCTGCGCCGCGAGATGGAAGATGAAGTCGGGGCGCGAGCGTTCGAGCGCGTTGTACATTGAGGTGTAGTCGCGGAGGTCGGCCTCCAGCAGCTTCACTTTCGACCGTAGGTGCTCGACGTTGTCCATGCGGCTGCGCCAGCGATAGGTGCCGAACACCTCGACATCGGGGTGCTCGGCCAACAGATATTCCGCCAGGTGCGAGCCGGCGAAACCGGTCATGCCAGTGATCAGTGCCCTCATCAGGTCCTCCCTTGTCGGATCCGGGTCAGGTATGCGGCGAGCCCCCAGACCCAGGACTCCACACGCCGGCCTGTCGCCTCTTCGAAGCGCTGTATGTCGAGCACCGAATAGGCCGGGCGGGGAGCGGGACGGGGGTACTCGGCGGTGGTGACCGGCAAGACCTCGACCGGACGAGCGGGCGGCGCCCAGAGGGCGGCGATCTCGCGGGCGAAGCCGTACCAGGTCACCGGTTCCCGGTTGCGGTAGTGCATGATGCCGTTGATGGTAGAAGAGGCCAGAGGCGCGAGGTCGAGAATCGCACCGGCCAGAAACGGCGTGTAGGTGGGGCAGCCCTCCTGGTCGCTCACGACCCGGAGAGGGAGCCGCCCCTGTTCGATCAAATTCACCATGGTGGCTGCGAAGTTGGGGCCGCCGGGGCCGAACAGCCAGCTCGTGCGCACCACCAGGGCGCGCGGATGCTGGAGCGCCCGGCGCTCGCCTTCGAGCTTGCTCTGGCCGTAGACGGAGAGCGGATTCGTCGGATCGTCTTCGCGGTAAGGCCGGTTTCCTTTCCCGTCGAAGACATAGTCGGTGGAAACGTGAATGAAGCGCGCGCCGGCCGCCTCAGCCGCTTCAGCGACATGCCCGACGGCGGCGCCGTTGATCCGGAATGCCTGCTCCCGCGCTTCGCCTTCGCAGGCGTCCACCTTGGTGAAAGCGGCGCAATTCACCACGAGGTCGGGCCGGAAGCTGTCCATCCAGTAGCGCAGGCGGACGGGATCGGCGATGTCTGCCTGATCGCGGGAGAGCGCGAGCGCCGCCTGGCCGCGGTTGCGCGCCTCTGTCACCAGGGCGCGGCCGAGCATGCCGGTGCCGCCGAGGACGAGAGCGCGCAAGCTAGGTGATCCCCACCTCGGAGTTGTCCCCGAGCATGAAGCGGTAGGCCTTCGGTTTGAAATCGGTCTTCACGATCCGCACGTTGCGGCCGATCAGCGAGCCGTCGATGCGCAGCGGGATGTCGCGGATCTCGCAGTCGGCGAGGACGATCGAGTTCTCCACCTCGCAGCAGACCAGCGTGCAGCGCTCGCCGATCGAGGTATAGGGGCCGACGAAGGCGTTCTCCAGGCGGGTGCCGGCGCCGATGACGACCGGCCCGCGGACCAGCGAATCGATCAGCTCGACCCCGTCGCCGAGCACCACCCGGCCTTCGATCCGGCTGTTCGTTCCGATCGCGCCCAGGGCTCCCAACGTGGCACCGCGCGCGGAGCCCGGCCCGTCGAGCACGATGCGGTTGGCCTCCAGCATGTCGTCCAGCTTGCCGGTGTCCTTCCACCAGCCGCGCACGATGTGCGGATGGACGTCGAGGCCGCGGTCGATCAGGTCCTGGATGGCGTCGGTGATCTCCAGCTCGCCGCGCGCCGAGGGCTTGATGCGCCGCACCGACTCGAAGATGCTGGCGTCGAACATGTAGACGCCGACCAGCGCCAGGTTGCTCTTCGGCTCCTTGGGCTTCTCGACCAGCCGGCGCACCTTGCCGTCGGGTGTCAGCTCGGCGACGCCGAACTGCTCAGGCGTGGGCACCTCGGCGAGCAGGATCTCGGAGTTGCAGCCGAGGGAGCGGAACTCGTCGACCAGCCCCTTGATGCCGCCGGCGATCAGGTTGTCACCGAGGTACATGACGAAGGGCGAGCCGGCGAGGAACTCCTCGGCGATCAGCACGGCGTGCGCGAGGCCGAGCGGCGCGGCCTGCTCGATGTAGGTGATGCGGGCGCCGAACTTCGATCCGTCTCCCACCGCGGCGCGGATCTCCTCGCGCGTGTCGCCGACGATGATCCCGATCTCCGTGATCCCGGCCTCGACGATCGCCTCGATGGCATAGAAGAGCACCGGCTTGTTGGCCACCGGCACGAGCTGTTTGGCAGAGGTGTAGGTCAGGGGACGCAGGCGCGTCCCCTTCCCACCCGACAGGATCAAGCCCTTCATGAGGCCTCCGGAGGACAAGCTACTGGTCCGTGGTCGAGCCACTGCGGCTGGTCAGATCGAGGAACGTGCCGACGTTCTTCAAGCTGAGCGAAAAGCGGATCTCGCGTTCCGTGATCTGCGACCGGCCGCTGGCGGCGGGGCCCGCGGCGGTCCGGAAGTCGCGCAGCTCCACCCGGACTCCGTAGCACTGCGACGTCCAATTCAGGATGTAACGCTGCTGCTGGAGCAGGTTCTCCTGGATGTCGTAGTTGACCTGGCCTTCGATGCGCAGCTTGCGCGGAATCAGGTTGAAGCCCCCGTTCAAGCGGATCTGATTGCCCAGCGTCTGGTTGGTCTCCGTGGCGTAGCGGGTGAACCAGGTCACGCCCACGAAGTTGCCGAAGGCGAGCCCGTAGTTGCCGGAGAGGCCGGTCGAGGCGAGGTGCTTGTACAGCGTGTCGTAGGTCGCTTCGAGCTTGAGATTGGTGCGCTCGCTCGGATTGAAGCGGACCAGACCGTCCAGGGGGCCGGCCTGCGAGCTTGAGCCGTTGACGTTGCCGAGGAGCGGCTGGGTGTCGTCGAAGCTATAGCGCCGCGCGACCTCCAGGAGGAGCACCTCGCGGGCGCTCCCCTTGCCATCCTTGGGCTTGCCGAGGAACCGGCTGTCCAGGGCGATGCGGCCGGCGTTCGACGAAAACAGGGTGTCGACCTCGTCGAACAGCGGGATGAGGAGCTGGTCGTCGTAGGTCCCCTGGTAGGTGTAGGTGAAACGCGGCTCGATGACGTTCTTGAAGCGGGCGAAGCTCCCCAGCGGGGTCTCGAAGATCTTCGAGATCGACGGCCCGACGAGCTCGGCGCTGCCGTACGGCAGGGTGCGGGTGACCGCCTTGCCGGCGAAGCCGTTGTTGGTCGCATTGATGCTGTCGCCGTACCAGGTGAAGCGCTCGCCGCCGGTGACCGAGAGCGACAGCCAGGGGAACGAGCGGATGGGCAGCGTCACTTGCGGGAAGGCGTCGAAACGGCCGTAGCGTCCCTGGTAGGTACCGGGACGGTCGAGGTCCAGGTAGGACGCCGAGCTTTCGATCTCCAGGTAGAACGGCGTGCGGCCGAGACGGGTCGAGCGCAGGCGGTATTCGAGCTCCGGCAGCTTGCGCTGCACCACCGTGTTGTCCTCGCTGGCGCCGACGAAGGTCTGGCGGTCGTTGACCAGGAAGTTGACGAGGTGGGCGCCCCAGTTGCCGGTCGCCGAGGCGCGGCTGTCGATGAAGCGCAGCGTGTTGCGGTCGAAGTCGCGCTCGAAATCGCGGAAGAAGTTGAAGTCCGAGAACGCCTGGTAGTGGACGAGGCCGCGCATCTTCCATGGCAGGTCGGTGGTGGTGTGGTTCCACTCGGCCTTCCAGCGCCACTGGTCCTTGACCTCCTCGAAGGGGAGCTTCTCGGAATCGCGCACGATGTAGCCGAGGACGTCGCCGCGCGTCCCCTCGGTCGGCCGGTAGCGGAATTCGTTGCCCAGGCCGAGGAAATTCTTGGTGAACAGGTCGACGTGGAACGTCGTGTCGTAGCTGCGCCCAAGGGTCTGGAAATAGGCCAGGCCGAGCTGCGCGCCGCGGCGCTGCGAGAAGCCGATGTTGGGGACCAGGAAGCCCGACGAGCGCTCGCTCTTCACCGGCCACAGGATGTACGGCGTATAGAGGAGCGGCAGCTTCTTGGCCCGCAGCGAGGCGTTGTGGACGTGGGCGTACTCGTCGACCTCGACGCGCGCGCTGCCCAGGCGGAAGCTCCAGTCGGGCACCGGCTGGTTGCACGAGGTGAAGATGCCGTGCTCCACCGTGTAGGTGTTGTCGCCGATCTTGGCCACCTTGGTGCCGCTGAAGTAATAGTCGGGCGCGACCTTGCCGGTGGCTTCGGTGAGGGTGCCGGTCTTGGCGCCGAGGTCGAAGACGGCCGTGGTGCCGGTCAGCCGGCGCGGCCCCTGGTCGATGATGACGTTGCCGGTGGCGGTGACGATCTTGGTCGAGAGGTCGATCTCCGCCTTGTCCGCCTGCAAGATGATGTCCTGGTAATGGATGTTCACGCTGCCGGTGAGCACCGCGTAGTCGTCCCGCTTGTACTCCAGATCGGCGGCGGCGCCGGTGGCGCTGCCGCCCCCCTTCTCCTGGGGGAACTTGAGCTGGAACTGGAGGAGGTCAGGGTTCACCGGCGGCGGAGCCGGAACGGCGGGAGCAGCCGGCGCGGCGGGCGTCCCGGGAGGTGCCGGAGCAGCGGCCGGCGGGGGCGATGGGGCCGGCGGGGGCGGCTCCTGTCCGTGGACCGCCGCCGGGGACAACGCGGTCAGCGCCAGGCAGAAAGCCAGGAGGAAGCTCGGGGAGATCCGGTGGGCGTCGATCATGAGCGGCGCTAGTCTAACCGCTCGATCACCATCGCGGTAGCCTCGCCGCCGCCGATGCAGATCGCGGCGCAGCCGAGGCGGGCGCCGCGCTCGCGCAGAGCGTGCAGCAAAGTGACCAGGATGCGGGCGCCGGAAGAGCCGATCGGATGCCCGAGCGCCACGGCGCCGCCGCGCACGTTGACCCGCGCCGGATCGAGCCCGAGCTCGCGCTGGAAGGCGAGGGCGACGACGGCGAAGGCTTCGTTGACCTCCCAGAGATCGATGTCGGACGCCTGCAGGCCGGCGCGCTCGAGCACCCCCCGCGCCGCGCCCACCGGCGCGGTGGTGAACCATTCCGGCCGCTGCGCCAGGGAGGAGTGCGCGACGATGCGGGCGAGCGGGCGGGCGTTGATCCGCGCCGCGTGGCCGGCCGTGGTGAGCACCAGGGCGGCGGCGCCGTCGTTGATCTTGCTGGCGTTGGCGGCGGTCACCGTGCCGTCCTTCTGGAACGCCGGGCGCAGCGTCGGCATCTTGTCGAGGTCGGCCTTGAACGGCTCCTCGTCGCGGTCGACGACCACCTCACCCTTCTTCTGCGTTTTCTGCGGCATGGCGACCGGCACGATCTCCTCCGCGAAGAGCCCCTTCTCGGTGGCCTCGCGGGCGCGCCGGTAGCTCTCCAGGGAGAAGGCGTCCTGCTCCTCGCGGCCGATCTTGAATTCGGCGGCGCAGATCTCGGCGCAGCTCCCCATGTGGACGTCGTTGTAGGGGTCCCACAGGCCGTCATGGATCAGCGAGTCGACGAGCTTGCCGTGGCCGAGCCGCAAGCCGTCGCGCGCTCCCACCGCCAGGTACGGCGCCTGGCTCATGGTCTCCATGCCACCCGCGGCGACGACCTGGAAGTCGCCGCACCGCAGATCGTTGGCGGCGATCATCACCGCCCGCATGCCGGAGCCGCAGACCTTGTTGAGCGTGAGGGCGCCGGTCGCCGGCGGGCAGCCGGAGCCGAGAGCGGCCTGGCGCGCCGGCGCCTGGCCCTGGCCGGCGGTGAGCACGCACCCCATGTTGACCTGCTGGATCTGCCCGGCGGTCAACCCCGCCCGTTCATAAGCGGCGGCGAGCGCCTTGGCGCCCAGAGCGTGGGCCGGCAAGCCGGCGAGCGCGCCCTGGAACGCGCCGATCGGCGTGCGCACCCCGCTCAAAATGACAACGTCGTCCATGAGCTCTCTCCGTGGGACTGCTGTGGTGGATACCTGCTGGATACCAGCGGGCCGCCCGCGCGGGGCGGGCGGAGCGCCCGATCGTAGCACAGGCATTCGGAGAGACCGGGCGGACCCCGAACGCTGCCATGTAGAATCCTGTCCATGGTTGCGTGTCCTCAGCATGGGTCTACCCGATGAAGGTCCTTTTTCTTGATGAGTCCGGCGACCACAGCCTGGAAGTCATCGATCCTCAATACCCCTTGTTTGTTCTCGGCGGCCTCGTGGTTGACGTCGATTACGCCAAGGGCGAAATGACCGACAAGGTCAATCGCTTCAAGCTGGAGCTCTTCGGCGATGAAAGCCTCATTCTTCACACGGCTGACATGGTGCGGAACCGCAAGGGGTTTGAGCGCTTGGCACAGCCCGAGTTTCGGGAGCGCTTCTACCGCGGTATGAATGCGCTCCTCGCGGAGCTGGACTACCAGATCGTCGCATGCGTCATCCGGAAAGATGCGCATTTCTCCCGGTATGGGTTCGCTGCGATCGATCCCTACCATCTAAGCCTGGAAGTCTTGGTCGAGCGATTTTGCTACGACGTCGGCGACAGGGAGAACGGTGGCGTCATCGTCGCGGAGAAGCGCGACCGGATTCTTGACCGCCAGCTAAAGCTCGCATGGCTGAGCCTGAAAACCGGCGGCACGCGCTTCGTACGAGCCGTAGACGTGTCCAAAAGAATGATGGGGCTGGCGCTGCGAGGAAAAGAAACGAACATTGCAGGCCTGCAAATCGCCGACCTTGTCGTGACACCGATCGGACGCTCGCTTTTGGGCAAGCCGTCGCTCATCGACTACCAGGTCATTCGATCCAAGCTCAGATGTAAACAGGGGGGAGGCTACGAAGGTGTGGGGCTGGTCGTCCTACCCAAAAAATAAATCTACCCAAAAACTAAAGAGCCAGGACCCGCTAACGCAGTTCCCAGCTCCATGAAGAAGCGTAGCCGGAAGTGTCGCGTCTGTCAACACGACACTTCTCCGCTGCCAACTTTCTGCGCGACCTGAAACCGCCTCCCCCCCCGCCGTGTAGAATCCCCCCGGGAGGCTGACCACTGCGTTCTCTGGGCATCGACTTCGGCGAGAAGAGAATCGGGCTGGCGATCTCCGAGGGGACTCTCGCGGTGCCTTTGACGACTCTCCGGCGGCGCGACGACCGCTCGGCGCTTCAGGAGATCGCGGTGATCGTCGCTCGAGAAGAAGTCGGCCGCCTGGTGGTGGGCGAGCCGCGGAAGCTGGACGGCACCCTGGGCTCGGGCGCGGTGCGCGCCCGGCGCTTCGGGGAGCGCCTGGCGGAGCTCACCGGGCTGCCTCTGGAGCTGGTGGACGAGGCGCTGACCAGCGTCGAGGCCGCCGAGCGGCTGCGGGCGGCCGGTGTCGATCCGCGGCGGCACCCGGAGAGGCTCGACGCGGTGGCCGCGCAGATCCTGCTCCAGGAAGCCATCGATCGCGATCATCGCGGTGATCACAACGAGTGAGGAGATCAAAGCCGTGGCGCAAGCGAAAGGGCGGAAACGCAAAGAGAAGGGGAGCGCCGGGCGGGTCTTCCGCGGCTGCCTGGTGCTGCTCGCCCTGCTCCTCGTGCCGGCGGGCATGGCGGCGTGGTCGTGGTGGAAGCTGCAGCGGCCGTTCCAGGGCTACGCGGGGGCCGAGAAGATCGTCAGCATCGACCCCGGCATGGGGGCGGGCCAGGCCCTGGCGCGCCTGCAGGCCGAGGGCGTCCTCGCCGACGCCAAGATGTCCCGCTTCTACCTCCTCTATGTCATGGGCGGCCGGGCGACGATCCAGGCCGGCCAGTACCGCTTCCGCGGCCCGCTCACCACGGAGCAGGTGCTGCACAAGCTGACGCACGGCGACGTGATCAACCAGTCCGTGACGCTGGTGGAAGGGCTCACCCTGGAGGAGACGGCGGACCGCTTCGCCGAGGCCGGGCTCGGCCGGCGCGAGGTCTTCCTCGATCTCATGCGTTCCCCCGAGGTGATCGCCGACCTGGACCCTGACGCGCAGGACCTCGAGGGCTATCTCTTCCCGGAGACCTATTCGTTCGCCCTCAAGACGGACGAGAAGACCGTCGTCTCCACCCTGGTCAAGACTTTCCGCGAGCGCTTCGACCAGAAGGTCAAGCCGCTGCTGGCGAGCGCGGGATCGAGCCGCAGCCTGCGCCAGGTCCTCACCCTGGCGAGCATCGTCGAGAAGGAGGCCCGGGTGCCGGCGGAGCGGCCGCTGATCGCCGGAGTCTACAGCAACCGCCTGCGCCACGGCATCGGCCTCGCCGCCGATCCCACCGTCATCTTCGCCATGAAGAAGCTCGGACTGTGGGACGGCAACATCCGCCGCACCGACCTGCGCGTCGATTCGCCCTACAACACCTACCGCTACGCCGGGCTGCCACCGGGACCGATCTGCTCCCCCGGCCTGGCCAGCCTGATGGCCGCCGCCGATCCCGCCGACGTCCCCTACCTCTACTTCGTCAGCCGCAACGACGGCACCCACGTCTTCGCCTCGACCCTCCAGGAGCACAACCGCAACGTCGAGATCTGGCAGCGCCGCTACTGGCGCGAGCGGCGCGCGCGAGGACAGTAGAGCCCGCTTCATTGACACTTCCAGGGCGCTGGTGTATCAAGGGCTCAAAGAATTAACCCGAGGAGGCGTCATGAACATCCCGGAGGAGTTTGGGAAGTATCTGCTTCTCAAGAAGCTGACAGAGGACCCGCTCGGAGAGACGTTCCGCGCCGGCAAGGCGGGGAAGGAGGGCATCGAGCAGGTGGCCCTGCTCCGCGTCTTCAACGGCAAGGGCATGGACGGCGAGAAGCTCTGGCAGAAAGTGTCGACCCGCGGCCCGGTGCAGCAGGCCCTGCGCAGCCCGAACATCGGCAGCGGCGTCGACATGGGGAAGGTGCGGAGCTTCCCTTATGCCGCCTATGACTACATCTCGGGCAAGAGCCTCGCGGCGCTGCTCGCCAGGGCCGCGAAGCAGCTCTCGCCCATCCCCACCGACCACGCCCTGCTGATCGCCGAGCGCATCTCCCTGGCCCTCGCCGCCGGCTACGAGACGCGCGTGCAGGAGGAGCGGATCCAGCACGGCTTCGTGACGCCGCAGCTTGTGATGGTCTCGAACGAAGGGGAGACCCGGCTGCTCGGCTTCGAGATGGCCCCCGGCCTGCGCGCCCTGGCGGCGGACGGCTGGAGCGCTCCGGAGCTGCGCCCATACCTGGCGCCCGAGACGTTCACCGGCGCGCCGCTCGCGAAGTCCGACGACGTCTGGTCGCTCGGCGCCATCCTCTTCGAGCTGCTCACCGGCGAGAGCCTGCCGGCGGCCGCTTCTCCCGGGGAAGCTTCCGACGCTTTCGGCCCCCTGATCGACAGCGCGATGCTGTCCAACGAGGGCACGCCGCTGCCGCCCGCCATCGTCGGGCTGCTCAAGAAGAGCCTGGCGCCGCGCGACCAGCGCATCCCCGACGTGGTCATCTGGCACAAGACGCTCTCCAAGCTGATGATCGACGGCCAGTTCAGCCCCACCACCTTCAATCTCGCCTTCTTCATGCACAACCTCTTCCGCGACGAGATCGAACGCGAGAGCCAGGAGCTGCAAGCCGAGAAGACGCTGGACCTGCCGAAGGGCACCGTCGCGGCGGCAGCCGCAGCCGCCGCCGCCCCGGCCGCCGCGCCCGCCAGGGCCGCCACGGACATGCGGGAGGCCACCGGCGTCCGCGAGGGCACCCTGCCCGGCACGCGCCTCCCCGCCGCCCCGCCGCCGTCCTCGAAGATGCCGCTCTATGCCGGCATCGCCGCCGCCGTGCTGCTGGCGGCCGGCGCCGGCTGGTACTTCCTCGGCCGCTCGCCGGCGGCGCCCGCGCAGCCGGCCGCCGAGACACAGGCCGCGGCGGGCACGCCGCCCGCGGCCGGCCCCACCGCTGCTCCCAGCGGCCCGACGCAGGAGGAGATCAACAGCCAGATCCAGCAGATGGTGGCGGCCAGCAGCCAGGAGATGGAAGCCAAGATCAAGCAGCAATACGACGAGCGGATCAAGCAGCTCCAGCAGCAGCTCCAGGAGACCAAGAAGCGGGACGAGGGGAGCCCCATCCAGACCGCCCAGATCCCCCCCTCCCAGCAAACGGCGCGGCCGGCCCCCCCCATCCCGGATCCGGAGCCGGCCGCCGAGACGCGCCCCGCCGTCAAGCCGCCCGAGCCGCCGCCGGCGAGCACCCCCGCTCCCGCGCCGCCGGTGGTCGAGAAAGCAGCGTCCGCGCCGCCGCCGGCCGCTCCGGTCACCCAGGCACCGCCGCCCACGGCGCCCGCCCGCCCGCAGATCCAGTATGGCGACCTGGTCACCGCCGCCACCGCCTCCGGCGTGGCACCGCCCAAGATGACCTCCCGGCTCGATCCGCGCTATCCGCAGCAGGCGAAGCGGATGAACAAGTCCGCCCAGGTCGACATCAAGGTCCTGGTGGATGAGAGAGGGCGCGTCCTCGACGCCCAGCGCAGCGGCGCGCAGGCCGGTTTCGGGTTCGACGAAGCGGCGCTCGAAGCTGCCCGGCGGTCGGTCTTCCAGCCGGCGTCCACCCGCGACGGCGTGCGCGTGAAGATGTGGACGACGATCCGCATCTCCTTCCAGCCGCACTAGCCCGCACTAGCCCGGTGCCAAAAACAAAGGACCCGGCATGCCGGGTCCTTTGTCGCTCCGGCGGATGGCGCGGTCCTAGAGGTCGGCCGCCTTGAGGCTGGCGGTGAGCTGCTGGATGCACGGCTTCATGACCTTGTCGAACATCGCGTCGTCGTCGACGCCGCCGCCGAAGCCGCCGACGCTCACCTTGACGCTGCTCTCCTCGGCGCGCGCTTCATCGGCCCAGACGATCTCGCCGGTGCTGGTGTCGATCAGGCGGGCGTTCATCGCCGCCACGAAGGTCCGCTTGCCGGCGCTGAAGCCGGGCAGCCGGCCGATGCCGGAGCCGTGGGCGCTCTTGTCGGTGTTCCCGTACTCGGTCACCGCGCCGGTCAGCAGATAGTTGACTCCCAGGAGCTTGCCGATCTTGACCGCCGACTTCGGGTCGACGTCGCCGGACAGGGTCAGGTTCTTCTCCTGCATGAGAGCCTCGAGCTGCTCGCGCTCGACGACCCGGAACTTGCCGCTCTTGACCAGCTCGGTGACGAAGACGTCCTGCGCCGCGGCGGCGCCGCCGTGGTACCACCACTGGTTGTCGGCCTTGTTCTTGAGCTCGAGGACCGCGATGCGCGGCTTGTCCGATTTTCCAGCCGCATCGGCCAGGGCCGGGACGACCAGGACCGCGAGAAGAGCTGCGCACAGAATGAGAGACGTGATGCGCTTCATGTCTGGGAACCTCCTGTTCATTGATCTTGGACCTCCATTCTACTCCGAAGGGGCCGGCTCCAGCTCCTGGGCATCCACGACACAGAGCGCCGTCATATTCACAATATCGCTGACCTCGAGGCCGCTCTGGAGCACGTGGACCGGCTTCGCCATGCCGAGGAGGATCGGTCCGATGGCCTCGGCGTTGGCCAGCCGCCAGATCAGCTTGTAGGCGATGTTGGCCGACTGGAGCTCCGGGAAGATGAGGATGTTGGCCGGCTCCTTGAGGCGGCTCCAGGGGTAGGACTCGTGCAGGATCGACTCGAAGACGGCAGTGTCGGCCTGCATCTCGCCGTCCACCTCGAGGTCCGGCTCCAGGCGGTTGACGATCTCGGTGGCGCGGCGCACCTTGACCGCCGAGGGGTGCGTGTTCGAGCCGAAGTTCGAGAACGAGAGCATCGCGACGCGCGGCACGACGCCGAAGCGGCGGGCGAAATCGACGGTGAGGAGGGCGATCTCGGCCAGCTCCTCCGGAGTCGGATCGATGTTCACCGTGGTGTCGGCGAGGAAGAAGATGCGGTCGTTCAGGATGAGGACGTAGGCGCCCGAGACGCGGCGCACGCCGGGACGGGTGCCGACGATCTGGAGGGCCGGCCGGATGGTCTCCGGATACGATTGGGTGAGCCCCGAGATGAGGCCGTCGGCGTCGCCCTGCTCGACCATCATGCTGCCGAACCAGTTGCGCAGGCGGACCCTCTTCCGCGCCTCTTCCAGGGTCATGCCGTCGCGCCGCCGCAGCTCGTGGAGCCGCCGGGCGTAGATCTCGAATTTGTCGCTCGACTCGGCGTGGATGATCGTCACGCGCGACTCGGACAGGTCGAGGGCGCGCAGACGCTCGGCGATGACCTCGCGGCGGGCGAGGAGGATGGGATGGGCGATCCCTTCTTCGACCAGAATCTTGGCGGCGCGCAGGATCTGGTCGTGCTCGCCTTCCGGGAAGACCACCCGCCGGGGGTCGCGCCGGGCGCGGTCGACGATGCCGCGCATCAGCTCCAGGCGGCGGGAGATCAGGGTCTCCAGGCGCCGCTGGTATTTCTGGAAGTCGTCGATCGGCACCTGCGCCACGCCGCTCTCCATGGCCGCCCTGGCGACGGCGGGCGGCACGCGCAGGAGGACGCGGTAGTCGAAAGGCTTGGGGATCAGATACTCGCGGCCGAAGGCGAGGGAGTCGAGACCATAGGCCTTGAGGACGCCGTCCGGCACGTCCTCGCGGGCCAGCCCGGCGAGGGCGTGGACGGCCGCCAGCTCCATGGCGTCGTTGATGTCGGTCGCCCGCACGTCGAGGGCGCCGCGGAAGATGAACGGAAAGCCGAGGACGTTGTTGACCTGGTTCGGATAGTCGCTGCGGCCGGTGGCGACGATGACGTCCGGCCGCGCGCCGCGGGCGTCTTCATAGCCGATCTCGGGATCGGGGTTGGCCATGGCGAAGACGATCGGGTCGCGGGCCATGGAGCGCACCATGTCCGGCGTCACCACGCCGGCCACCGAGAGGCCGATGAAGACGTCCGCCCCCACCAGGACCTCGGCCAGGGTGCGCATCTCCGTCTCCACGGCGAATTCCGCCTTGGAGCGGTCGATCTCTTCGGGCCGCCCGGTGCGGATCACCCCGTGGCTGTCGCAGACCACGATGTTCTCCCGCCGCGCGCCGAGCTTCATGTAGAGCCTGGCGCAGGAGAGCGCCGCCGCGCCGGCGCCGGAGAAGACGATGCGCACCTCGGAGATCGCCTTGCCGGTGAGCTGCAGGGCGTTCAAGAGGGCCGCTCCGGAGATGATCGCGGTGCCGTGCTGGTCGTCGTGGAAGACCGGGATGCTCATCTCGGCTTTGAGCCGGCGCTCGATCTCGAAGCAATCGGGTGCCCGGATGTCCTCCAGGTTGATGCCGCCGAAGGTCGGCTCGAGGAGCTTGACGGTGCGGATGATCTCCTCGGGATCGGTGGTGGCGATCTCCAGGTCGAAGACGTCGATGTCGGCGAAGCGCTTGAAGAGGACGGCCTTGCCCTCCATCACCGGCTTGCCGGCGAGCGCTCCGATGTTGCCCAGACCGAGCACCGCGGTGCCGTTGCTGATGACGGCAACGAGGTTGCCCTTGGCGGTGTACTGGTAGGCCAGCAGGGGATCGCGCTCGATCTCCTTGCAGGGCACGGCGACGCCGGGACTGTAGGCCAGGGAGAGGTCCCACTGGCTGGCCGTGGGCTTGGTGGGGACGACCTGGATCTTCCCCTTGCGCCCGCGGGAGTGGTATTCGAGAGCGTCCTCGCGGCTGATCTTCTTCATGCGCCCGATCTTACTCCGGGACACAAGAGGGAAAACCCACCCCGCGGGGCCGTTTCCATGCCAGGGACTAAGACGGCGCCTTCAGGTGCCGTCCGGCCGTTGCGTGAGGACGATCTGCTCGAAGACGGTGCGATAGAGCTGCAGCAGGTCGGTGAAGACGCGCGCGAACCCCTGGTCCGTGGTCTCCGAGAGGAGAGTCGACTTGCTGAGAAGAGGCGGCATGGAGAGCTTCTCGACCAGGGAGTGCCCTTCCTCGCCGCGCGCCAGACCATCCGCCCGCTGGTCGACGAGGTAGAGCGTGTAGAAGAACTCGAAGTGACCCACCCCGAGAGCCTTCAACACCTTTTCGAGGGAATCCAGCTTGGGGAGCTCCTTGCCGTTCTCGTACTTCGAGAGCTGGCTCTTGCCGATCCCCGCTTCGCGCGCGACTCTCGCCTGGCTCTTGCCGCGCAGCTCGCGCAGGAGGCCGAGCGTCTTGCCCAGGTTGATGAACATGCCCATACACGAAATGTATCGGCACGAGCGCACGCGACGCAAGCGTAAATCTCTCTCTCCAAAACACTTAGCGTCTGCGTAAGTAGCTCACCTCGGCAAGAATTCCCGCTTCTCGGATACGGAGCCGGCGCGGCGTGCCCGTCAAATGGCCGGGCGATGTCTGCAAAGAGCCTGCAAAGAGCCTGGGGCTCGGGTCAGCGCTTCCTCTTGCGGCCGGGCGATTCAGGCGTGCCACGGGCACCGCGGCGGGGCGGCGAGCCCTTGTCATCCGCCGTCTCAGCCACCGGTGAGCCCGGGACCGGCTCCGGCGGAGACGGGGCCGCCGGCCCGGCAGCCGTCGTCTCCGCGGTCTCCAAGGGCGCCGCGGTCTTGGCGGCGGAGGAGCTCCTGGGCACGACCCGGAAGAGGACGACCAGATCGCCGAGCTCGACGGCTCCCTGGGCCACCGGGCGCGGCTGTTTGAACGTCATGTCGACGAACGACTCGAGCTTGCCCAGGGCCTCCCGGATCTCCTCCGGCCAGTCGCCCGGATTCGGCGGCGAGCCACCGCCTGCCGCCGGCGGGGCACCGGCGGCGGTGCGCCCGACGGCCAGGGCTTCCCCCTCGACCAGGTCGTAGCGGTGAAAGAACTCGCGCCGGCTCACTCCCTGCGAGGCCAGGATCTTGGCCAGGGTGGTGAGCGTCGCCTCCTGGCGCGAGTTTTCGATCCTGGAGAGCTGGCCGCGGCCGAGGCCGGCCTCCTCGCCGAGCTGCTCCAGCGTCTTGCCGCGCTCCTTGCGCAGGCGGCGGAGAGTCTCTCCCACGAGATTGAACATGTCGTCCACCCGGCAAATCTATCTGTTGGCGCCGCGCTTATCAAGCATAAGTCCTTGTATCCTGGTAACTTACTGCTTCCCGCCCGATTGCCTTCCGAGGCGAGATGTTTTCTTCTCCAGCAACTTGATGCCGTTTTTCCGGCCCGCCCGGTAAGAAAAGTCGCTCCGCGTGCCGCGAAAAAGAACCGCCGGGCGGCCCCTGCAAAGCCGTTGTCATGCCAATCTCCTTGCGTTACCCTTCAGTGATGCAAGCCCAGGAAGGAAGCAGCGCTTCCAGGGGAGAGAGCGCGGCCTTGCCGTTGCGGGTCCTCATGCCCTCGCCGATCGGGGCGCTCGGCGTCGAGCTGACCGGGACCGCGGTGTCGCGCCTGCGCATCGAGCCCGGCGAGCCGGAACGCTCGATCTACACCCCGCTCCACCGGATCGACGGCTCGGACTTCCTTGACGAGGTGTTCGGCCGCCTTTCCGAATACTTCGCCGGCGCGCGCCGCAAGCTCGAGCTGGAGCTCGATCTCGGTCCTTGCGGGGTGAACGGCCTGGCCCGGCGGGTGCTCCGCGAGACGGCGAAGATCGCCTATGGCAAGACCCGCTCGTGCAGGGCGCTGGCCGAGGCCATCGGCTCGCCGGATTCCGGCCGGCAGGTGCTCTCCGTCCTGCTGGAGAATCCGATCCCGATCCTCATCCCCTGTCATCGCGTCCGGGAGGAGAGGGCTGGCGCTTCTCTCGGATCGGGCATCGGGTCGGGCATCGGGTCCTATATCGGAGGCCCGGAGCGCAAACGCTGGCTTCTGGAGCTCGAGAGCCGGGCCGAGGAGCCGGGCTGACGGCGGACCTCACTCCGCCCCAAACCACTCCTTCTTCTCGCGCACCTCTTCGAGCCGGGCTTCCAGATACTCCCACAGCGCCGGACAGCCCGCCTTGATCGGCGGAGCGATCCGGCGGACCACCCGCTCATAGCTGATCCCGTTCTCCCGCCAGCTCTGTCCGCCGTTCGCCAGGTTGAGCAAAACCGGCATCGCCCGGTCCGCGGCATGCGCGAAACGCGCCTCAGGAGTCTCCGCCGCCTCGAATTCGAGCCACAGCGCCAGGAGCCGCGCGCCTTGCGGCTCCGGCAGCATCCCGAAAATCCGCCTCACCCCCGCCAGCTCGGCCGCCTTGCGCTCCTCCCAGCCCCCCTCGACATAGACCATCGTGTCGCCGGTATCGATCTCGCCGATGTCGTGGACGAGCAGCATGGCGATCACCCGCTCAATATCGATCGCGGTCTCCGCATACTGCGCCAGGGAAGCCGCCAGCAGCGCGATCTGCCAACTGTGCTCGGCGGGGTTCTCATAGCGATCGAGGCCCAGCGGACGGACTTTGCGCGTGACGCCCTTGAGCTTGTCGAGCTCCAGAATGAAATCGATGATTTGTTGCATGGCCGGTCGAGCCTATCAAACCGAAGCTGGTCCGCTGGACCGTCCTCCGGAAGTACGACGCAGCGATGGCCTCACTGCTGTTCGATGAACCAGCTTCGCCGGCTTCAGAGCCTCTGAGAGGACGCCCACACGGCGTCATCTGAAACGGCGGAGGCGCGCGAGAAACTCTGCGGCCGGAATGCCATCTTCTCGATCGGCCTCGTCAAGGGCAGCAAGGAGATCAGCGTGCTCGGCGGGCGGGAGCTTCACAACCGCCTCGTTGTCGACGACCTTGCCGCCACGTGCATCGACAGCGGGAGCACGCGCCTTATTTCTCAGGAAATGCCTCGCTGACGCGGAACGACCAGCCGGGGATGATCTCTGGAGCCGCGAAGGACTCCGAGACACCAAGAATCTCCGGCTCCGAGTGCGGCTTGTGGACGATGAAGAGACGACGCCCGGTGTCGGCGAGAACAACGACGCGGGCGCCGGAGCGCAGCCAAAGGAGCACTTTCTCCTGGACCGCCGTATAGGCGTCGGACGGAGACAGCACCTCGAACAGAAGATCGGGGGCTCCGGGAAAATACTTCTCGCGTTGGAATTGGACCGCTGCGAGCCGCTCGTTGGAGACGAAGGAGACGTCCGCTGCGCGAACCTCGTCGGGTTTGGAGCTCAGGAGAAAACCCGTCTCCGCAGCGAGAACGACCCCCAGATAATGACCATCGACGTGAACAGACAGGCTGACGCCGATTCGGCTGGCGGTCCGGCCGTGCTGGTATCCGGGCGGCGGCATTCGGCGCAGCTTTCCTTGGACAAGCTCGTGCCTCCAGCCGTCATCGGGCATCTGGAGGAGGTCATCGGCGGTCAGTGGTTGCGAAGCGCTAATCACGGACAAGAATCTAGCATAGGCCCCAGCGTCTGGGTCTTTCAGGAGGGCGCGGCAGCTCCTCGATATGGCGGCTCGAGCGCCGCAAGGGGCGATGGGTGCTGGTCGGCGAGACGGTCACGATGAATATCGACTGACGCCGGGATGAGAGCTGCGTGCCCGCCTGAACAGGCTATCTCCAGCGACGACGGTCTATTCTCCCGACAAAGGGTCTATTCCAGGAGAAAAACCCCTTTTTCTCCAAGAAAACGAGCTATCTCCGTAAACTGCGGGCTCTGCTCGTAAATGACGGGCTTTCGCCGTAAAGGACGGACTTTTCTGCAGGAGAAATGGTCTCTGCTCGTAACCGACGGTCTTTTCTCGTAACCGGCGGGCTTTTTTCGTAACCGGCGGGCTTTTACGCGAGAGGACTTCCAGGAGCGCCCTGTGAATCGCTCTCGCGGAGCTGCACGATATTGCCTTCCGGATCATAGCCATCGCAGGCCCGGAAGCCCCGCCCTCCCCATTCCTTGTCACTCGGATACAGAGCGCCTCCCAGGGAGGCCGCTTTGTCTCTCGCCTCGGCGAGGCTGGCGACGGGGAAGAAGAGCTTGATCGGCACGTTGGTGCGCAGCTCCGGGGGAGAGGCAATCGAAATCGAATCCGCGATCTCCTTGGGAATGGCGTGCACGACGAGCAGAAACTCCGCGGACTCCAGGACGACCTTGCCGCCGTCGGCCACCACCGTGGACAGGCCCGAGGAGCTCCTCGTAAAACTTCGCGATCCGCGACAGGTCCTTCGCGAACAGCACGGCGCCGGATTTGGGTTGATTCGACAGGGGGATCTCCGATGTTTTACAGGTATTTCGCAGGACGGCATTATAGTCGCCATCCCCTGCCCCCGCCGGCGCCGCCGCGTGCTCGGTCTCCTGATCTTCGCCGTCAGCATCGTCTCGAACCTCGCCAACCTCAAGTAGAGGCGCGCTACTTCTTCTCGATCTTCTTCACCACCGGCGGGAGCTTGCCGGAGGGTTGATCGAAGTAGACCTGGACGTCCGCCTTCTGGCGCAGCTCCTGGGTCCATTTGCCGAGGGCTTCGTTGAGCCGCTTCTCGCGCAGCACGGCGCGGATCCGGTCCCGCACCTCGTCCATCGGGGGGAGCGCCTGATTGCTCTTCTTCATCTCGGGAGTGAGCACCTTCGTGTAGTACTCGGTGATGTCGTCGAGGCTCACGAAGACGCGGGGGCCGAGCTGCTCGTCCACATAGGTGAGGACCATGAGCTGGCGGGCGACGAGCTGGCGCAGGTCTTTCACCGTCAGGTTGAGATCCTTGAGAGTCTTCTGGAACGTCGCCTCGTCCTTGAAGCGGGCGCGGACCACGGCGAGCTGCTTGTCGATCTCGGCCACCGGCACCTGCCCGAACCCGAAGCGGTCGATCTCGTGAAAGCGCAGCCGCTCGTCGAGCAGGTCGTTGAGCACCCGCCGGCGGAAGGCCGTGTCGTCTTCCCCCGGGTTCTTTTCCTTGAGTCCGAGCCCGATGACGCGGCTCAGGTCGGAAGCCAGGATCGGGTCCTCGTCGACGACGGCCAGGACGCGGTCTTCGAGCTTGGCGGGTGCGGCGGGCGCGGCTGGAGCTGCGGCCGGTGCCGGAGAGGCCTTCGGAACCGCTTTCGGCGGGGCTTTCGGAGGGGCGGTGGCGCCGAGGGCCAGCCCGGCGGCGAGGACGAGCGCGAGGTGCATGCGGAGGTGTGCCGGTGTTTCCATCGGAGGCCATGCTAGCATCGGCGCCGACCATGGCGGAACCGCGCTCCACCTTCACCCTCGGCCTGGCGCAGATCGACTGCCGGCTGGGCGACGTGGACGCGAACCTGGAGAAGCACCTGGCCTGGATCGAGCGTGCCCGCGAGCAGGGCGTCGACCTCCTCGTCTTCCCCGAGCTCTCGCTCACCGGCTATCGCCTACTGCACCTCACCTCCCGCGTCGCGATGAGAGCCGATGCGCCGGCCCTCCGGCGGCTCGCCGAGGCGGCGGGCACGATGTCCGTCCTCGCCGGCTTCGTCGAGGCGAGCGAGCGGGGCGTGCTGCACAACAGCTCGGTGCTTTTTGGCGGAACAAGCGGCGGCGGCGCGCCGTTCATCCACCGCAAGCTCTACCTGCCGACCTACGGCCTCTTCCAGGAGGAGCGCTTCTTCCGTCCCGGCAAGCGGCTCGACCTCGCCCCTCTCCCCTGGGGCCGCGCCGGCGTGCTGATCTGCGAGGATCTCTGGCACCCCGAGCTCGCCCGCCGGCTCGCCGTGGCCGGCGCCAAGCTGCTCCTGGTCGTCTCGGCCGCTCCCGGGCGGATCGGCGCGAGCGAGGCGCCGGCGAATCATGAAAACTGGGAGATCCTCACCCGCGCCACCTCCCTCCTCGACACCTGCTGGGTGGTCTACTGCAACCGCGTGGGCTGGGAAGAAGGTTCTTTCTACGCCGGCGGCAGCCACGTCGTGAGCCCGGGAGGCGAGGTGCTGACCCGCGCGCCCTTCCTCGACGAGCACCTCCTGGTGACCGAGATCGACCTGCGCGACTCCGACCGCGTCCGCTGGCGCCTTCCCCTCCTCGAAGACGAGCGCAACGACATCGAAGGCCCGGCATGAAGGTCCTCGACCGGCTCCTCCTCAACGGTCCGCTGGCCGTCAAGGTGCTCACCAGCTTCATCCGTGATGCGGTCGAGATGTCCGGCACCGCGGGCGTCGTCGTCGGCCTCTCGGGCGGCGTCGATTCCTCGCTCTCCGCCGCGCTCGCCGTCCGCGCGCTCGGGCCGGAGAAGGTGCACGGCTATCTTCTCCCCTACCGCACCTCGAGCCCGGAATCCGAGGCCGACGCCCGCCTCGTCGCCGAGCATCTCGGGATGCCGCACCGGGTGATCGACATCTCGCCGATGATCGACGCCTACTTTCAGACCGCCATCGCGGACGAGAAGGACGTCGAGCCCGGCCGCCGCGGCAACAAGATGGCCAGAGAGAGGATGACGATCCTCTTCGACCAGGCCAAGCGGCGGAGCTCGCTCGTCCTCGGCACCTCGAACAAGACCGAGATCCTCCTCGGCTACTCGACCGTCTTCGGCGATAACGCGAGCTCCTTGAATCCGCTCGGCGACCTCTACAAGCACCAGGTCTGGCAGCTCAGCCGGCATCTGGAGCTGCCCGGGCAGGTGGTGGACAAGGCGCCCTCCGCCGACCTCTGGCCCGGCCAGACGGACGAGGGCGAGCTCGGCTTCTCCTACGTGCTGGCCGACGAGATCCTCTGCCTGCTCTTCGACCTCGGCCTCTCGCCCGCCGAGATCATCGAGCGCGGTTACGACGAGCGCGTCGTGCAACGCATCGTCCGCCTGGAGCAGCAGTTCCGCTTCAAGCGCCGCCTGATGCTCATCGCCCGCCTCTCCGGCAGCGCCGTCAATCTGGACCAGGAGATCCCGCGGGACTAGTCCCCCAAGGTCAAAAACATGCCCGGCAAGCTCCTGGTCGTCGCCACCCCCATCGGCAACCTCGACGACCTCACGCCGCGAGCGCGGGCCGCCTTCGAAGAGGCCGACCTCATCGCCTGCGAGGACACCCGCCACACCGGCCGCCTGCTGTCGAATCTGGGCATCAAGAAGCCGCTCGTCTCCCTCCACGAGCACAACGAGAGACAGCGCCTGCCGCGCCTCCTCGCCGACCTCGCCGAAGGCAAGACCATCGCCGTGGCGAGCGACGCCGGCACCCCGCTGCTCTCCGATCCCGGCTTCCTCCTCGTCCGCGAAGCCGCCGCCCAGGGCGCCCGCATCGAGCCCATCCCCGGCCCCTCCGCCCTCCTCACCGCCCTCGTCGCCTCCGGCCTGCCGCCCTACCCCTTCACCTTCGCCGGCTTCGTCCCGCCCAAGACCGGCAAAAGGCGCTCCTTCTACAAACAATGGTCCACCCTCGGCCACACCCTCATCCTCTTCGAATCCCCGCACCGCATCCTCCACAGCCTGGAAGACGCCCTCGCCGAGCTCGGAGACCGCCCCATCGCCGTCTGCCGCGAGCTCACCAAGCTCCACGAAGAGATCCTCCGCGGCACATTCTCCAGCGTCCTGGAGGTCCTGAAAGCGCGGCCTGGGATCAAGGGGGAGTTTGTGGTGGTGGTGGGAACAGCATAGCTGTTACCCCTGGGACCGCTGGCGTCCCGCCGGCCCCGGCATATGATGCCGGAAGACGAACGGCCGGGCCCTGTACTACAATCTTCTTTGGAGCGACGGGCGGATGGGACAAATTCTCTGGACGGACTATCTGCGGTACCGAGCTCAACTGAGAGGTTTTGAGCCTGCCGCCGTCGAGCAGATCGTGCTTTTTTCTGACGAGCGGTATTTTGACGGCGAGACGCAGCGCAGGGTGGCTGTTGGGCGAGATGGTAGCCAGTTCGTCATGATCCCATATGATCAGGACGGCGAGACTTTCACTCCCATCACTATCCACGCCACCACCCGTCAACAAATCAACTTACGCCTGAGGACGGGGAGATTCAAACCATGAATAAACCGAAGATGTCCTACTTCTCCCAAGAAGACATCCTGCACCTCGTCATCTCGGACGATGCCGAAGCAGGCAGCGTCGAGCTGAATCCAAACGTTACGGCCGAGCTAAATCAAAAGGGCGAGCTCATCGGGATCGAGATCCTCAACGCCAGCGCCTTCCTGAGGGATGTTCTCCTGGAAGGGGTGCAGGCGAAAGTTCTCAACCTGGTCGCTGCCAGCGAACCCTGAATCTGGGGCGGCAATACCGCCTGACCGATGTCCGTCGTAGGATTCATCGTCCTCAAAACAGGACGAATCTAGCTCTCCTAATTCCCTCTCCTCCCGCTAACTCCCATCGATCGAGCCACTTGGCCAACTGGCACGCCTCTTGGATTATCCATCTATCCAAAGGCGCTCCGGCAAGAGACGGGCCGCTCCGCGACGGGGACAATCTCCGTTGCCAGAAAAAGGAGATCGCGAGAATGTTCACTCAGTCCAGGCTGCGGGTTTTCCTCCCGATGATGCTGATCACGTTCCTCCTCTTCGGCGCGGTGTCGGCCGAGGCAGGCGACCGGTATCACAGGCGCGACAGGCGCGATGGAGACCGGGCGGCGAAGGGCGCGCTGGTCGGCGCGGCTCTCGGAGCTCTCGTGCAGCTCGTCGGAGGCCGGACCGAAGGCGGCCAGGTCTTGAAGGGCGCTGTCGTCGGCGGCGTGCTCGGCGCGGCGGTCGGCGCATCGCAGGACGGCCGTTACGATCACAACCTGGGCGGCTATTACGATCAGAACGGCTACGACCAGACCTATTACGACCAGGACGGCGACTACGTTCAGGTCGATGACGGATACAACCAGGATGGTTATCAAGATGGTTATGGCGACCCGAATACCTACTACGGCAACAACGAATACGACGGCCGCTATGAACAGCGCAACGATCAACAGTACGACCAGCACTACGATCGTAACAACGGTTATGACCGTCGCGACGGCCACCGCGGCTCTCATCGCCACGGCAGCCACTGCGAGCGTCACTAAAGACTGCTCATCTTTCTCAATACTGATTTGACGCCGCAAAAGGCCTTTCCCTCCCGGGAGAGGCCTTTTTGTTTTTCAATTTGACTCTCTGATATTATCAGAGGACGCCGTACCACCACGGAGATCCTCTGATGTCGAAGTGACGGCACGGCCGGCGGGACACGCCTGCTCCGGGACGTTCCCTCCCGGCTGTTGCGGAAGGGCACCCGGGCCCCTCGCCCGCTTCCCGCGCACGGCCGATCTCAATGGCAGCCCGAGGAGCCTCCGCTTCCTCCCGAACGGCACGGCCCTTTTCTTTGTCGACGACGGAATTCATGGCACGGAATGGTGGCGCAGCAATGGCACGGTGGCGGGGACCCGGCTGGTCAAGGATGTGTGCCCGGGAAGCTGCGCCTCCTATCTTTTTCTCACCGGCCGGCCCGTGCAGATCGGAAACAGGCTTTTCGTCCACCTTCGCGGCCCCAAGGGTGAGGAGCCCTGGGTGAGCGACGGCACGGCCGCGGGGACCCGGATGATTGCGGATACCTGCCCAGGCGCCTGCTCTTCTCCTTCCTATGCGCGGATCGTCGCCGGTGGCCTCGAGATCTACAGTGCCAGGCCGGAAAATGGAGATCCGGAAGAGGTCGATCTCTGGCGCACCGGTCCGGCGGACGTGTTCTCAGCACCCCACCGGGCCATCTGGTTGGTCCGCTCCCTATCGGGAGACGGCAGTTGAACCCGGCGCCACGTCAGCTCGCGGACATCGGCTCGGCGGATCTCTGCGGCCTGCCGGGAGCGCCACACGGGGAGCACTTCGACCCGCAGGCGCCGGTCGTCTTTTGGGTGAGATGGCAGAACGAGAGAGGCACGACGGAGCCGGCCGCCGGGAGCGCAAGCGCGTGCGTGAGTGGTCCCCCAGTGGTCCCCATAGGAGAAACCGCCGGAAGGACTCCCGGAGTGCGCCGCTCTAACTGCTGTATTTTGAGGGGGATAAGTGGTGCACCAACTCCGCGCCAGTTGGAACCCTCTCGTCGCCTGGCTGCGCGAAATCCAGGCTTGGGCTCAGGTAGAAATGGTCCATTAGTGGGCTGTCGTTCCCCATTGAAGAGCCTGCCTCAATGGGGTTTCGTTCCCTTCCCGCGGGCTTCAAAGTTCGCGAGAGAGCTGATCCGAAGGGGGCTGAGGGGGGTGGGGGTCCCAAAAAACCGGCCACGCGGCTCTGCGTGCGGCCCCGCCGGCTCCCCGCGGCTCGATCAGGCGGCTCCCGCGGAAGCCGCACGCACGGCCCTTCGGACCGCGCCCGATGTCCAGCCGCAGTCTCGGGACCGAATCGGCCGCCCACCCAGGCTGTGGAATCTGACCGGGCATGGAAAGCTCCGGGACCACCTACCACCCACCCCCGGACCTTCCCACACCCGTTGGAAATCCCAGCCCCCAAACCCACCACCCGGGATTCCCACAGATACACACAGCCTCGGCGAGGAGGAGATCGTCATTGGACCACCACCAGCCGCGCCGCTCAATCGATCCCGTGTTGCCACACACATGCCGTAAGGGACGACATGGCCCCCGTCCGGTCCGCGCACCGCCGAGCCGAGAGGTCGATGTCAGCGCTCTTGACCACGAGGCCGGTCACGGCGCCGAAGCTGCGGCCCCTTCCCGCCACCCGCCCACCCGGTCCTCCGTCCTCCGGCGCCGTGCCCATTCCCCGCCCTTCCCAAAACCATCTGATCTCCACCGCGGCATCTTGAGCTCCGCCGCCCACCCGGCCCCGCTCAACATGCCGCCGCCCTCTCTTCGCCGACCTCGAG
>Ga0307506_10000094_pt1 | contig 35513 bp, 12 predicted proteins | sample 25_S_MG_FD_202175 | JGI IMG/M metagenome (GOLD analysis project Ga0307506, IMG submission 202175) | Soil microbial communities from Populus trichocarpa stands in riparian zone in the Pacific Northwest, United States - 25_S | ecosystem: Environmental > Terrestrial > Soil > Riparian zone > Trees... | reverse complement strand
CTCCGGCAAAAACTCTCGCGGCCTTTCAGGCCGCGGGTGTTGATCGCTTTTCTACCCAGGGCATCGGCCTGTGGGCCTCAGCCCTGGGCTAGACTCTGCCGGCCCGTTGGGCCGGTGGGATGGTTCAGCGCCCAGGTTATGGAAGGACTTGACGCAGTTTCAATCCTGGGTGGGGGGAGCTCGTGGTCATTCCATACCCACCATACCCAGGGTTGAAACCCTGGGCTGGCCGCCCTTCACGGCGAGCCAGGGCATGCTGCGATACGAATCCGCCACGACCCAGCCGGCGGCCGTCAGCGTCCAGGAGACGACGAGTTCAGCCCAATGTTGGGCGCTGATGTGGCCTGCCGCCAGGATGGGGACCCACACCAGCAGCGTGAACATGCCGATCTGCAAGGCCGAGAGCGCGGCTGCCAGCCGTGCGAAGACACCGATGAGCACTGCCGCGCCCGCGGCGAGGAAGGTGCAGCCGGTGAAATACGCCCAGAAAAGAGGCGCCGGCAGCCAGCCGGGCACCAAGGGTGCGGTCAAATGGACATAGGCGAAATGGGACAGGCCGAAGGCGATCAGGGCCAGGCTGTAGAGCACCCTCGCGAGGCGCACGCCCTTGTCGCCGACGGCGCAACCGAGCCACCGCCGGTCCCCATCCGTGGCGAACCAGGCGTACAGCACCCAGGCGGCCGCCACGATCACCGCGGTCTCGCCGCAGCTTTGATAGGACCCTTCCTCCGCCGGCGCGAGGAAGATGAAGCGCGCTTTGAACAGCAGCATCCAGAGCAGCAGGTAAACGAACAACACGCGGGCGGCGGGGGCGGCTGTGCGCCGCCAGAGCAGGCCCAGGCCAGAGGCGAGAGAGAGGAAGGCGCAGAGATAGGCCAGCGCTTCACGGGCGGGTAGACCCTGGGGGACCGGCTGCCAGATCGGGGCGAAATCGCCTTGGAGCAGGCCCAGGATTCCGAGCGCGATCAGGGTCGCCGCAAAGACCGCATGCCCCACGCTTGCGATGCGCATCGCCTTATTCTACTTCAGGGAGACGCGGCAATGAGCCGAGCCGTCAGGCTGCCGTCAGGCCGATCCTCTGGAACCTGAGAAGCGGCGCGGGTCTTGCATTGTTCTCTGGATGCGTACCCTCGCCAAGGCTATGCCCCCGATCTCATGAGACCTGACGACGACAGACAGCCCTCTTCCCAACGACCTTCCAGGCCGGGCGGCGGAGAGGTGGCCGAGCTGCCGATCCATGCGGTGGTGGAGCAGCGGTTCGGCGTGTTGCCGAATTTCTTCCGGCTCGCTCCTGAAAATCCGGAAATCACGGCCAGCTTGTGGGGGTTCGCTCGCTTCGCCTATCTCGACAATCCCCTGCCTTCGCTCTTCAAGGAGCGGCTGTTCGTTCACCTGTCCCGCTTCTGCGAGGTGCGCTACTGCATCGCGCGGCATGTCGGCTTCCTGATCGGGTTGGGAAGACCGGCCGGCGATGCGCTGGCTCCGGTGCAGACCATCGAGAACGTCGTGCGGCTTTTACGGAATCCCTTCCCGCGCGGCAACGAGATCGAGCCCATCCTGGCGCGGTGTGCGGCCACGGATCCGTTTCTCGCGGCGATGCCGGGTCCGGACTCGGCGATGGAGCAGGCGATCTTCGCGTGCTCCGCGCATGTCTTCCTGCGGACGCCGCAAGCGCCTCACTGCCTCGCCGCGCTCAAGCGCCTTTTGCGCCCGGCGGACTTCGAGTATCTGATGGTGCTCCTCGGATTCATCCGGACGGCGCATGACTGGACCCGGGTCCACACCGAGCTGACGGTCGAAGAGGACATCCAGGAGCTGCTGCGCACTCATGAGCAGCTCGCCGAATGCTTGTTGAGTGATCGTGACCTGGCGAGCGGCGACGGCAGTAAAAGAATCCTGGATGAGCTGGAGTCTCTGCGTCAGAACGAGTCCTCGCGGAACCAGGCTCTGCAGGAGGCCGAAGCCGCCGTGCAGGCCAGTCAGACGCAGTTTGAAACGCTGGTCAATCAGGCTCCCCTGGGCGTGTATCTCGTCGATGCCGATTTCCGCATTCGCGAAGCCAATCCCATCGCGCTGGCCGTCTTCGGCAATCTGGCGGGGCCGGTCGGATTTGTCGGCCGCGACTTCGACGAGATCCTCCACAGTCTCTGGGAGAAAGAGTACGCCGATGAGGTCGTGCGCATTTTTCGCCACACGCTCGAGACCGGCGAATCGTTTGCCGTGCCAGAGCACGGCAGACACCGCATCGATCGCGGCGTCACCGAATACTATGAGTGGCGTCTGGACCGCATCACACTGCCGGATGGGTGTCATGGCGTGGTCTGTTACTTCCGGGACATCTCGCAACAGGTGCAGGCCCGAGAGGCCATCGCCCGGCTGGTCGGCGAGCTCCAGGAGCAGGACAGGCGCAAGGACGAGTTCCTGGCGACGTTGGCTCATGAGCTGAGAAATCCGCTGGCCCCGATCCGCAACGCCTTGACCATTTTGAAACACGCCCAGGACAAACCCGAGGTGCTCAGCCGCACGCGGGAGATCATGGAGCGGCAGGTGCTCCACATGGTGCGGCTCATCGACGACCTGCTCGACGTCAGCCGTGTCAGCCGGGGCAAGCTGGAGCTTCGCCGCGGGCCTGTGGAGCTCGCGGCGATCATTCATCAAGCCGTCGAAACCTGCCGGCCGACGTTTGAGGCGGCGAAGCATGAAGTGACAGTCACATTGCCGCCGGAGCCGGTGTATTTGAATGCCGATTCATTCCGGCTGAGCCAGGTGTTCGGCAACCTGCTCAGCAACGCCGCCAAGTTCACGGAGCCGGGAGGCCGCATCGGGTTGACCGCCGAGTGGCAAGGCAGCGAGATCGTGGTGTCGGTGAAAGATACGGGCATCGGCATCCCGCCCGACAAGGTCGAGAGCATCTTCGAGATGTTTTCGCAAGTCGACAGGACGCTGGGGCGGTCGCAATCCGGCCTGGGAATCGGCCTGACGCTCGCGAAACGCCTCGTGGAGCTCCACGGCGGGAGCATCGAGGCCCGCAGCGCCGGACTGGGCCAGGGCAGCGAGCTGATCGTCCGGTTGCCGACTCTCGGCGAAGAACCGCTTCAGGCCTCGGAGCCGCTGGGCGGGGGGGCGAGGTCGACCCTCTCGACATCGGTCCAGGGCACGTACTCGGGGCGCTGACGGCCGTCGACGAAGATCAGCATTCCGGCATTCTCCTCGCCGAGGTCGCCGGCGCGCTCGAGGTGCAGCTCCTCGCCGCTCCGGAGGGTCACTTTGGGAGGCGCGATCGAGGCGATCAGGCTGAAGGGGATGGAGTAGTCCACGCCCCGGGAGGGAGCGTCGAGCGTCACCCGGGAGCTGTCGCGCGATTGGCGCGCGATGGAGCGGAGGGTGTCGAAACGCAGGCGGAGCGCACCCTCGGCGGTGTGGCCGACGAGCTCGTCGGTGCCGACGCACTCCTGCCGGTCCCACTGGACGAAGCCGGTGAAGTCGCCCTGCCGCGTGCGCACCGTACCGTGCAGCCGGTGGGGGACGGCGCCCAGCCCGGCGGTGGGGAGGAGCTCGATCGTGCGGATGCGCAGACTGTCGAGGTCGACGACGCCCCGCCTGCCGTCCCACACCCGCACGCCGTCGTCGAAGTCGCTGGCCTCGAAGCGGTCGAGGTCGAGCGCGGTCCCGCTTTTGAGAGTCACCCGCACCTTCTTGCCGCGCGCCTCGATGCGCGCGATCTCGCCGAAGCGCGCCATGAAAAACCGAGGGGCCAGTGGAGTGCTCGGTAGCCGGCGGCGACGGCGAGGAGGATGACCACGGTGGCGAAGGCCCGGCGCGCGATGGTAGATCTCGTCATGGTTGGCTCTCCGAAAGACAATCGGAAGTAGACGCTCCGGCGATGTCGGGCCGATGGCCGAAGTGTGGCAGACCGGCCGGAGATCGTGGCGGAATCGAGGCGACGGTGGCCGGCCCGGCCTCGGAGAGTCAAAGCATAGAGCAGCCGCCCCGGATCTCCGGAGCGGCTGCGCGTGATTTTTCTGCAGCGACGGGTTACGCCGCCATCGCCAGCTCGGACTCCTCCGGCTCGGCCACCGGCTGCGGAGCGAGCTTGGCGAGCACCGAGGGATCGAAGTCGAACATCTGGCGGAGCGGCGGCGGCGCCACGGTCTTGCCCCAGCCGATCATCTGCACGAGCTTCTCGGGCAGGAAGTCGAGGTGGCACGCCGCGGGATCGCTCCAGTCGTGGATGGGAGGCAGATTCGTCTCGCCGAGCCTTGCGAAGATGGCCGCCGCCGCTTCCTGGGCGGAAATCTCGCCGGCTTCCCAGCGGTCGAAGGTCTTGTCACCAAAGTTGTAGAGATCCTCCAGCGGGTTCTCTCCCGGCAGGGTGCTCAGCGGCAAGGGATCGTGGTCCAGCGACTCGAATTCGGCCAGGTCGCCCGTTTCCAGATACTTGAGGCAGACGCGGAACATGCGCAGGTCGCCGAAGATGATGTTGACCAGCCAGAGCCGCAGCCAGGCGTTCCAGGCATCGAAATCGCCGAAGCCACGGAAGGAGTTGAAGACCATCCGATCGTTGTCCTTGATCATCGCGGCCTGGAGCTGGCGCGGATACTCGAAGCGCGCGGGCGAGAAGTCGTCGTCGTGCAGCGCCTGGATGAGGCGCGGCGCCAGGGCGTGGATCTGCTCGAAGGTGTTGATCATGCCGCGCGAATAGAGGGCGTCGATGAAGCCGTGGGCGTGGGACATGAGGAAGCAGCGGGGGCCCGCGCTGTCCGTCGCGGAGAACTGCAGCCGGCCCGTGCCCACCCAGGGCCGGACCGCCACGCCTCCCTCGAGATGCTGGGCGATGCTCGGGTAGCGCGCGACGATTTCCCAGAATTCCTGCTCGGGGGTGACATCCGTCCGCTGCGGGTATTTCCGCATGTCGAGGGTCAAGCCGATGCTGGTGATGTCGCTCTCGGAGCCCGGAACGTTGTCGAAGCGGATGACCCAGAACCAGCCGCCGTCGATCATGTGGTGCAGCGTCCCCTCATACCACCCGCGCGACAGGCCCGGCTGCTCGTGCGGCGGCAGCGTGTCGTCGTACCTCTTGAATCCTTTCATATGAGTGAAGATGGTCCGCGACTGGGTGCGCAGCTCCGGCACCTCCTGGCGCAGGCCGAATTTGTTGGCGACCAATGACTTGTGACCGCTGCCGTCCACCAGGAAGCGGGCGTGGAATTCCTCGCCGGCCGCGGTGTGCACGACGACGCCGTCCTCGTTGATCGTGAAGTCCTGCACGTCGGTCTTGTCGCGGTAGTCGACACCATACTTGACGGCAGCTTTCACCAGGTAGTGATCGATGTCCTGCCGGAACAGATGACTCTCGGAGACCAGCGGAGTGGCGGGCGGAATCAACAGGTGCCCCTTCGCCGGGTCCTGCCGTTTTCCCTCTTCGTGGTACAGGAAGCCGAAGGTCTTCTTGACGCCGCAGTTTTTAGTGACGTGCTCCAGAATCCTCTCGGTGCTGCTGATGTTCTGAATCTCCGGCACGCCGAACCGCTCGCCGAGGATCCACATCAACATCGAGCTCTGTGGCTGCATGGCCTCGCCGACGGCGAAGCGGGGATGGGTGCCCTTCTCCAGCAGCAGCACCCGGAAGCCTTGACGGCCGAGGATGGCCGCCAACGTGGAACCTGCGATACCCGAACCGAGCACAGCTACATCGTACTTTTCCTGACTCATGAGATCTCCCCTCCTGGAAGCGACAAGCGCTTCGTAAAAGAAGCGGCCGAGGCCGCGAAACAACAGAGCTCCAGTCCTACGGTTGGGGAGTGCACCATCTGCCAAAAAGTGGGACAAGCAGCGCGAATTTTTGTCGGCCACCCTTGATGCCAATTTTCGAAGGTAGCCGTAGCTTCAAAAAACACAGAACGGAGAAATCGAAATCAATCATGCTTCTACAGCCAACGCTCTGCTGTTCCGGCGGTCACCCACGGATTCATTTGCCTCTTGCTCCCGGCACGCGGGATAGCACCAGGGACGTGGTAAGATCCCGCCAAGTCGTTGGCTCCCATCAACGTCCGCTTCATCCGGCGGAGGTGCTCATGCGCTTGGTTTTTCGCAGCATCCTTGGGATCGCCATGCTCTTGTGGGCAGCCGCGCTCGTCGCGCAGGCAACCACGGGCATCCTTGTCGGCACCGTCACGTCCGACGGCAAACCGCTGCCGGGAGTCACCGTCACTGTCACGTCCCCTGCCCTGCAGGGGAGCCGAACGACGGTGACCGGCGACGCCGGCGGCTACCAGCTCCCCGCCCTTCCCCCCGGCGACTACACGGTGGCCTTCGAGCTCGAGGGCATGCAGAAAATCGAGCAGAGCGCCGTCGTCGGCCTCAGCCAGACGGCCCGTGCCGACGCCGCGATGACCCTCACCAGCCTGGCCCAGGAGATCACGGTCACGGCGTCGACGCCGGCGGCGGTCGAAACGACCGAGATCACCGCGAGCTTCAACGCCGAGACCATCAACGAGCTCCCCACCGGCCGGACGATCGACGACATCGTGGCCCTCGCGCCGGGGGTGACGGAAGCGGGGCCGAACGACCAGATCACGATCTCGGGGTCGATGTCCTTCGAGAGCCTCTTCCTGGTGAACGGCGTGGTGGTGAACGAGAACGTCCGCGGACAGCCGAACCCGCTCTACATCGAGGACGCGGTCCAGGAGACCACGGTTCTCACCGGCGGGGTCTCGGCGGAGTTCGGCCGCTTCACCGGGGGTGTGGTCAACACCGTGACCAAGTCGGGAGGCAACGAATTCTCCGGGTCGCTCCGCGATTCATTCACCAACGACGACTGGACGGAGAAGTCGGACTTCCCCGCCCAGCTCAAGCCCATCGACGACACCAACAGCGCCTACGAGGGAACCTTGGGCGGGCGGATCATCCGCGACCGCCTCTGGTTTTTCGCGGCCGCCCGGTCGGAAGACCGTGCGACCGGCGCCCAGACGTTCGACACCGCAATTCCTTACGACACTACGCGGGACGACCGGCGGATCGAGGGCAAGCTCACCTGGCGGATCACGGACCAGCACTCGCTCGTCGGGTCCTATATCGACAGCGATCTGGAGCGGCGAAACTTCGTCACCTCCGGCCGCGTCGTCGACCTGCGCAGCCTCTCTTTCCGCGACGACCTCCGGGAGCTCCGTTCCCTCCAATACCACGGTATCTTCACGGATCGCTTCCTCGTGGAGGGCCAGTACAGCGAGATGAAGCACGAGTTCGCCCTCGGGGCCAACACCCGCGACTTGATCGAGGGCACTTTGCTGCTCGACGCCAACACCGGCCAGCGGGGATGGTCGCCGACCTTCTGCGGCAAACCGTGCGGGTCCAAGGAGCGGAACAACGAGAGCTGGCTGGGAAAGGGATCCTATTTCCTCAGCACTCGGGCGACCGGCGACCACAGCCTCGTCGGAGGCTTCGAGGAGTTCCATCAGAAGCGCAACGAGAACAACTACCAGTCCGGCAGCGATCTTCGCATCCACGGCAACTTCATCTATTTCGGACAGGACGTCTTCTTCGGCGTGGATCCGGACTCCAGCGAGATCGAGTGGGATCCCGTTCCCGCGCTGTCGAGAACTTCCGACTTCGCCACGCGCTCGGGGTTCGTCAACGACAAGTGGACGCTGAACGAGCACTGGAGCTTCAACGTGGGGGTGCGCTACGACAAGTCGTTCGGCACCGACCAGGCCGGGAACAAGACGGTCGACGACAGCGCTTTCAGCCCGCGCCTGGCGGTACGCTATGACGTGCGCGGCGACGGCAAGCACAACTTCAGCGCCACCTATGGCCGCTACGTCTCGAAGGTCGATCAAGGGCCTGCCGACAACACCGCCACCGCGGGCCGCTATGCCTCCTACTACTGGGATTACAGGGGCCCGGCCATCAACCCGATCGGAACGCCACGCAATCAGCTCCTCTCGACCCCCGAGGTCATCCGCCAGGTCTTCAACTGGTTCGATTCCGTCGGCGGCACGTCGAATCGGAATCCCGCTCTCCTCACCAGTGCCCACGTCCCTGGAGTCACCCTGCGTTTTGACGGGCCGCTCGCGGCGCCGTTCATGGATGAATACACCGTGGGCTACGGCGTGGCGTTCGGGGGCGGCGGCTATTTGCGCGCCGATTACATCGACCGGACCTGGGGAGACTTCTACACCGTGCGGCGGAACCTGCAGACCGGCAAGGCGACAGGCCCGAACGGCGATCAGTTCGACCAGGGAGTGATCGGGAACGGCGATGACAACCTGAGCCGCGACTACCGCGCGATCCAGCTCCAGGGCCGCTATCGACTCCGGGAACGACTCTCGATCGGCGGCAACTACACCTGGGCGACGTTGCGCGGCAACGTCGAGGGGGAGACTCCGAGCTTTGCCACCAGCCTGGACAACGATCCCTTGATCAACCAGCCCGAATACCGGGGTTTCGCGCAGACCAACCCGGTCGGCGATCTCGGTCCGGACATGCGCCACCGCGCCAACATCTGGGCGCAATACGATCTGCCGACACGGGCGGGGGACTTCAATTTCACCCTGCTGGAGCGGTATCACGCGGCGCTGTCCTACTCGGCCGTCGGCACGATCGACGTGCGGCGCGGAACGTCGACGGGGCCCGCCAACGGCGTGGTGAACCCCGGCTACGTGACCACACCTTCCTCGGTGCCCTACTACTTCAGCGACCGGGGCGGGTTCCGCCTCGACGACATCACCTCGACCGACCTGGGGGTGAACTGGTATGCGCCGCCGCTGCGCGGCGTGCGCTTCTTCATCGAGGGCGACATCCTGAACCTGTTCAACCAGCAGGGATTGGAAGACCCGGACTTCGTCGACAAGACCGTGCTCACCCGCCGCCAGACATCGTGTCTCCAGACGGGCACGAGCGAACGCTGTCTGCCCTTCAACCCGCTGGCCGGCGAGGTGCCGCGGGAGGGCGTACAGTGGCAGAAGGGACCCAAATTCGGGCAGCCCACGGCGGCGGACGCCTACCAGGTCCCCCGCACCTACCGCCTCTCGGTTGGCTTGAGGTTCTAAACGGCTCGGCCATCTTACCGCGCCGCGCGCTGACGCCAGCGCGCGGCGCCCTGGCGATCCTCGAACGCCTTGAGGGTTTTCGCCGCCAGGAGGAACGCCCCGCGGTGCGGGTTGCTCCGCGCCATCTGCTCGAACAGCTCGTTCGCCTCCGCGCTCCTGCCCTGGATCATGAGGATCACCGCCAGATTGGCGTAGGCCTGCAGGTGCCGTGGGAACGCCGCGATCTCACGCCGGTAGGCGGCGGCCGCCTCCTCCGGCCGATCGAGGCGCGCCAGCAGGTCGCCGCGCAGATAATCCGCCCCCTGCAGCCGCCCCTGCCCTCCAATACCGAGCTCCGCCGCGCGTTGCTCCGCCTCCTGGACCGTCCGCAGCGCCTGTTCGAGCTTGCCGGCGGTCGGCTCGGCCCGCTCCACATCGGCGAGCAACAGCAACGTCGCCGGCTGGCGGTCGCCGCTCTCCAGGGCGGACCTCACGTGCTCCTCCGCGGCGTCGAAACGTCCCTCTTCGAGCGCGACCCGGGCGAGGAGCTCGTTCGCTTCGCGGGGATGGGTCGTGAGGGCGAGGCGGGCATGGGTTGCGGCCGCGGCGGTGTCGCCCTTCTTGAGATAGGCGAAGCCCAGGCCGAGCGCGAGATCCGGCGAGAAGCGCTCGGCGTGTGCGATCGCCGACCTGTAGACCTCGATCGCTTCGTCGTAGCGGCCGGATTCCACCAGGACCTCTCCCAGCTTCGACCACGCGTCCTGGAGCTTCGGGTTCTCTTGCAGCAGGCTCCTCAAGGCCGCGACCGCCTCATCCAGCCGACGCTCGTCCGCGAAGCGGAACGCCGCCTTGATGCGAGCGAGGTTCTTGACCTCGTCGCGCGGATTCGGCAGCGGCCCTGGACCGCGTTCGCGCGGCGTTCCAACGTATCCCAGGGCGGCCAGTTTCCTGGCCTCCTCCGGGTCGATCTTGCCGATCGTCGCGTCCACAGCCGGGTAGGACTGCATCTCCTTCCGCAGCCGTGACGCCTCCCGGCGCTCGATCGTGATCAGATTCCTGGCTTCGCCGGGATCGCGCTCCAGGTCGTAGAGCTCGGGGCTGGGCGCTTCGATGTAGTGATAGCGGCCGTCGATCAGCGACCGCAGCTCGCTCCATCCGAGGTGAATGCGCGGGTAGAGCGTCTCGGAGTAGATGGGACGAGCCTCGCCTCCCCCTCCAACATCGAACCACGAAGCCGGATGCGAAGGCAGGTCGATCCCCGCCAGGCGCAGCACCGTGCCGAAAAGATGCGACAGAGGGGTGGACCGGCTGATCGACTCGGCCCGGTGCGAGCCCGGCAGCTTGACCAGGAGCGGAACCCACAGCGCCTCGCGATACAGCAGGATCCCATGCTGGTCTTCGCCGTGGTCCCACAAGCCCTCGCCGTGATCCGAGGTGAAGATGATGATCGCGGGATCGTAGAGCCCGGAAGCCTTGAGCGACCGGACCAGCTCGCCGACGATGGCATCCGCGGCGGCGATCTCGCCGTCGTAGGCAGACGGGTAGCGGCTCTTGAACGGCTCGGGTGGCTCGTAGGGGGCGTGCGGCTCGTAGAGATGGAGGAAGAAAAAGAACGGCTGCCCGCGGTGTCCCAGAATCCATGGCAGCGCGTGCTTCAGCGTCTCACCGCCCGAGCGTTGGTGCTCGCTCATCGCGCCCGCCGTCGCGACGGCGATCGAGTCTTCGTAGTACTCGAAGCCGTCATCGATCCCGGTGTCGGAGCGCAGAACGTAGGACGACACCGCGGAGCCCGTTGCATAGCCTCGCTCGCGCAGCTCCTCGGCGAGGGTTCTGAGCTTCGCTCCGTCGAACCGGTAGCCGATGTTGTTCCGCACGCCGTTCTCGGGGGGCAGCGACCCGGTGAACATCGAGACGTGCGAAGGAAGCGTCATCGGGCAATGGCTGTAGACGCGCTCGAAGAGGACTGAGTCGCGCCGCAGTCCGTCGATGTTGGGGGTTTCGACCTGGCGGTACCCGTAGGCCGGGAGGTGGTCCGCACGCAGGGTATCGACCGTGATGAGGATCACCGGCGCGCCCGGGAAGCGTCCGGGTCCGGGGGAGGTGTCGCGCCCGCAGGCGGTCGCCAGAAGCGCGGCCGCGATTATCGTGCCACGGAGGCTCATCACGAGCATGCCGCCGGCCTGGCTGTCGGCTCACGGACTGGCGAGTAGTCGTCCTTCAGGATCGCGTCAAGCTGGTCGGGAACCGTGGGAGCAGCAGCGACCGTCGCGAAGAGGAGGATCATGAACGCACACGGCATACCATCTTCTATCCCAGACTGATCGGAATGGCCAGCCCGGCTCCCGCTGGAGTGAATCAGGCGATCGGCCAGAGATGCGACACGCCAGGCATTATCGCCGACTGTCGGCCCGCAGGGCAACCTACCGCGAAGCCGAGGGCCCGATCGCCTCGAACCCTCTTCTCCGATAGGGCGGCATGAACCTCGTCCAATCCAAGCTGCGCGAGGGCACAGGCGCACCAGTGGCATCTCGTGGTCACGCGGGAGCTGGGCTCCCCCGAAACGATCATGTAGAATAAGTTCGCTTCCTCATCGTGCCGAAGTCGCAGGAACCGACATGCTCTTCTTTAGGTTCATCGCCCCCAACGCCGACCTGGGCCAGGAGCTTTCTGCGGCCTACAACCCGTTCCTGGTGGCGCTGTCCTTCTTCGTGGCCGCGCTGGGCGGCTACGCCGCCCTCGAGGTCGTCGAGCGGATGGCGAGCGCGCCATCGCCGCAAACCCGTCGCCGGTGGCTGGCCGCCGGCGCCGCCGCCATGGGCTCGGGCATCTGGTCCATGCACTTCATCGGCATGCTCGCCTTTTCGTTGCCGATTCCGGTCAGCTACGACCTCACCATCACCCTCCTCTCGATGGTTCCCGCCGTGTTCGCGAGCGCCATGGCGCTCCATTTCATGGACCGCGCCAGGATCTCGTGGTGGCGGCTCAATGTCGGCGGCCTGCTCATGGCGTTGGGAATCGGGAGCATGCACTACACCGGCATGGAAGCGATGCGCATGGACGCCATGATGGGGTACGCGCCCCTCCTGTTCGCCCTGTCGATCTTCGTCGCTCACGTGCTCGCCACCCTAGCCCTCTACATCAAGTTCTTCCCCGGCGGCACCACTCTCCCCTTCCTCCGCCAGGTGGCCGGCGCCGGCGCCATGGGCTGCGCCGTGGCCTGCATGCACTACACCGCCATGCACGCCGCCCGCTTCTATCCCGGCAGCATGGGGTCCCCGAGGGTCGTGTTCGAGCCGCGATGGATGGCCGTCGTGATCGCCGTCGTCACCTCGGTGATCATCGCGGTTGCCATCGCCGCCACGCTCGTCGACCGCCGCACCGCCGAGCTGGTGACGAAGCGCGACGACAAGCGGCTGCGGTACCGGGTCGCGAATCGGCTGGCGACGGCGACACTCGCGCAGGCGATGCGCGAGGCGCTCACGGGCTCGGCCTACCGTGATGCGCCCGAGGTCGTCTGGGAGGACCGGGGTTCGCAGTTCCTCCTTCACGTCGGCCGGCTGCAAGTGCGCACCCTCGACAACGCGCTCGTCGTGGCGGTCGACGCGGAAACCGCCGAGTTCGGCGTCACGCCGCTCATCGTGCGCTTCGTCTTCGGCGACGGGCGGGACCCGGCCGCGCTGGTAGCGTCCAGCGACGAGACGGTCCACGGTCACCCGCTCGTCGCCGCCCGGTGGGGGCCGCTCTTCCGTGGCGTCATCTGGTCGGCCATCGTGCGGCTGTCCGAGGCGCACGCCGACGAGCGGGGGCTGCGCCCGACGTCCATCGTGCTCAGCAAGGGCCATTTGGGCTTCGCCGCCGAGCCGCACGTGCCCATCCAGAAGCTCGCCGTCACCCACCTCCAGCAGCTGGCGACCAAGCCCGCGAAGAACCCTGAATCCGCGGGCGCGAAGCCCACCTCCCCGAAGCGGAGGCGTCGGCGATGACCTTCAGCATGGGTGGGTCGGGCGAACTGGCCGAGCTCGCCAAAGTCATCGGGCTTCTCGATGCCTCCGGAAACCTCGACGTCACCTGGTTTTCCGAACCGCTCACGCGCCTGGGCGGCGCGGTGCGCACGGCGCCGCAGCGCCGGGCCCTGCTGCGGTTCTTCGATCTTGCCCTCCCCGCTCAGCCGGTCCCGGGTCGGCCGGCTAGCGAGAAGTGGCACCCGCTGCTCGGCCCGATCCCGAACGGCAATCTCTACCTGACCCTGCGCGACACCGGCGGCGGCGTCGTGATCGGCGTCGCCGGTGACTTCCACAGCGGCGGGGCTGCGGCGGTGCAGGGCCGCATCCGCGCCCAGGCCGACGTGATCAGTGCCAACGGCACGGTCGACTTGGTCGTCGGCATCTCGGCCCACCCGCTCATCGTCGAGGTCCGCGTCGAGACGGCGTGGCCGTTCGATCCGCCGGGCGGCCACCCGGTCGGCCTCGGGGCGATCACCGGCCGCGCCGAGATCGTGCCGGACCCGGCGAGTCCCTCGGTCCGGCTCGAGGTCACGCTCGAGCAGCTGAGCCTGGGCGGCGAAGCGCCCATCGACAAGGTGCTCGACGTCGCCGAGCTGGGCCGCGACGTCCCCGACGTCCTCGCCGTCCTGTTGCAGGTCGTACTGGCCGAGGCGCCGGCCGACCCGACCGTCACCATCCTCGCCGACCACCTGCTCGCCCTCTTCGGACTGGCCGACGCCGACGCCATCCCCGCATTTCCGTTCGCCGATCTGGGCGATGGGCCCGTCGCCCTCCAGCGCTGGCTGACCTCGCTCGCCGGGATGGACGGCGTGACTCCGCCCACGGTGGGTCCGTGGATCGAACACCTCGGCGGGCTGCTCGGCGCGGCCGGCGCCTTCTCCGGCACCGGCGAGCCGAACGACCCCTGGCGGGCGAGGCTCGCGGCGATTGCCGGGACCGGCGAGCTGTTCGTCACGGTCGCGCGGGTCGACGGCCACCTCCGCGTCGGTTTCGGCGGATCGCTCGGCGCCTCGCTCGGCGCCGGCCAGCCGCACCTGGCCGTCGAGGCGTCCACGGCCATCGCGGACATCCCTCTCGGCGGGACCGGTCACGCTCGCGTGCTGCCGGAGGCCTCCATCCTGGTGCGAATCTCCGGCGATGCCGGCCAGCCTCTGGTCGACCAGGCCGCCGTGCGCATCGGGACCGCCGTCGCCGGCGTCACGTACGACGGCACCCGGCTCAGCCCCACGATCCTCCTGCTCGACAACCGCCTCGCCGGCACGCCGTACGCCCGGCTCGACCTCACCAACGTCGACAGCGTGGCCAGCGTGGCGACCGACCTCGTCGTCGATGCCATCACCCTGGCGCTCGGTACGAACGTCGGGCTCAGGATCGCCGCGCTCGCCGGGATCATCCCCCCCGAGGACCCCGCCAACCTGGGCGCGCGGGTTCCGGGCTGGCCGCACCATCTCGACATGGGGACGTTCGTCGTGAACCCGGCGAGCGCGATCGGTGCGTACCACCGCGCCGTGCTCGGCGACGGCGATCGCTGGTCACTGCTGATGCGCGAGCTGAGCGCGCTCCTCGGCCTCGGCGCGGCCGTCGGAGGCGTCGGCAGTGCGGCCGACCCGTGGACGGTCACCATCGCCGCGCCGGGAGGAGGTACCGAGCTGCAGGTGGCCGGCTGGCACGGCCCGGCGGCCGGCGCGCCGACGACCCAGCAGCTGCGGGTGGGCCTGCGCCTGGTGGCCCAGCCCGGTGGCGCGGACCTGAGCTGGACCAGCGAGGTGCTGACGTTCGACCTGCCCGCCGCCGGCCCGGCCACGATCCGGTTCATTGGCGAGCAGCGGTTGGGGCTCGTGCTGGCGCCGGCGGTGGACACCGCGAACGGCGATCTCGACGTGCACCTCGACACGCTCGAGGCCGCCGCCGTCTGGTCGCCGGGCACGCCGCTGCGGTGGGAGATCCGGGCCGCCGGGTTCGAGCTCGCCGCCGAAGGCGACTCGATGCGCATCGCCGAGCTGCGCCTCCCGCCCGCGGCGCCGTTCGATCTCCACGACATCGCCGCCGCCGCCGCCGGGCTGGGCCTGGGCGTCGGCGACCTCGAGCAGGCGATGCGGTTCGTCCTGTCGCTCTTCGCCATCCTCACCGGGCCGGGCGAACAGGTCGCCACCGCACTGCTCGGCCTGCACCACCGCCTGAGCGGCCTGAGCGAGGACACGCCGACGATCGTCGACCCGGCCCAGCCCGGGCTCACGCTGCGCGATCCGCTCGGCGCGCTGCGCGGATGGATCGCACGGCTGATCGGCCATGTCGGCACGGCCGGTCAGCCCAGCGCGGCCGTGCTGCTCGAGTGGCTGGCGGCCCTCGGCGCCGGCCGTCTGCCCGACGACATCCACGCCGACGCCGCGCCCGATCTCCTCTTCGGCGCCGGCACGTTCGCCGATCCCTGGCGGGTGTCGTGGCCCGGCAATCCCGATCAGGGCGGGCCCGAACTCGAGCTCTGGCTGGAGCCGGCCGGCCCGCCTTCGGGCTGGGTGAACGGGCTGGTGACCCAGGCCCAGGCCGCCACCGGCATGGCCGAGCTGGCGCATGTCGTCAGCCGCCTCTCCTGGTTCGACCCACCCTTGCGCTCGATCGCCGGCGGGCTGAGCGAGCGCGACATCGCCGAGCGGCTGGTGGCGCTCCAGACCCACTTCAACGCGGGCGACGGGGTGGTCGCGGCCGACTCGCAGGCCCCCGACGTGTTCGGCTGGGTCCATGGCACGGAGATCGACGCCGCCCATCACCGGCTGCCGTCGCATCCGGACGCGATCGGCCAGACGCTGGCGCAGGTCGAAGCACTGGTGGCCGCCGGTCCGGGTCCGCGGACCGTGCTGCTCATCGGCCCCGCCTTCACCGACCGCGCGGCGTGGGCCGACCTGCTGGCCTCTCCCCTGCGCCAGGGCCCGACCGACGCCGGCGCCCACTTCGACCTGCGCACGCCGGGTATCGATCCGACGACGATCTCGCTCGACAGCGTCGCCGCGGTGGCCGATTGGTACACCGCCGATCTCGCCGACGACCGGACCGGCGACGTGACGTTCATGGCGCGCCAGCTCGCCCACGTCGCGGAGCGACTCGCGGTGCTGCACCCCGGACCGCTCGTCGTCGTCGCCCAGTCGTACGCCGGCCTCGTCGCCCGCCGCTTCGCCGCCGACCACTCCGCCCGCGTGCTCGGCCTGGTCACCATCGGGACGCCGCATCTCGGAAGCCCGCTCACCTTCCTGTCCGACGTCGAGCTCGGCGACGCCGTGCGCATCGCGGCCACGAGCCGGGCCGACATGCCGGCCTCGGTCCTGCGCGATGCGCTCGACCACCTGATGGGCGCCGTCGAGGGCTACGTCCCGCCGATGGCGGCGGGTGCCTTGGCGACCCCCGACCCGTACCCATCCCGCTCGTTCGGCATGGCCGCGCCGTTCGACGTCGGCGACATCCCGGTGCTGACCCTCCAGGGCATCATCGCCGCCGACGTGTTCGCCTGGTTGCAGGCCGCGATCGTGGCCCACGCGCAGCAGATCGGCGCCGTCGTGCGCGCGGCGCCGACGCACCTGTCGTACGGCATGTCGATGCCGATGGCGATGGGCGCAACGCCGTTCGGCTCGCCGGAGGCGGTGGCCCGCACGCGTTTCGGGCTGGGCCAGATCCCGCTCGACGGCGCGGCCGCCGCGCGCCCCGCCCACCTGCTGCGGGTCGAGCTCGAGCTGCGGCGCGGCAACGGCTGGCTGGTCGGTGGACCGGCGAACAGCGAGGTCGACGGGCGCCTGCGCCGGCTGCTCGTCGGGCTCACGGCGTCGCACGGGCCCTTCGGGGTGCAGGCCACGGTGGACGCCGCGCTCGACCAGCCCGCATGGCGGGGCGTCACCACCGCCACGGCCGGGCTGAGCGATCCGGTTTCCGCTCCGCTGGTCGGGGCGGCGTTCACCACCGTGCTGGCGAGCACCGACGACGCCGAGGCTCCGGTGTCCAGCCTGGCCAACGCGCTCGCCGCCATCGACCTGCTGTGCACCGATGTGAATGGCGTCGTCGGTCTCTCCAACGACGCGTTCCTCGCGTTGCGCACCGATCCCGCCGGGTACCTGCGCGGGCGGGTCCCCGCCGCCCTCGCGCGCCCGTCCGGATGGGTCGGGCTGACCGCCAACGAAGCGCTCGAGGGAGCCTACACGTGGGCTCCGAACGGTTCGCCGTACGCCCTGTTCGCCCGTCGCCAGGGGCTCGCCGGCCCGTGGCGCGCCGGCATCGAGACGGACACGGCGCGCACGACGGGCAGCACCAACATCGGCGTCGACGTCAACCTCGCGCTGCCCTCGTTCGAGCCGACGGTCGAGCTGTTCGTCAACGTCGGCGCGGCGTCGCTCCACTACCGCACGGCCGACGGCACCATCACCCTGGACGCGGAACCGTGGATCGCCGGCCTGGTGCTCTGGCCCACGCCGACGCTGGACGACCTCGCCGCCCGCTTCAACGAGACGCTGCCGCGGCTCCTGACGTCGGGCGCGGTCGTCGGCGTGCTCGCCGAGATCGCGCCCGGGCTCAGGATCACGATGCTCGAGCGGCTGCTGCGCGCCCCGGGCGAGCTCCTCATGGACGTGCTCGGGCTCGAGGGCGGCGGGCTCGACGTCTCCAGGATCTCCACGCTGCTGTCGGTGATGAACGATGCGATCGGGCTGCCGGCCGGGCCGGGCCTCCAGCTGCCCGGCGGCGTGTCGATCGGGGCTGGGCCGGGAACGCTGCCGAGCTCGGCCCGTCTCGCCGTGACCACGATGGCGCCTATCGGTGGCGTGCTGGCGGTGGGGTTCACGATCGACATCGATGCGCTGCGCCACGTCACGCCGGGCGGCACCGTCACCATCAGCACACCGCTCACCGGGACTTGGCCCAGCGTCGACATCGCCTTCGGGGTGAGCCCCGCCGGGGTGACGCTGGTCGTCACCCCCCAGGGCATCACACCGATCGCGCTGCTCCCGACCTTCAGCGGCCTCGGCGCGTTGCGGGGCGCCGCCGCGGCGCTCCTGCCCGCCGTGCTCGACGCCGTGGTCGGCACGTTCCCGAACCCGCGGCCGCAATGGCTTCAGCGCGCCCTCGCGGTCGCCACCCACCTGGACGTCTACGCCGCCGCCGGCGGCTTCGCCGCCCATACGCCGGCATTCGTCGCGATGCTGGATGCGGCCTGGTTCGACGACTTCGACGCCGCACGGCGCGCCGGCGTGGCGGCCGCGATCGTCGACCTGTTGACGCTGATCCCGGGGCTGCCGGGCGCGCTGTCCGCCTCGAGTGGCCTGGTGCAATGGACCTTCGCTCTGCCCGCGGGAGCCGGCGCGCTCAGTGCGGCCGCGGGGTGGAGCGCGACCGGCGATGCCACCGTGCGGCTCGGTGTCACCGACCTCCAGCCCGGCAACGCCCCGCTCGTCCTGTCGGCGTCCGCGACGGTCGACGCGGACGGCGTCGACGTCACCACGTCGTTCGGCGTCGACCTCGACTCGCTCGGCATCGTGCCGATCCCGCGGGTCCTCGTCGACCTCACGAGCACGCCACCGGCCCGGTTCCGCGTGCGGGTTGCCCCGCTGAGCGCGGCGGCCATCGACCCCGGCCCGCTGGTGATCACCCTGGCGCCGACCTTCGGCGTCGTCGCAGACCCCGACACCGCCGAGCAGATCCTCACCGGCTGGGTGCTGCCGCTGGCGGTCCAGGTGGCGATCGTGGCCGCCCGTCCAATGCTTCCCCGCCCGCTGTGGACCGGCGGACCCACCCTCCAGGAAGCGCTCACCAACGCCGGCATCCTGGACGGCGCCGGCGCGGTAGCCCACCCGCTGCCGTCGATCTTCCACATGGCCGGCGGATTCCTGGCGTCGGCCGCCGGCCTGCTCGACCTGCCGGTCGGCGACCTCCACCTCAGGCTCGTCGACCAGGCCGGGCGGATCGGCGTCGGGGTGAGCGGCCTGCAGAGGATCCCGCTCGGTGACCTCGAGCTGGGCCTGGCCTTCGGGGCGCCGGCGACCTGGGGACCGGCCGCGTCCGAAGGCCTCCAGATCCTTCTCCTCGACACCACCGGCGCGGACATCGCCTTCAACTTCGGTGTCGAGCTGCACGGCGTCGGCGTAAGCCTCGCGAAGTCCGACGGGACCGCGCTCGTCGCCGAGAGCTTCCTGCGGCTCGGGTCCGTCCGAGCCGTGCTGTTCATGGACATCGAGAGCGAGCCCGCCTTCCAGGTCCTCCACGGCGGGGCCGGGCTCACGCTCGGCGGCTTCGGCTTGCCGATCAGCGCCGCGCTGGGGTCCGGTGGCGGCTCCAATCCGGTGGCGTCGAACCTCCTCGGGTCGGGCGGGTCCGCTGGCGGGGACGCGCAGAGCGTCAACCCGTCGGCCGACCTCGATGTCTGGTACTGGGACCACCCGGCCAACGCCGGTGGTCCGTTGCGGGTCCTGGTCGGGGGCCAGGCGGGCATCTTCTGGATCCCGGTTCACGCCGGCTTCGGCCCCATCTTCATCAGCGAGATCGGCCTGGGCATCTCGAACACCGCGGCCACGCTCGTCATCGACGGCGGCGTGTCGATCGCCGGTCTGACGGCCCAGGTCGACGACCTCTCGGTCATGGTCCCGTACGCCCACGTGACCGACCCGAGCCAGTGGTCGATCGACCTGAAGGGGCTGGCGATCGGCTACTCGGGCCCGGCCATCGCGATCGCCGGCGGCCTGGTCAAGTTCGACGGGCCACCGGTCGAATACGCCGGCATGCTGCTGGTCAAGATCAGTAGCATCGGGGCGATCGTCATCGGCTCGTACAGCGTGGTCGGCAGCGGGGCCGACGAGTACACCTCCCTGGCGATCTTCGGCGGCGTGTTCGTGCCGATCGGGATCACCCCGATCATCAACCTCACCGGCATCGCGCTCGGGCTCGGGTACAACCGCCGGCTGATCGTGCCGGAGGATCTCAACCAGATCCCGAGCTTCATGCTGGTGAAGGCGCTCGACCGGCCCGAGGCGCTGGCCAACAACCCGATGCAGGCGCTATTCGAGTTCCACGAGCAGGTGCCCGCGGCTCGCGGCGCGCTGTGGTTTGCCGCCGGCGTGCGCGGGACCTCGTTCGAGATCGTCAACATCACCGCCGTCCTCTATGTGGCGCTCGACCGCGGCGTGGAGGTCGGACTGCTCGGCATCGCGCGCATGGCGCTGCCCGCCGACAATGCCGCCATCGTCAGCATCGAGCTCGCGCTGAAGGCCCGGTTCAGCACGTCGGAAGGCCTGTTCTCGGTCCAGGCCCAGCTGACCGACAACTCGTGGCTCATCACCCGCGACTGCCAGCTCACCGGCGGCTTCGCCTTTTTCATGTGGTTCAAGAAATCGCAGTTCCTGCTGACCATCGGCGGGTATCACCCGTCGTTCACGCTGCTCCCCGAATACCCGGTGGTGCCGCGGGTCGGCTACCGGTGGAATTTCCTCGGCGTCGTGCATATCAAGGGCGAGGCGTACTTCGCGCTCACCAACACCGCGGTGATGACCGGGACCCGCCTGGAGGCGACGTACGGCCCGGGCTGGATCCAGGTGTGGTTCACGGCGTACACCGACATCCTGGTGTCGTGGGACCCGTTCCACTACGAGGTGGACATCGGGATCTCGGTCGGGGCCCGCCTGCGGATCCGGATCTGCTTTTTCGCCTGTTGCACGATCGAGATCAGCGTGTCGGTGGGCGCCTCGCTGCACCTCGCCGGGCCGCCGTTCCACGGCACGGTCACCGCCGACCTCGGCGTCACGTCGATCACGGTCCCGTTCGGCGACAACGCCCGGGCGCTGCCCCCGGCCAAACACTGGAACGAGTTCGTCGAGCAATACGTCAAGTCGAACGACGTCAACGCCGGCGCGGTGAGCGCGCAGGTGACCGCGGGGCTTCTGCCGGCCGAGCCCGCCGGCGCGCCGGTCGCCCCCGGCACCGCCGCCCAGCCGTGGAGACTCTCGGCGGAGTGGGCGCTCGACACCTCGACGCGGATGCCGGCGCGCGGCGTGGCGCTCCAGATCGACGTGCCGCGCCCCCAGGCGCAGATGGCCGCGTTCGTGTTCGGTCGCTACGACGACCTGAACACCACCTACGACTTCGACATCGCGCCCATGTACACCCACGCCAGCGAGCTGACGGCGCTCCACCGGGTCGTGATCGCCAAGAGGCCGGAGGGCGGTGGGGCCTTCGCCGACATGGTGCCGCGCACCCTGCCGGCGCCCGCCGACGCGTCGTTCATTCTGGACGAGCGGCGGTTCCGGGTGACTGCGACGATCGGCCAGCTGTCCGAGGCGACCTACCACTTCTTCCCCGACCTCAAGCCACCGGCAGCGGCCAACACGGTCCCCGCGGTCGTCGGGCTGCACCTCGACGGTGTCGCCGTGCTCGTCAACGAGAGCCTGCCGATTCCGATCGGCACCCTGGTGGACGCCACCGACTACCGGCCCCTGCCATTCGCTCGCCGCTCGCCGATCTTCGTCGCCGACGTGCTGCTCGCCGGCGCGGCCTGGAGCACGCTGGCCCAGGTGGCCGTCGGCGCGGACGCCACGCGGCTCCTGCAGGCGTTCGGGACGATGGTGTCCGGCGCGGGAACCGAGTTCGCGGCGCTGCGCGCCGAAAGCGGGCTCCGGCCGCTCGGCTACGGTCCGGTGGCCATCGACGCGCTGGTGAACCGGCGCTCAGCGCCGCCGGTGCTCTCCGCGCTTTCCGAAGGCTTCACGCTCGAGCCGGTGGACCGCGGGGTGCCCGATCCGGTAGCGCCGCGCGGCGAGGTTGCGGGTGTCGAGCTCGAGGCGCCTCGGCTGCGCGCCGTCATGCAGCACAGCGTGGTGCCGGCCGGCGGCACCCCGGCGGTCCACACCAGCGTCAAGGCGCCGCGGATCCCCGTCGTCAACGTCGGGCGCGACCTGATCGCGTCGTGGGCCTCCCCCGGCTTCGGGCTGTTGCTGCATGCGGACGCCGCGAAGCCGGCGGAGACTCGGGCCGCGCGATCGCTCCGCACCCTGCGTCACCCGGCGCTTGGCGGCGCCGTCGGGCGGAAGGCGGCCCGCGCGCTCGACCAGCTGGCCGACGGGGTGCGGCGCGACGGGGTCACGCTGCGGTCCGGCGTGGTCCAGGTGTGGGAGCTGCCGTCGGCGTCGGCGTGGCGGCTCGAGGTGTCGGGCTCGTCGGCGATACGCGTTACCGAGTTGACGAGCGCCGGCACCGTGATCCGCGACCGCGAGCTCGCCGCCCAGGACCGAGTCAGCATCGATCTCGCGCCGGCGTGCGCGATGGTGGCGGTCGGCGCGCTCGGGCGGCACGCCGGGCTGGTGACCGACCGCCGCGCGACGGCCCGGTGCGGCGCCATCTCCCTCGCCGCCTCGCGCCCCGGCACCAGGCCGGTGGTCGGCTGGCAGATCGGCTCGTATGTCGCCCAGGTCGGCCCCACCACCCTCCTGGGCCGCGGCTCGGTGATCACGCTCGCCAAGCCGATCGGCTCGAACGTGCGCAGCCACATGGCCGCCACCGGCGTCATTGCCTTGTCGCGTGCCATGCTCGACCAGGAGGTCGTCGAGACCCGCCTGCCATCGTCGATCGACGTCGTCGGAGTGGTGGTGGACGGCGGGGCCCGCTGCGCCATCGCGACCGACGACATCGTGATCCACTCGGCCGGCGCCCGGCTCGCCGAGAACGTCCTCCAGGTCGAGGCGGGCAACCGCACGGTGTTCCTCTACGAAGTGGTGACCGAGGGCGCCGGCGACACGCCGGTCTCGGTCACGGTCGGCTTGCGCAGCGGGCTCAACCTGGCTGGCGTGTTCGGTGGCTTCGGTTCGGCCGGCGCGTGGGCGCACGAGCTGGCGGGCACCGGGCTGACCCAGATCGTGCCGGACGAGCAGCTGAGTGCCGACGGCGAGGTCCAGGCGCGGCTCCTCGCGGTGAAGGCCAAGGAGAGAGAACATGGCTGATCCCAGAATCGGCGAGATGATCCTCTACGATTACATCCTCCCGCCGTTGTTCGGCGGCGAGTACCGGCTGCGCGTCGACACGGAGGTCGCCATCGGCGGCGCCGACCAGCCGCTCGACGGGCAGGATTTCTTCTTCAACGTGGAAGGGCCGCGGTTCGCGCTGGCGCCCAACGAGGTCGCCGGCGTTTTCCCGCCACGCAACGGGCATGGCTCGTTCGACTCGGCGCTCCCCCACGTGGCGCTGGGCCGGCGCACCCTGCCCTGGGAGCGCCCGCTCGGTGACGCCCACACGGTGGCGCCCGGGCAGACGCCGTTCCCGTTCCTGGCGCTGGTCCTCTTCGAGTCGTCGGAATGCGAGATCAAGCGGAACATGGCGCTGACCGACGTGGTGCCGGCCGCGGTGTTCGACCGCCTCGGACGCCCTCCCGGGATCCGCTGCGACGCCGTCGAGGCGGACGAGGGGCTCCTGCGTGCCATCCTGCCGATGCCCGAAGAGCTCCAGCTCCTGACCCACGTTCGCCGCGTCAACGTCGATGATCGCGAGCTCGCCGCCGGCGACTCCGACGGCTACTTCGCCATCGTGATGGGCAACCGGATCCCGCAGCCCGGCGCCACGTACACGGCGTGCCTGGTGTCCGTCGAGGAGCGCACCGACCTGCTGCCGACGACGGATGTCGTGACCGTGCACGGCCTGGAGGTGTTCATCGATCCCGAGGCCGTCGCGGTGGCGGAGGCGAGCTCGCTCAGCCCGAGCTCGCTCGGCACCAGCATCACCGCTGCGGATGCCGACCGCTTGGTGCGGGTGGATCACGACGCGATGCCGGTGCCGAACGTCCTCGGCAACGTCTCGCTCCCGACCCGTGCCGTCGAGGAGGAGGAGGAGGACACCGCCCTCCACGGTGTCGCGATCGCCGGCGACCTGCTCGGCAGGCGGGCGCGGCAGGCGGCCGTGGTCGGCGGCGCGCTCCTGCACCCCCGAGCTCGGCTCGTCCTGCTGTTCAGCTGGACGTTCACCTGCGAGGGTGACGGCACCTTCCGCCAGCTCATGCAGCAGCTCGACGTCGGGATGATCGGCGACGTCGACCCGGCGTCGAAGCTCGCCGTCACGGACACCGGGCATATCAAGATCGACATCATCGATCGCCTCGGCGCACCGGAGCAGAGCTGGTACCGGGGGCCGCTGGTCTCCCAGCCGCTGTCGCGCGACCCGCTCGGCCCGTACCACAGCGCCGACCAGGCCAGGCGGGTGGTGGCCGAGACCGGCGCGGAAAACATTTCGTACGCGAGCGCTTTCGAGGTCGGGCGGCTCCTTGCCGCGGCCGACGGGCGGCTGGCCCAGGAGCTGATGCGGTGGCGGCGCGGCGCGTTCCGGTCGAGCAGCCGGCAGACGAACATCGACCGGCTGCAAGTGTCCACCCGCCTCGCCGCGATCCTGAATCCGCTCGACCCCGTCGCCCTGCGCTACGCGGTGAACGTGATCGACAAGATCGCGCGCGGGGTCGGGCCGCTGGTCGATCCGCACGGCATCGACGTCGTCCTCGCCAGCCCGCTGATGCAGCCGGACGTGGTCGCCAGGGCGTACGGGCTGGACTCGGCGGACGCGGCCGCCCGGCTCCTCGGCGTCGACGCCCTGCCGAGCCGGCCCATCGTGGTCGCCGCGCCCGCCGCCCCGCTGCTCACGCTCGAAGCGGTGCTCAACGACCGGGCCGGCATCGAGTCCTTGAGCGGGGTGCGCCTGCGGACGATCGCCAACGCCATCGTCAAGATCCTGGGAGGTGGAGAATGAGACCGCCCGCCATCACCGCGCGCGTGGCGCTTCAGGAGCGCCTGACCGCACCCGAGCAGCGGTCCGACCTGCAACCGTCGGACGCCCTGCCTCCATACATGGAGTCGTTTCTCGCCCACATCCGGCTGCTGGTGGGCGTTCCCTTCGAGTACCTGATCCCGGACGACCGGCTGCTGCCGCCGGAGTCGATCCGATTCTTCTACATCGACCGCTCGTGGACCGACCGGCTGGTCGACGGGGCGCTGGCGGTCGGCCAGATCGGCTCCCGCGAGTCGGCCCACTACCGGGCCCGCGCCACCGGGCTCCACCAGCTGCTCGACCAGGGCGAGCGGATGGTGCGCAGCCTGCAGCGCAAGGTCGACTTCGACCGGGCCAAGGCGGCGAGCGACGCCGACCGGCGGGCCGCCGACGTCGTAACCGGGTTCATCCTGCGGTCGAGCGCGGTGAAGAACTGGCCCCACATGGACGTGAGGGCGTACGACCGCACCATCGCCGAGCCATACCACGCAGCCGATGCCGGCGTCGCCGCCCACCAGCTGAAGACGCTACGCATCGAGCTGCTTGCGTCTTCGGTGATGATCGCCCTCTTCGAGCGCGAACCGCAGATGGTGATCCTGGAGGAGCCGCACCACGGCGTGCAGTTCGGCATCCGCCGCGTCGGCCAGACCCTCACCGTGCCGCTGCGCGACGGGCGCGGCAGCCAGATCCGGGTGGGCGACAACTCGGTGCCGGTGACCGTGCCGATGCGGAGCCGCCACGCCGGCGTGGTCCGGGTGAAGGCCCTGCGCGACGCGCTTCAGGCCGCCCGGGTCGCGCACCCGGCGGCCGTCAACCAGACCGGCTCCGGCGCCTTCGCGATCTCGGTCCTCGACCCGCCGTGGCGCCAGCACTTCGAGGGCACCGAGGACCACGCCCAGACGGGGGCCGTTCCGGACCGCCGGTTCATCGCGGTGGCCCAGACCGTCCGCCAAGCCCCGCTGCTCCTGAGCGTCCGCCATCTGGTGGAGGGCCCCTGACATGGCCGTCGACAAGACCCTGATCGGGGCGACCGTCGCCCACGACTTCTCGCCCCGGATGGTCGCCACCTGGCACGATGCCATCGCCCGGACGCCGCGGGTGCTGGTGCCGATCCAGCTCGACGCCCTCATCGTGCGCCAGGAGGGCGGGACCTGGGCCGACTGCGCGATGACACCGCCGGACCGTGACTCGGACGGCGAGGCCCACGAGCTGCTCGCCACGCCGTTCGCCGAGCGGGCGCCCCGGCCCGCCGGCGCGTACCTGCACTGGGCGCTGCCCGACGCGCTCACCAACGGCGTCGTCTCGCCGACCAACCCGGACGTCACGTTCCCCGCGGTGCCCGACCGCTGGCTGGTGGCGCGGCTGTCGTCGGGGAGCGGTGCGTCGCGCCGGCAGGTCACGGCCTGGATGATCGAGGCGGGCGACGAGAAGCCCAAGGTGACGGCGCTGGACCTCTGGGCCGAGACCACCGACCCCGATCGCACCGACACGCCGGGCGAGCAGCCGCTCACCGCGCTCGGCCACGGCGACGCCGGCTGGTCCGCCTACTTCGACAACGTCGAGAACCGGCTCGGGTTCTACGACAACCTGAAGGGGGCGACGGGGCCGCTCGCCTACCTGGTCTGCGGTTGGCACAGCCGGAACATCGACGACCCGATCGGCGAGGCGCTCAGGTCGCCGGGCCACTTCGAGGGGCGCCTCGCCCAGCTCGGCTGGGAGATCAACCCGGCCGACATCGAAGCCGCGTTCGTCTACGCGCAGGACCGCATCGAGACCGCGACGAAGCTCGGCCTGGCCACTCGCGAGGCGCGCTACACGGTCAAGGCCGACCCGGTCGAAGGGAAGGTGCTGATCCCGGATGGCGTCGCCGGCCAGGCGGCCACGAAAACCACCGCCCGCGGGCTCGCCGAGCTGGGCAAGTTTCACGCGCGGGCCGTGTCGTGGCCGCAGTTCTCGCTGTACCACGGCTCCGTCGTCGGCATCGGCTGGCCGGACATCGGGTTCGGCGTCGCCCCGAAGGGCTTACTGGGCGGTGAGGTCGGCGGCCCGCCGCCTGCCGCGGCCGTTACGGTGACGATCGGCAACACCGTGCCCGAGGCGCTGGCCGCCCGTCTCGCCCACAACGACGGGCACCCGGACGAAGCGCGCACCCTCGAGGCGGTTCTGCTCGGAGGGACCGAGGAGCTGGACCAGCCCGACAGCGCGGCCCGCATCGACGCCCGGCTGCACGCGAGCGGATTTGCCGGGCTGCCCGGGGGTGTCATCACCGAGACCCTGCGCCAGCACGCGTCGACGCCGCCGACCTCGGTCGTGGCCGACCCGTCGAAGACAGATCGCGGCGTATTTCCGCCGCCGCCTCCGCCGCCGCCGGGGCCCAAGGGACCGGTGAAGAATGTGACGTCGGGTCAGCTCGTCAGCAAGGTGGGGACGACGCCGTACCAGCAGATCACTCCGTCGCTCGGGCTGGGCGGGCGCGACAGCGTGCTGGTGGAGGCCAAGCGCCGGTTCACCGACGAGGTGACGGTGAAAGTGCCGCACGTTCCGAACGCGGGGGCTCCGGAGGAGACGGTGAGCGTCACCCGTGCGCTCCCGCGCTTCTTCGTCCCGGCGGATCCGGTGTTCCTGCTGGAAGGCGCCGGACGCTCGTTCAAGCATGGCGGCGACCGGCTCCACGCCGAATCGAACAAGCTGGTGTGCCGTTTGAGCGGGCACACGGTGACCGCGCTGACACCGCGGAAGGTGCAGAGCCTGCCCGGCGGCGGGTCGGTGACCGGCGCCGACCTCCTCGAGCGGGCCGTCGACCACGGCGGCGTGCCGGTGGAGTGCAACGACCTGTTGCGCGAGTTGGCGCTGCTCGATCCGGGCAGCGCCGCGGTGGCGGTGAGGGCGGCCACGCGGGGACGCGGAGCGGTGAACGCTGGAGCGTTGAACGAAGCCGCCCAGGTCTATGCCGTCGAGCAGGTGGCGTGGCAGGTGAGCCGCGACGAGCGCCGGGACGTCTCGCCGCTGCTCGCGGCCAGCGGGTTTGTGGGCACCTTGCCCTCGCCTGTCGCGGTCGCTCTGCCGACGCGGCCGTGGACGCCGCTGCACCTCGACTGGGAAGTGGAGCTCTTCGCCGCCACGGACCTGGCCGCGTGGGAGCTGAAGGAGATCGACTTCGACGCCCGGCCGCCCGCGTTGCCGGCGGCGGACGCGGTGCCGGTCCGGAAGCTGTCGGGGCGCGCACTGCTCAGCGGGGGGGCGGCGCAGGTCGCGGCGGCCACTGTCCGCCAGGTGCTGGAGCAGGCGCAGCAAACCGGCGGGTCTTCGTCCCTCGTGCCGGGCGTCCGCCACGCCTACCATTCGGTGGCCGCGTACCAGATGGTGAGCGACATCGGCGCCATGGGCACGACGCGGCCGGGGAACGTCGGGGGCGATACCCAGTCCGACTTCGACCACATTGCCGACGAGCTCGAGCGCATGGACGTGCTCGTCGGGGCCATGGACCGCTTCAATTCGAAGCTGCGGGCGGGTTTCGTCGCCGACGGCGTGGCGGGGCCGGCCCCCGGCGGCGCAGTGCCGGCGGACTTCTGGCCGCTGCGCTCCGGCTTCATGCGGATCACGCGGCTCCGCCTGGTGGATTGCTTCGGGCAGGTGCTGGACCTCGCGGCGTCGGACGCGGACACCCCGGCCCGCATGGCGGACATCGTGCGGTCCGAGCCGCTGACGGTGGCCGGCCGGCCCGATCTGCTCGAGCTGGCGCCGCGCTTCACGGCGCCGAGCCGGCTGTGGTTCCGCTTCGTCAGCGCCACCGACGACGCGGTGGACGCGGGGGACGGCGCCTCGCCGCTGTGCGGGTTCGTGATGCCGAACCACCTCGACGGCGACCTCCAGTTCTCCAGCGCCGACGGACACGGGCTCGGCGCGGTCCGCTTCGACCAGGCCAGCGGCGTGGTGTGGGAGGACTCGCCGGGCATGCCGACCTCGATCGGCAAGTCTCCGGCGCTCGCGGTCGACAACCGGCATCTCGGCGGCATCGCCCAGGGGCTGCTCGACTGGGGGACGGTGGACGCCACCCCGGACGCGCCGGCGGTCGACACCGCGCTCTCGTCGCTGCTGCGCATCATCGACTCCACGCTCTGGTCGGTCGACCCGTTCGCCCACATCGGCGAGGAGCACCTCGCCCTCCTGGTCGGGCACCCCATCACGGTGCTGCGGGCCAAGATCCGGGTGGAGGTGAACGAGCCGGTGACGCCCGGCGTGGTGCGCGGCCTCCGGGTCCCGGTGCGCATCGGCGCCATCGCCCACTGGCAGGACGGCCTGCTCGGCTACTTCGTCGCCGACGACTACCGCACGCTCCACATCCCCGACCCGGCGTGCGCCGACTTCGCGCGGCCGATCGGCCCGCACCAGGGCTTCAACCAGCAGGCCAGCTCGACCTCGGACTACTACACCAACTTCGCCAGCGACCTCGGCGTCGTGGCCCAGCCGGGGGCCACGCCGGTCGACCATCCGTTCGTCGACACCAGCGGCGTGGTCTGGATCCAGCCCGGCCAGGACGTGATGCTGACGCTGCTGGTGGAGCCCCACAGCGTGGTCCACGCGACGACCGGCTATCTGCCGCGCAAGGACATCGGCATGCGCCGCGAGTGGGTGGCGCCCGGGCTCTCCAAGCTGGCGCCGATCTTTCGATTCGGTCCCGTGCTCGTCGATCCGAAGCTCATCCGCATGCCGGTCGCCGCCGACATCCGCGGCACCTGGAGCTGGAGCCATCGGAACACGGCGACTACGTGGGCGGACGAACCGGTCACCAACTCCACCGGCGATGCCCGCATGCCGCCCGACCCGTCCCAGGGCCAGGAGGGCTGGCTCAAACTGAACCCGGAAGCGCCGCCCCCCGGCCAGGGAACCTGAGCGATGGCTGATCAAGAGATCAACAACGACGCCAACGAAGGTGAATCGGAAGGCACGCCGGAGGCGCTGAGCGTCCTTCAGGGGGACCAGAGCGGCAGGAACGACAACCGGCGCTGGCGATACGCCTTGCGGGAGGCCGGCGCGCTGGACTTCGTCGGGCCCGGGGTGTGGCGGCAAGTCGGTCCGGCGCCGTTGCTGGTCGGCAACCAGCAGGTGTTTCAGGGTCTCGGCCCCGACAGTGGCGTGGTCCTGGACATCGCTATCGACCCGCGCGGGGGGCCGGACCGGATCATCTACATCGCCACGGGCAGCGGTGGCGTGTGGAAGTCCAACGACGACGGAGCGAGCTGGCGCCCCCTCACCGACCATCTGCCCGCGACGGCGATCGGCGCCATCGCCCTCGACCCCGCTGATCCGGACATCGTCTACGTCGGCACCGGCAACCTGTTCGAAGGCGCGGGGGGCATGCCGAAGTCGGCGGGCCTCTTCAAGTCCACCGATGGCGGGCTCAGCTGGGCACGCCTGGTATCGCCGGCCGGCCGGCCGCCCCAGCCGATCACCGCCGCGGCGAACGTGGCCGGCGGGGTGCGGGTCACCGTGAACGGGCACGGCTATTCGACCTTCGACCGCGTCGCCGCGGTCGGGCTACCGGGGCTCGTCGGCAACCGCACGGAGGGTACCGTCACGCTCGTCGACGCCAACCGCCTGCGCCTCAACGGGGCGGCGATGACAGGCGCCTACGGCGGGGCCGGGGCGATCCTCTACGACGCCCGCCAGCCCCCGTTTCTCAGCGACCGCGGTGTCGTGCGGATGGTCTGCCCTCTGCACGACACGCTGCTCGTGGCCACCGAGACCGGTCTCTACTATTCACGCGACGGCGGCCGGAACTTCGGCGCCAACGATCCGACGTACGACGACGGCAGGCCGATCCGCACCGGGCTGATCTCGGCGCTGGAGATCGACCAGGGATGGATGCGGGTCGCCCGGGTCGGCGACGCCACGCCGACGGCGCCGGTCGTCGTGACCATCCCGGGGCACGGGTTCGTGAACGGCGACCGCGTGTTCCTCGGCGGGGTGGAAACCAATCGCGAAGCGAACGGCGGCTGGCTGGTCGATCGCATCGACGACGACCACTTCTCCCTGCGCGGCTCCGTCGGCAACGGCATCGGCGCGGTCCAGGGGTTCGCGATGGGCCCGGCCCACCCGTCGACCAGGCCGGTGCAGGGGGCGAGCAACCCCCCCGCGCCGCAACCGATCGTCATCACCTCTGCCGCGCATGGCTTCATCACCGGCGACATCGTGGCGATCAGCGGGGTGCAGGGGAACACCAACGCGAACCGGTCGTGGGCCATCCGGGTGCTAGGGCCCGACACCTTCCAGCTCGTCGGCTCCCGCGGGAATGCCGCGCACGTGCCCAACACCGGGACGATCGACGGGCCGGTCCACCGTCCGGCCGGGGCCATCACGGCGGCGGTCAACGCGGGCGGAGGCGTGACGGCCACTGTGGCAGGGCATGGCTTCCTGAACGGCGACCGGGTCTCCGTCCTGGGGCTGCCCGGGATCGCCGCGCCGGGCAACTCGGCATCCATCCTGGTCCTCGACCCGAACCGTTTCCGCCTGGCTGGCCTGGCGATGAACGCCGCGTACGGCGGCGTCGGCGCCACGGTGGTGGGGCCGGCGGACTCGTGGAACACGGTCTACTTCGCGGGCGCGGGCCGGCTGTTCGGGTCGAACGCCCTCAGCGCGGACCCCGGGTTGTTCCGCCTCGCCATCACGTCGACGGGCGTGGTCGTCATCTCCGACAACCTCCTCGGCCATCCCGGCGGCCCCCCAGGGGCCTTCGGCCGGGTCGTGTTCACCCAATCGTTGCTGCCGCGCACCCGCACCCTGTACGTGGCGGTGCAGGACAACGAGTTCACGGGGATCTTCATCGGTCTGTTCCGGAGCACCGACTTCGGCGGGACGTGGACGCTGCGCCCTAACCTGCTGCCCCGCGTCAACGCCGACGGCGCCGACCAGTCGAACTACGACCTGACGATCGGCGTCGACCCCCAGAACGACCAGCGGGTCTACGCCTCGCTCCAGCAGCTCTGGCGCTCGACCGATGGGGGCCAGACCTGGCCGCAGGTGCTGCCGGTGACCCACGGCGGCGTGGACTCGCTCACCGACATCGGCCGGTCGCCGAGCACCACGCTCCTGCACTGGGACCACCATGAGCTGGTATTCCCGCCGGTGACGCGATGGGTCTGGACCGCCGGCAACCCGGTGACGCCGACGCCGGTCTACCTCGGGACCGACGGGGGGATCGCCGTGAGCGGCGATACCGCCGGGGTCATGAGCTTCACGCACCTCAACGAGGGCATCGCGACTTCGCTCATCCGCAACATCGACATCGGCCGCGGGGCCGGCAACAACCGGGCGACGTTTGCCGGGATGCAGGACACCGGAACGGCCGGCCACCGTCCTGCCGACGCAGCCACGGCGTGGAACGAGGGCACCGACGGCGATGGCGGCTTCGTGGCCGTCGACTCGTTCAACCCGAACATCATTTTCGGCTTCTCGAATGAGACCCTCATCCGCAGCACCAACGGTGGGCGCACGTGGATCGACAGCGCGTTCGTTGCGCGCCCGCAGATTGTGAGTGTTCACAACGAAAACCCGGTGCGGGTGGTGACGACCGGCCACTCGTTTCGCACCGGCGACAACGTGTTCATCAGCGGTGTGCCGGGTGGCGCGGGTTTGGCGAACGGGGCCAGCGCCATCACCGTGATCGACAACAATGAGTTCAGGCTCAATGGGAAGAACGGCATCGCGGTGGCGCCCTTCGGGGCCGGTCCGATCGCCACCGGCAACCGCTACCTGGCCCAGGCCACGATCACCGCGGCAACTCTCGCCGCGCCGATCGAGATCGAGACGGCTACGCCGCACGGCTGTGCGAACGGTAATCAGGTCCGCATCGATGGCGTCGAGGGCAACTTCGCGGCGAACAACAGCGCGGCGCAGCCGACGTGGGTGGTCACCGTCATCTCGGCGACGCGGTTGTCCCTCAACGGCTCGGACGGTTCGCAGTCGGCGGCCTACATATCCGGTACCGGGCGACTTCTCGGGCCGCCGGTCAACGGGACCGTACCGATCATCCGGGCCGAGAACTCCAACCCGATCGTAGTGACCGCCCAGGACCACGGCTTCATGAGCGGAGACGTGGTGACCATCGCGGGCGTGCTCGGCAACACGAACGCCAACGCGGTTGGCGCCCCGATCATCGTGCTCGACGCCAACAGCTTCGAGCTCGTGGGGCGCGTCGGCAACGCGAACTTCGGTGCGAGGCCGCGTTTGTCGGGCCCCACGATCGGACGGGGCCTGCCGATCGGGGGAACAGCCGAGCGGGTGCGGGTTGCGCTGGTTCCGAACGCGGGCGGGCCGTCGACCACGGTGTTCGTCTCGTTCGACGCCCGGCTGTTCCGCAGCGTCAACGGCGGCATCACGTTCGTGCCGATGAAGATCTTTGACGACCCGGTGTCCGCGCTGCACGCGCCGGCCAACAACCGGCTATGGGTGGGAACGGCCGGCCGGCCGACCCCGTTCCGCGCGGGCCGGGTGTTCTTCAGCAACAACAACGCCACGAGTTTCCTCGGCGCGGCGGCCAACTTCGTGTCCGACATCGGCGCGCGGGGCGCCATCTCTTCCATCGCGGAGGATCCGGCGGTCGCGGCGGGGACCCGCGTCGCGCTGGTGGCGTCGGGGTACAGCGAGACGGCGACGCCGCGGCGGACCCGTCACTGCTATCTGACGACGGCCGGCGGGATCACGGTCGGCGGCGTGGCGCCGTGGGCCGAGGTCGGCGGCACCTTCAACGCGATGGCCGGCAATCTCCCCGATATCCCGGTCTTGGGCGTTGGCTGGGACACCACGGTCGCGCCGTCGACGCTGCTGGCGGCGTCGGAGGGCGGCGTGCTGCGGCTCGGGCCGGCCAACGTCTGGCAGCGGGTCGGACCGAACCTGCCGAACGTCTCGTGCCAGGCGCTGGCGATTGACAACACGGTCAACCCGCCGGTGATCCGAGTAGGGACGTATGGCCGCAGCGCCTGGGAGCTGACGGTGCCGCCCGGGCCGAGCCTCTTCGTCGAGGCCGATCTCGGGTTCGGCGAGCAGCAGATCGGCACCACGACGCGGCGGCGCCTGGTGCTGCACAGCGTCGGGGCCGGTCCGGTCACGGTGGACATCGCCGGCGCCGGCGGCGACATGTCGCTGGCGCCGGTGCCGCCGGTGCCGCTCGTTTTCCCGCTGGTGCTGGCGAGCGGCGAGCACCGAGCGCTCGACGTGGTGTTCCACTGCACGGACGTTGGTGACCGCGGCGCTTTCCTCACGGTGACGTCCGACGACCCGGACCGTCCGATCGTCGAGCTCCGGGCCTCAGGGTTCGGCCTCGCCGCCGGGCGGCCGCGGCTGAGCACCCGCGCGTTCCTGGAGTTCGGCACCGTGCGCACGGCTGCGCCGGGCCGCCTGCCGCTCGAGATCCGCAACATCGGCAACGCCCCGCTCACCGTGACCCAGGTGGCGCCCGACCCGGCGGGGAGCAACCGCTTCACGCTGCCGGTGCCCCCGGTGGTGCCTTTCACCATCCCCCCGGGAGGCGCCGTCTCGGTCGACGTCCAGTTCGACCCGAACGCCAACGGGCTTCTGCACGGGTCGATCATCGTGGTGGGCGGCGGGCAAGGCGCGGTCACCAACCTCGTCGGGCGGGGGACGACGACTGCCGCCGGTATGGTGGCCAGGCTGTTGAATCTCATCGACGTGAGCGATCCACCGGAGGTGCTGGTGTGACTGCTTTGATCTCAACTAAGCATCTGGTCAACTAGCGACGCTCTGGGCGGCCGAGCAGCTCCCGGTGGTGAAGAAAGTAGGATAGGACTGCATCTCCTGTCGCAGCCGTGACGCCTCCCGGCGCTCGATCGTGATCAGATTCCTGGCTTCGCCGGGATCGCGCTCCAGGTCGTAGAGCTCGGGACGGGGCCCTTCGATGTAGTGATAGCGGCGGTCGATCAGCGACCGCAGCTCGCTCCAGCCGAGGTGAATGCGCGGGTAGAGCGTCTCGGAGTAGATGGGACGAGCCTCGCCTCCCCCTCCCCCTCCAACATCGAACCACGAAGCCGGGCGCGAAGGCAGGTCGATTCCCACCAGGCGCAGCACCGTGCCGAAGAGATGCGACAGGGGCGTGGGCCGGCTGATCGAACCGGCCTGGTGCGAGCCCGGCAGCTTGACCAGGAGCGGAACCCACAGCGCCTCGCGATACAGCAGGATCCAATGCTGGTCTTCGCCGTGGTCCCACAAGCCCTCGCCGTGATCCGAGGTGAAGATGATGATCGCGGAATCGTAGAGCCCGGAAGCCTTGAGCGACCGGACCAGCTCGCCGACGATGGCATCCGCCGCGGCGATCTCGCCGTCGTAGGCAGACGGGTAGCGGCTCTTGAACGGCTCGGGTGGCTCGTAGGGGGCGTGCGGCTCGTAGAGATGGAGGAAGAAAAAGAACGGCTGCCCGCGGTGTCCCAGAATCCATGGCAGCGCGTGCTTCAGCGTCTCCCTGCCCGGGCGCTGGTGCTCGCTCATCGCACCCGCCGTCGCGACGGCGATCGAGTCTTCGTAGGACTCGAAGCCGTCATCGATCCCGGTGTCGGAGCGCAGAACGTAGGACGACACCGCGGCGCCCGTTGCATAGCCTCGCTCGCGCAGCTCCTCGGCGAGGGTTCTGAGCTTCGCTCCGTCGAACCGGTAGCCGATGTTGTTCCGCACGCCGTTCTCGGGGGGCAGCGACCCGGTGAACATCGAGACG
>Ga0307506_10000093_pt1 | contig 35545 bp, 34 predicted proteins | sample 25_S_MG_FD_202175 | JGI IMG/M metagenome (GOLD analysis project Ga0307506, IMG submission 202175) | Soil microbial communities from Populus trichocarpa stands in riparian zone in the Pacific Northwest, United States - 25_S | ecosystem: Environmental > Terrestrial > Soil > Riparian zone > Trees... | reverse complement strand
TCTCGGCCCCGATCCGGACCCGCAGGGCTTTCCCATCCTCCTCGAAGGCCACCTCGCCGGCCACTCCCGCCACTTCAATGAAGACCTCCTCGCCGCCCTGAACACCGTCGACGCCCTGGCCGCCGCACCGCGCGACTTCGCCTGGTTGCTCGACGCCCTGGGAGGCCTCGCCCTGGAGCACGTCGACCGCATCGCGGTCGCGCGGCTCGCCGGGCTGTAACTCTGGGAACGAGCTTCGTCCGGAAGGATCTGGGAGCCGGAAAGGTCCGCCCGCCCAGATCCTTCCGCTCGTCCCTCGCGTCAGGATGACCATGGCCAGTCTCCAAGCCAACTGTCCCCCTGGGTATACTTGCCTGCCATGAGGCCCGCGCCGCCGGTCCGCCAGGCCTTCCTCCGGACGGCCCTCCTCTCGGGTCTCCTCGGAGCCCTCGCCGGCTGCGGCGCGACCCGGCAGGAGCCGCCCCCAAAAGAGATGCCGGACATCCGCGGCGTGATCACCTCCCTCGCCCACGGCGGCAAGGACGGCGCAGCGGCGACGTTGCGCATCGCAGGCTCGAAGCAGGCGGACACCCGCTACGACAGAGCGGTGGTGACGCTCACCGCGGCGACCCGCATCTACCAGAGAGAGCCGGACGGACGCAGCCTGGTACCCCTGGAATCGTTGCGCCTGGGCGACAAGGTCGAGGTGCGCTTCGCCGGGCCGGTCCCGGGGTCATCGGAGTCCTATCCTGTGCAGGCGCAGGCGGCGGAGGTCCTGATCCTCGTCCACCTCGCCGGCGCGGCCCCGCCGGCTGTCGAGAAGGACGAGGTGGGAGACGCCTACCCCGCCCAGTTCGCGGGCACCCGGGAGCCGCAGGAGAAGGAGCCTCCCGACCGCCTCCCTCTCACCCTCCGCGCGGTGCGCACCGGCCCGCAGGAGCATTTCGACCGCGTCGTCTTCGAATTCGACGCCGACACGGTCCCCGGCTACCGCGTCGAATACATCGCCCAGCCGACTCACTGCGGCTCCGGCCTGCCGGCGCAAGTCGGCGGCAAGTCCTGGCTCCAGGTGCGCTTCCACCCCGCGCAGGCGCACAATGAAGAAGGTGGCAGCACCGTCGGCACGCTCCAGAAGCGCACCGGGCTGCGCATCGTCCAGGAGATCCAGGAAGTCTGCGACTTCGAAGGCGAGGTCACCTGGATCATCGGCCTCGACGGGCGCCGCGGCTACCGCGTCCTGGATCTGGCCAACCCGCCGCGGGTGGTGGTGGACGTGCCGCGGTGAGGGATGATAGAGGAGAGTCAACGAGGAGGCGTGAACAATGGCCCGCTCATGGATCGGTCTGACCTTGTGCCTCCTGGCCTTCACAGGACCTGCCGCACCCGTCCCTTTCGAGCAGGACGGCCGGTGGGGATACCGCGACGCTCAGGGAGCCGTGGTCATCGCGCCTCGGTATTTGATCGCCGATCAGTTCTCGCCGGAGGGGATCGCAGCGGTGGCCGATGAGAAAGGCTGGGCCTATGTCGACCGGACGGGGAAGGTCCTGGTGCACCCCTTCCTCTTCGACAACGGTCCCGATGAATTCCAGGAGGGGCTCGCCCGCTGTGTCGCGGACGGCAAGATGGGCTACTTCGACAAGCACGGCCGGATCGTGATCTCCCCGCGCTTTTCCTTCGCCGAGCCGTTCTCGGACGGCCGGGCCAAGGTCTGCTTCGGCTGCCGCGAGGTCAAGGACGGCGAGCACTCGCGCTACACCGGAGGGCGATGGGCCCGGATCGACCGGCAAGGGCGCGAGGTCGAGCCTTAGTTGGCCTTAACTGCGATCCCCATGGACCTCTTTCAGCTCACCCGCGCCCTGATCGACATCGAATCGGTCACCGGGCGTGAGCGGCGGATCGGCGATTTCCTCTTCGAGCGGCTGAGCGCTCTCGCCGCCCGGTTTCCGGCGAGCGGCGGCACGGTGGAGCGGATGCCGGTGGCGCCAGGGGAGATGGACCGTTTCAATGTCTTCGCGGCGTGGGGGCGGCCGGAGGTGGTGCTGTCGACGCACATGGACACGGTGCCGCCTTTCTTCCCTTCCTCCGAGGACGATGAGCACATCCACGGCCGCGGCGCCTGTGACACCAAGGGGGCGATCGCCGCGATGCTCGGCGCGGCCGAAGAGCTGCTGGCCGCCGGCAGGAGCGGCTTCGGCCTGCTTTTCGTGGTCGGCGAGGAGACCGACAGCCTGGGCGCCCAGGCGGCGGACCGCGATCCGCGCGGCAGCCGCTTCCTGATCAATGGCGAGCCGACGGAGAACCGCTTGGCCCTCGGCTCCAAGGGCGGGCTCTACCTGGCCGTCGAGGCGGCAGGGCGGGCGGCGCACTCGGCCTATCCGGAGCTCGGCGCCTCGGCCATCGACCGCCTTCTCGCAGCTCTCGCACAGCTCCGAGCCGTTCCGCTGCCCACCGACCCGGTGCTCGGCGAGACCACCCTCAACATCGGCACCCTCGAAGGCGGGCGCGCGGCCAACGTGATCGCGGACCGGGCGCGCGCGGAGGTGATGATCCGCACCGTCGGCGACACGGCGGAGCTGCGCCGGCATCTGGGCGCGGCGATCGAAGAGACCGAGGGCGTGCGCATCGCCGAAATCCGCGAGACGCGGGCGATGCGCCTCGGCGCTCTTCCTGGTTTCGCCACGACAGTGGTCAAATACACCACGGACATCCCGCGCCTGCCGGCCTGGGGAGAGCCCTACCTCCTCGGGCCGGGGACCATCCACGACGCGCACACGGCGCACGAGCGGGTCTTCAAGCGGGAGATCGTGGAAGCGGCGCGCCTGTACCGCGAGCTGGTCAGCCGCTTGCAAAGCGGAGCGTGAGACGGTATGTAAGGCCGGCGGATCTGAAAGGCGACGAAGACCATGGACAAGAAGATCGAGGTCGGCATCCTGGGCGCCACCGGCACGGTGGGGCAGCGTTTCCTCCAGCTCCTGGAGGACCATCCGTGGTTCGCGGCGACCTGGCTGGGCGCCAGCGACCGCAGCGCCGGCAAGCGCTACCGCGAGGCGGCCTCCTGGCAGCTCGAAGGGTCGGCTCCGGCGGAGGCGGCGGAGCGGATCGTCGAGGAGTGCGTGCCCGGCCGCGGGCCGCGCCTGGTCTTCTCGTCGATGAGCGGCGAGCTGGCCGGCGAGATCGAGGCGGCTTTCGCCCGGGCCGGCCACATCGTGGTCTCGAACTCCAGCCACTTCCGCATGGCGCCCGACGTGCCCCTCCTGGTGCCGGAGATCAATCCCGGTCATCTGGGACTTCTCCCCGTGCAGCGCCGGCAGCGCGGCTGGAGCGGCGCCGTGGTGACCAATCCCAACTGCGCGGTGGTCACCCTGGTCATGGCGCTCGCGCCGCTCAAGCGGTTCGGCCTCACGCGCGCCGTGGTCACCACGATGCAGGCGGTCTCCGGCGCCGGCTATCCCGGCGTGCCCTCGCTCGACGCCCTGGGCAACGTCATCCCCTACATCGGCGGCGAGGAGGCGAAGGTGGAGAGCGAGATGCAGAAGATTCTCGGCGATCTGATTTCCGATGGGGAAGGTGATGCCATCCGCCCGCTCCCTTTCGTGGTCAGTGCCACCTGCACCCGGGTGCCGACGATCGACGGCCACATGGTGACCGCGAGCCTCGAATTCACCAGCCGGCCGGACCGCGAGGAGCTCCTCGCCGCCCTCGCCGGCTTCCGCGGCCTGCCGCAGGAGCGCGGCCTCCCCTCGGCGCCGCGGCGGCCGATCCATCTCATGACGGCGCCGGACCGGCCGCAGACGCGCAAGGACGCCGGTCTCGAGCGCGGCATGGCGACCGCCGTCGGCCGGGTGCGCGAGTGCCCGGTCTTCCATTACAAGCTGGTGGCCCTCTCCCACAACACCCTGCGCGGCGCCGCCGGCGCGGCCCTGCTGAACGCCGAGCTGATGCACAACGAGGGGCTGCTCGGATGACGGCCTCATGATCGTCCTCAAGTTTGGCGGCAGCTCGGTGGACAGCGCTGAATCCATCGAGCGGGTGGTGCGGATCGTGCGCGGCCTGCTCCCGCGCCGTCCGGTGGTCGTGGTGTCGGCGATGGCGAAGACGACGCGCCGCCTGCTCAAGTGCGCCGACGCCGCGGCGGCCGGCGATCTCGACGTCCCCACGGCATGGGCCATCTTCGAGGAGGTACGCGCCTATCACGAGAGCGTGGCGCGCGCCGTGGTGCCGCCGGCCGGACGCCGGGTCCTCGACGCGATGCTCACCCGCTGGTTCGGCGAGCTCCACAAAGCCATCGCCGACATCGCCGCGGAGGGGCGCCTGACGCCGCGCTCGGCCGATGGCATCGCAGCCTTCGGCGAGCTGCTGGCGAGCTCGATCCTCTCCCTGGCGCTGGACAGGGCCGGCGGCGCGGACGACCTCGAGTCCCCCTGGATCGACTGCCGCCAAGTCCTCATCACCAACGACTCCTTCAACCGTGCCCTGCCGATCTATGACGAGACCGACGCCCTCCTGCGCAAGGCGCTGCTGCCGCACGTGGCGGCGGGGCGCGTGCCGGTGATGGGCGGCTACGTCGGCGCCACGCGGGACGGCGTCACCACCACCCTCGGCAAGGAGGGCTCGGACTTCTCGGCCGCCATCGTCGGCGCCGCCCTCGGCGCCGAAGAGGTGCAGCTCTGGACCGACGTGGACGGCCTGATGACCGCCGACCCGCGGCTGGTCACCGGCGCCCGGCGCGTCCGTACCCTGTCTTTCGCCGAGGCCCTGGAGCTCTCCTGCTCGGGCGCCAAGAAGCCGCACCATGGCACCCTCGGCCCGGCGAGCCGCGCGAAAGTGCCCATCCGCATCCTGAGCTCCCGGAGCCCTCACCTCCACGGCGCCGCCGAGGGGACCCTGATCGGCACGCGCGACCCCGCGGCGCCGCCGTCGATCAAGTCCATCACCTGCCGGGACAACACCCGGCGGCTCACGCTGCGGCCGGTTGCCGGCGTGGATGGCCCGGCCTTTCTCGCCAAGGTCTTCGCGGTCTGCGACAGCTTCCGCCCGGCGCTCCTCGTGCTGCGCAGCAACGAAAATAACGAGCGGGAGGTCGAGCTCGCCGTCGCCGAGATCGATCATGAGGACCGGCTGTTCGAGATCCGCCGCGCCTTCGCGGGCGTCGGGGAGATCTCTCTCAGCCCCGGGCGGTCGGTGATCACCCTGGTCTCCGAAGACCTGGCGACGAGCCCGGAGCTGGTGCGGCAGGTGCTGCAGGCAGCCGAAGGTCTGGACCCGCGCCTCGTGCTGCGCGGGGTCGCGGCCCCCTGTATCCGCTGCCTGGTGACGGAGGAGATGTCCGGCGCCGCGCTGGCGGCTCTCCACGACCGGATCTTCACCGGCGATCCAGGGGAGCCGGTCCCTTGATACCATCTTCCAGAACCTGAGGGAAAAGCCATGTTCCAAGGATGCGGCACCGCGCTGGTCACCCCGTTCAAAGCGGACCAGTCGCTCGACGAAGAGACCCTGCGCCGCTTGGTGCGCCGCCAGATCGAGGGCGGGATTCACTTTCTGGTCCCCTGCGGCACCACGGGCGAGAATCCGACGCTCAGCCGCCAGGAGCATCTGCGGGTCGTCGAGATCACCCTGGAGGAAGCGCGCGGCAAGGTGCCGGTCCTCGCCGGCGCCGGCGGCAACAACACCCGCGAGGTGGTCGCCCTGGCCAAAGACCTCGAAGCCCTGGGCGCCGACGGCCTCCTGGTGGTCACGCCGTTCTACAACAAGCCGACGCCCGACGGCCTCGTCGAGCACTACGGCGCGGTCGCCCGCGCCACCCGCCTGCCCATCGTGGCCTACAACGTGCCCGGCCGCACCGGCCTCAACGTCGACCCCGCGACCCTGGCGCGCCTGGCGCAGATCGAGACCGTGATCGGCGTCAAGGAAGCCTCGGGCAACATCTCGCAGATCGCCGCCATCTTCCAGGTCATCCCCAAGGACTTCGCGGTGCTCTCCGGCGACGACGCCATCACCGTGCCCCTCATCGCCCTCGGCGGGGTCGGCATCATCTCGGTGGCCTCCAACGAGGTGCCCTTCGCCATGTCGAGAATGACCTCGCTCTGCCTGGAAGGAGACTTCCCGGGCGCCGTCGAGGTCCACCGCCGGCTGCACGCGCTGATGGAGATCAACTTCATCGAGTCCAACCCCGGCCCGGTCAAGGCCGCCATGGCGATGATGGGTCTGCTCGATCCGGTCTACCGCCTGCCGGTGGTGGGCTGCCGCCCCGAGAGCCTGCGCCGGATCGAGAGAGTCCTCCTCGATCTCGGCCTCATCCCTTCCGAAGAAGATGCCGTGGAGGTCGTCCCGCTTGCCGGCTGAGAGCGCGGCGGGGCTCTCCGCGCTGCGCGAGGCGATCGAGCGCCTCTTCGCCGAGCCTCCCGCGGCGCCGGCAGACTACTCGCCGGACCACCGCGAGCTCTTCGCGCGCTTCAAGGAGGCGTTGAACCGCGGCGCCATACGCGCCGCCGAGCCCGATCCGGCCGTTCCCGCCGGCTGGCGCGTGAACACCTGGGTCAAGCAGGGCATCCTCCTCGGCTTCCGGCTCGGCGTCATCGTCGACATGTCGGTGGGACAGGAAGGCGCCTCTCTCCCCTTCTTCGACAAGTCCACCTATCCCCTGCGGCACCTGGGCCCCGACGCGGGCGTCCGCATCGTCCCCGGCGGCTCCTCCATCCGCGACGGCGTCTACCTGGGGCGCGGCGTCACCTGCATGCCGCCGATGTACATCAACGCCGGCGCCTGGGTCGGTGACGGCACCCTCGTCGACTCCCACGCTCTGGTGGGGAGCTGCGCCCAGGTCGGCGAGCGCGTCCACCTCTCCGCCGCCGCCCAGCTCGGCGGCGTCCTCGAGCCCGTGGGCGCGCTGCCGGTGATCATCGAGGACGACGTGCTGGTCGGCGGCAACTGCGGCGTCTACGAGGGCACCGTCGTCAAGCGCCGCGCCGTCCTCGCCGCCGGAGTCGTCCTCACCCGTTCGACCCCGGTCTACGACCTGGTGCAAGAGACCATCCACCGCGCCCCCGACGACGGCCCCCTGGTCATCCCCGCGGAAGCCGTCGTCGTCCCCGGCGCCCGCGCCGTCACCCGCGGCGCCGGCAAGGACTGGGGTCTCTCGCTCTACACGCCGGTGATCGTGAAGTATCGGGATGCTTCGACCGACTCCCGGGCACAGCTCGAGGATTGGCTGCGGTAGGGAAAGACGGCGGGCCCCCCTCAGTACGGCGCCCGGCCGAAGAGGAGCTCGACGCCGAAGCCGATGAGCGCCGAGCCCTCGCGGCGGTCGTCGCGGTGCTCGCGCGGCCAGGTGTAGCCGCCGATCAGCTCGCCGTAGAGCCACTGCCGGTTGAGGGGACGCCGGTAGACGCTGCGGGCACCGTACTCGCGGACTCCCACCTCCATGTCCGTCGCACCGCGGAGGAAGAGCTCGTAGGCGATCGCCGATCTCGTGCCGAGGTTCTGATAGAGCACCACGGCCGAACGCCAGTCGACGCCGGTGGTGGCCTCGGAGAAGGTGGCCACCGTTCCCCAACGAAAGAGGAGGTTGCGGCGCAGGACGCGGTCGAAGTCGGCGCTGGACGTCGAGCCGAAACCGTCGCGGTTTTCGTAGAAGACGGTCTCCCGGAGACGCCAGACCGACTTCTGGCCGATGAACACGTTGCGCCGCAGGCGGCCCTGCACGAAGGCCTCGGGCGCCGTGCTCAGGCGGGCGCCGACGCGGAAGTCGAGGCGCTCCGCCCATTTGCCGGGCGGCGAGTAGCCGAGCCCGGCCAGCCAGCGGTCGTTGGTCTCCACGTCGAAGACCGACGAGCGGATGGCGAAACCTTCCTGGCGGTCGCGCACGAAGTTGTCGTCGTCGTCACGGCCGAGAAAGAGGTTCACCCGGCGCTTGAGGTTCGGCAGGTCGTAGTTGAGACGCAGCCGGGCCTTGGGCTCCATGCCGTCCGCCTGGGTGTAGATCGAGGACAGCTCGACGCGGCCGGACACCGCGCGGGCATTCGCGACATCGGGCCGGCCGCCGAAGAGGCCGTCGAACCAGAGCGTCGCGCCGCAGAAGGTCTCGGCGAGCCGGCGGCGGCTCTCGTCGAGCATCGCCTCCTCTTCCGGGGCGCGCTGCCGGCAGAGCTCGCGCAGCGACGGCGGCGCGCCGGCTGCCGCGTGCACCGGCACGGCAGGCGCGGTCGCCGGCTTGGGCCGGCCGGCGCAGCCGGTCATCGAGACGGCGGAAACAGCGGCAAACGCAGCGAGGACGATCAACGTCAGACGCGAGGTGTTGCGGCGGGATGGGCGCATGAGCGAGCCATGGTAGCAAACCCTGTGCCGGCTCACCTCTTCATCTTCGCCAGGGCCTCGTCCAGCGTCGAGAGCGCCCGCGAGCCGCCTTCCTTCAACTGCGCCTGCAGACGCTCCAGATCGCCGTCGACCTCGCGCCACTTGCCCTTCGACACCTCTCCGGTCCCCTGGAAAGCGTGTGCCAGGCTCTCCCGGATCTGCTCGACGTCGCGGCGCACCTGCTCGAGATTGCGCTCGCCCGCCACCTCGGAGCGATGCCCTTGCAGGCGTTCCCGGGCCTTGTCCAGAGCGCTCCGCCAGTCGCCGTCGGTGTCCACCTTCAACGAACGCTCGAGATCCCTGACTCCTTCCGTGGCCTGATCGAACGTGCCGCCGGTGCGCCGGTACGCCGACCAGGCAAGGAACAGGGCCGCCAGAGCGACCACCAGCGCCAGCCAGGAAACGCAGCCGCCGCCACCCCCTCCTTTGCTCTTTCCCCATGCCATACAGCCCTCTCCTTTCGACCTCGGGTCGACCTCGGGCATTTTATCGGTATCCGCCGTGTTGCAAAACTGCGCGGCCTCGACTAAACTTTGGGGTCCGCAGGATTGAGTCTCTGCGACTCATAAAAGCAAGACGAACACAGGAGGGGCCCATGACTACCGAAGTCGCCAACCACGAAGTCGAGACTCTACCGTTCCAGGCCGAGACGAAACAGCTTCTCGATCTGATGATCCACTCGCTGTACTCCAACAAGGAGATCTTTCTCCGCGAGCTGATCTCCAACTCCTCGGACGCGCTGGACCGCCTGCGCTTCGAGGCGCTCACCCATCCCGAGATGCTGGAGGGTGACGAGAAGCTGGAGATCCGGATCGACGCGGACCGCGACAAGCGCACCCTCACCATCCACGACAACGGCATCGGGATGAGCCGCGAGGAGGTCATCGCCAACATCGGCACGATCGCCAAGTCGGGCACCCGCGAGCTCGTGGACCGGATCAAGAAGGGTGAGTCGAAACAGTCGATCGCCGAGCTCATCGGCCAGTTCGGCGTCGGCTTCTACTCTTCGTTCATGGCCGCCGACCGCGTGGAGCTGGTCACCCGGCGCGCCGGCGAGGAGACCGCCACCCGCTGGGAGTCGACCGGCGACGGCACCTACCAGATCGAATCCGGCGAGAGAGCGTCGCGCGGCACCACGATCACTCTCCATCTCAAGCCCGAGGACAAAGAGAACGGCATGGACGAGTTCTCCGACCGCTGGGTGATCAGCCGGATCGTCCGCCGCTACTCGGACTTCGTCGGCTACCCGATCGTCCTCACCGCGGAGAAGGACCCCGAGATCGAGGATCTGGCGAAAGAGAAGGAGACCGGCGAGAAGCCGAAGATGGCCATGGAGGAGAAGGTCCTCAACTCCATGAAGCCGATCTGGACCCGGCCGCAGGCCGAGGTCACCGCCGAGGAGTACAAGGACTTCTACCGCCACATCTCGCACGATTGGAACGACTTCCTGAAGTCGATCTCCTACCGGGCCGAGGGGCGGATCGAGTACCAGGCCCTCCTCTTCGTCCCCGCGCAGGCGCCGTACGACCTCTATTACGTCGCCTCGAAGCCGGGCCTGCACCTCTACGTCAAGCGGGTGCAGATCATGGAAAGCTGCGAGGACCTGCTGCCGCGCTACCTGCGCTTCATCCGCGGCGTCGTCGACTCGCCCGACCTGGCGCTCAACGTCTCCCGCGAGATGCTGCAGCAGGACCGCCACATCACCCTCATCCGCAAGGGTCTGACCAAGAAGCTCCTCGACACCTTCGAGGAGATGAAGAACAACGACTACGACACCTATCTCAAGTTCTGGACGGAGTTCGGCCGCGCCATCAAGGAAGGCGTCAGCGCCGACTACGAGAACAAGGACAAGCTGCTCGAGCTGCTCATCTTCCAGTCCTCCAACGACCCGGAGAAGCTGACCACGCTCAAGGACTACGTCGAGCGGATGAAGGAAGGCCAGAATGAGATCTTCTACCTCCCCGGCGAGTCGCGGGCGCAGGTGGAGAGCTCGCCGCATCTCGAAGCCATCAAGGAGAAGGGCTACGAGGTCCTCTACCTGGTGGACACCGTCGACGAGCTGTTGACCCAGTCGCTCCACGAGTACGGCGGCAAGAAGCTCAAGTCGGTGGGCAAGGGGACGGTCAACCTCGGCAGCGAGGACGAGAGGAAAGAGGCCGAGGAGTCTCTCAAGGAGAAAGAAGAGCAGCTCAAGCCGCTCCTCGAGCTGCTCCAGAAGAAGCTCGACGCCAACGTCAAGCAGGTCCGCCTCACCAACCGCCTCACCACCTCCGCGGTCTGCCTGGTCGGCGCCGAGCACGACTACAGCCCGCAGCTCGAGAAGCTGCTCCAGAAGGGCAAGGGCGGCGGCCCCAAGCAGCGCCGCATCATGGAGCTCAACCCGAGCCACGAGATCGTCGGCAAGCTGAAGGCGAAGTTCGAAGAGAACCAGAGCGATCCGATCCTCGACGATTACGCCGAGCTGCTCTTCGGCCAGGGTCTCCTCGTCGAGGGCTCCGAGCTCCCCGATCCCGTGCGCTTCAACCGCGCCCTCGCCGACTTGATGACCCGCGGCGCCTGAGCCCCCTTCTCAAACCATCAATCATCAGACCACCAGCCGCCGCGCCTGCTCTTCCCGCAAGGGGAGGCCGGCGCGGCCTGGTATCTGCCCGAACCGCCGCTCGCGAGCCCGGAGCTCGCGTAGCGCGTCGGCGAGGTCGGCGGCGGTGAAGTCGGGCCACATGCGGTCGGTGAAGACGAGCTCGGCGTAGGCGCACTCCCAAAGGAGGAAGTCCGAGAGGCGCTTCTCGCCGCCGGTACGGATCAGGAGGTCGACGTCGGGAACGGGGCCGTCCTGGGCCGGTTCGGCGAGCAGGCGGGAGAACGTTTCCCGCGACAGGTCGGCCGGGCCGGGCCGGCAGTCGAGCCGGCCGGCGGCGCGCAGAATGGCGTCCCGCGCCGAATAGTCGACGGCGATGCGCAGCCAGAAGGAGTGGGCGCCACCGGACGTCAGCGCCTCAGCCCCCTCGATGGCCCGCACCAGAACCGGCGGCAGGCGGTCGCGCCGGCCGATCACCGAGATGCGCACGCCGCGCTCGGCGCAGCGCACCGCTTCCTGCGCCAGGTAGCGGCGGAAGAGGCCCATCAGAGCGCTCACCTCCCGGTCGGGACGCTGCCAGTTGTCCGACGAGAAGGCGAACAGGGTGAGGATGCGCACCCCCAACCCGGGCGCCGCCTCGACGGTCCGCCGCACCGCGTCCGCTCCGGCGACATGGCCGGCGGTGCGCGGCCGCCCACGCGCCATGGCCCAGCGGCCGTTGCCATCCATGATGACCGCCACATGTGGTCCAGCGGTGAGCATCGGTGCTCCTTCGATGACAGAGTACTTGGTTTCACAAAGTTGAACGGCGGCAGGAAACGGTGCTCAGCCGTCCCGGGTGGCGTGGATGATCGCCTCCATGTGATCCAGATAGCGTTCGAGGGCGCGCCGGCCGGGCTGGGTGAGGCGGTACTCGGTCTTCGGCGTGCGGCCGTCGAAATACTTCTCGCAGGTGACGTAGCCCGCCTCTTCCAGCTTGCGGGCGTGGACGCTCAAGTTGCCGTCGGTCGTCTTGAGCAGCTTCTTGAGGTCATTGAACGTGAGGTGGTCGTTGACCGCGAGGGCACTGACGATGCCGAGCCGGATCCTCTCGTGGATGAGACGGTCGAGATCGATCGCCGCCTGCTGGGCCGCGCCGGGGCGCACGTCGTCGGGTCCCTCGGGTCCGCCGGACCCATTGGCTCCACTCTCGTCGGGAGGCGGGGCCTGCCGGGGGCTCTCCCGCTTAGCCACCATGCCTCCAGGCGATGTAGGCGCCGAACACGATGTGCAAGCCGCCGAAGCCCGCCGCCAGGAAGAGGTCGCCCCACGCCGCCGGCGCGATCAGGGCACAGGCACCGAGCCCCATGAAGGCCATCCCCATGAACGGCACGATACGCACCGAGAATGCTCCCCCGGTGACCACGCCGGTGCCATAGAGCAGCAGCCACAGGCCGGGCAACACCGTGAACGAGCCCTGCAGGAAGAAGACCGCGGTGAGCACGCCACCGGCAAGGAAGGGAGGAAGAAGGCCGAGAACGAAGCGCTGCACCGGCCCCGACAGCAGGGCGACGTCGGTGCGGCGAGCCTTGCGCACGATGGCGGTGACGCTGACCAGGACGCCGACCAGCGCCTCGATCAGCCAGACGGCAACCCAGCCGGCCGGCGTGAGCTGCCGCGCGGCGATCCAGGCGGCGGCCACCGCGGTGACGCCGACGGCGATCTCGCCCAGACCGGAGACGGCGGTGAAGCGGGCCGCCCCCTCCATCATCTCGCGGATGAAACGCAGGTTGTCCATCGCACGCAGATGGAGCGCGCGCGGTGACACGGGATCGGAGGAGGACAGGTCGGCGCGTTGCAGGTCGGCCACGAAAGCACTCTACGCGTCCCGGGGCAGGACCGTCAAGTACTTTGCATTGCAAAGCTTGACGGCGGCGGTCTCTCCGAAGGCGGTGAACGCTTCAGAAGAGCGCGACCGCCCCACCACCTTTTCTCAGTGCACGTCTCCCATCAGGCGGCGGATCGGCTTGATCAGGAGCGCCAGGATCAGGCCGGCGCCGGCGGTGGTGGCGAGGACGGCGCCGAAGAGCTGGGGCAGCGGCAGGCTCTCGAATTTGCCGGCCACCAGACCCGCCATGAGATTGCCCAGGGAGATGGACATGAACCAGATGCCCATCATCTGCCCCACCTTGCGGTGCGGCGCCAGCTTGGTGACGGTGGACAGGCCCACCGGCGACAGGCAGAGCTCGCCGCAGGTATGGAAGAGGTAGGTGAGGATGAGCCAGTGGGGGCCGACCTGCTTCGTCTGGCCCAGGGTGAGAACCGAGGCCCAGACCATGACGCCGAAGCCCAGGCCGAGCAGAATGAGGCCGAGAGAGAACTTGGCCGGCGCCGAGGGCTCGATGCTGCGCTTGCTCAGCGCCACCCAGAGCCAGGCGAAGACCGGCGCCAAGGCGATGATCAGAATCGGGTTGACCGACTGCAGAAAGCTCGCCGGCATGGCCCAGCCGAAGACGTTGAGATCGGTGAGACGCTGGGCGAAGAGGCTCAGGGACGAGCCGGCCTGCTCGAAGCCGGACCAGAACAGCGCCGAGAAGATGAAGAGGACGAAGATGACGACCATCCGCTTCTTCTCGGTGGCATCGAGGCCGCCCGCGAAGAGCTGGAAGAAGAGGTAGACGAAGGCCAGGGAGACGATGATCACGCCGGTGGCGCCGGCGATCGTCTGGATGGGGATCCCCGCCGCGATCGAGCCCGCGACCAGGACCGCGACAGCGGCCGCGGAGCCGCCGAGGATGGTGAGGGTGCGGCGGCGCAGACCCGGATCGTCCCCAGCGTTCGGATGCAGCCCGATCTGTCCCAGGAACTTGCCGCCCACGGAATACTGGACCAGCCCGGCGACCATGCCGAGACCGGCGGCGGCGAAGCCCCAATGCCAGTTGACCTTCTGCCCGAGGTAGCCGCAGACGAGCGGCGCCACGAAGGCTCCCAGGTTGATCCCCATGTAGAAGATCGAGAAGCCGGCGTCGCGGCGCGCGCCGCCCTCCGGGTAGAGCTCGCCCACCATGGTGCTGATGTTCGGCTTGAGGAGCCCGGTGCCGAGGACGATGAGGAAGAGGCCGAGATAGAAGAAGGTCAGGCCGTGCAGGGCCAGGCTGAAATGGCCGAGGGCGATGATGCAGCCGCCGAGAAAGACGGCGCGCCGCTGCCCGAGGAGCTGGTCGGCCAGCCAGCCACCCGGCAATGCCAGCAGGTAGACCGCCGCGGTGTAGAGGCCGTAGATCGCGCCCGCCCGCGCCGCATCGAATCCGAGACCGCCCTGTGCCACCGCGGCGGTCATGAAGAGGATGAGCAGCGCGCGCATGCCGTAGTAGCTGAAGCGCTCCCAGAACTCGGTGAAGAAGAGGGTGGCCAGGCCACGGGGATGGCCGAAGAAACCGGTGGTCGGAGCGATGGGCGCGGAGCCCCCCGCGGAGGCGGCGGCGTTGGAATTCGGGTTTGTGGCCATGAGCTCTCTCGGACCCTCCTCGAACCGTTAACCAGCTTTTTGCGCGCGCGAGCTTACCACTGCTCTCGCCGATCGGCAGCAAGGCGGATGCCATAGGTGAGGAGCCTGGAAGGGAAGGCTCCCGCTGTCCACTGCGCAGGACACCGGTGTGCGCGAAACCGATCACTCCTCGCCTCCGGCGCGCCGCTCTCAATGGACTGCTTGCAGGAGCTTCCCTCGGCACGGCGGCCTGGCATTCGGATTGCTCTCTACGTCTGTCGCCCATCCGACCCGCGGCGAGCTTTCGCCGCGCGGCACCCCCGGGGGAGCCGGGCTCATCAGCCCGGCTTCCCTCCCTTCCTGATCCCCCCTAGAATCGGCCGATGAGCCCAGCCGATCCTCTGTCGAATCTGCGCGACGCCATCTCGGAAATCGACCGCACGCTCCTCGAGCTGCTCCGCCGCCGCATGGAGCTCGCCGCCGAGGTCGGCCGCCACAAGGCCGGCTCGGGGACACCGGTGGTGGTACGCGACGTCGAGGACCGGGTGCTCACCCGCGCCCGCCAGCACGCGGAGGCCTGCGGCGTCTCCGAGGAGGTGATGGAGTCCGTCTTCCAGGCCATCATCCGCGGCTCGGTGGAACGCCAGTACCGGGTGGGCATCTCGCTGCGCCACGAGCGCAGCGGCCGCCGCATGCTGATCGTCGGCGGCGCCGGCGGCATGGGCACCTGGTTCCGCGGCTTCCTCGGCCTTGCCGGACACGAGGTCGACATCGTCGATCCCGCCCTCGCCTCCATGCCGGCGGCCCCCGGCCGGTTCCGCGCCCTCGACGACGTCCCGGACCTCGACCTGTACGCCGCCATCCTCGTCGCCGTGCCGCTGCACCTGACCCCCATGGCCGTCGAGCAGGTGGTGGCGCGGCGGCCCCAGGCGCCGGTCATCGAGATGGCCTCGATCAAGACGCCGCTCGCTCCGATCGTGGAACGGGCTCGGGAGCAGGGAGTGCGCGTGCTGACGCTCCATCCGATGTTCGGCCCAGGTAAATCGTACTACGAGCCGCTCACCTTCGTGCTCGCCACGAACAGCAATCCGGCCGAGGAAAAGCGTGAGATCGCGTCGTTCCTGACCCACCCTTACACCCGCCTGGTGGTGGTCCCCTTCCCCCACCACGACCGCCTGATGGGCTGGCTGCTCGGCCTCGCCCATCTCTCGAACATTCTCTTCGGCGCCGCCATCACGCGCTCCGGCATCGAGGCGGCCGAGCTCCACGCCTGCGCCTCGACGACATTCACCCGGCAGGCCGCGACCGCCCTCTACGTCCTCAACGAGAGCTCCGACCTCTATCTCGACATCCAGCACCTCAACCCGCATCGCCACGAGGTCTACGCCGCCGCCCGCGAGGCGCTGGCCCACATCGAGGGCTTGGTCGAAGAGCATGACCGCGAGGGCTTCCGTGCGGTGATGTCGACCGCGCGGCGGACGCTGGTGGGCGAGAATCCGTAAGCTCATCGAGCCTTGGGAATATCTCGCTTTTCGCGGGGGTTCCCGCAACCAGACAATCGCCGGAGATCCTCGAGAGCCGTAGCGTCGAGAGTCGTTGTCGGTCACCTCCAGGTTCTGCCACTTTAGAACCCTCATCGCAGGAGGTTTCCAGCTTGTTGAGAAAGCCTGTCGTCCTGGGCTCCCTCGTGCTGGCCGCGGCCCTTGTGCCGGCCCACGCGGGAACGGTCTACATTCCCTTCACGACCCAACAGCAGATCGGACAGGTCCGGTACCGGACCGAAGTCGTGGTCAGCAACGCCAGCCCGGTCAACCGCAGCTTCACGACCGCCTTCATCGCCTCCGGGCGCGACGGCCGTGACGTCACCCCCTCCGCCGCCTTCACCGTTCCCGCCGCCCAGACCTTCGTCCTCACCAACGTCGCACCCGCCGGACGAGAAGGCATGCTCGAGGTCAGCGGCGATCCGCAGATCGCCGTCTCGGCGCGGCTCGTGGCTCTCTCGAGGGCGGGGAAGATCCTCGGGAGCGCCGCGCTTCCCGCCGTCGACTCGGCGAATTCGACGCTCGCGGACGGCAGGGTCCAGATCCAGGGCGTCGCGCGGTCCGCCGCCGGCATGGGGCGGCGCTTCGGCGTCGTCAACCTGGGAGCGGACACGGCGAGCTGCACGGCGGCGGCCTACCGTTCCGACGGCGCGGCGATCGGCAACGCCGTCCAGCTCAGCGCGCCGCCGCGCTCGCACTCCGCGCTCATCCTCCCTTTCAAAGCCCTCGGCTCGGCGCTGTTCACCGATGCCCGCGTCGAGGTGACCTGCAACCAGCCGTTCTACGCCTACGGCCTCCTGGTCGGCCCGGAAGCCGGGCGCACCGCCTTCCTCAGCCCTTCCAGCACGCTCGGATCGCTGCTCACCGCGGCCGCGGGCCTGCGCGACGGCGGCGACGCGGGAGCGGGTGCCGGAGCCGGCGGTGGCAGTGATGACACCACCGGCGACGGGACGGACAGCGAGACCGCGAACGACGCCGGGAGCCCGGTGATCGGCCAGGACAGCCTGACGTTCGCCGGCACCTTCCTCACGCCGCGGCCGGGCAGCTCGGCGCGGACCTTCGCCGTGCCGTTGCGCACGGGGGTGCGCTACCGCCGGATCACCGTCGACTTCGACCTCTATCTCAACAAGTGGCAGACGCCGCTCTTCCACGCCCTCACCTCCCTGCGCCGCAACGACAAAACCATGTACTACGGTCTGATCCTGCGCGGCGACCGGGCGAAGACCATTCTCGACCTCAGCCATGAGCAGATGGCCCGCGGCGACGGTCCCTGGAAGCAGGGCACGCAATACCACCTCCGCATGATCACCGACGCCGGAGCGCGCACGGTGACCCTGCGGGTCTTCAAGGCGGGCGCCCTGGTGCACACGGTGACCGGGCGCATGGTCCCCCAGGACCTCGACCTGCCGGCGGGCCGCAAAATGACGGTCGACTTCGGCATCGGCAAGGTGGCCGACGGCGCGTACTTCCCGGCCTACGGCTGGCGATACTCGAATCTCGCGGTCCAGGCCGAGCCTTTCTAAGTCAATTGATCCCTCGCCTCCCTCTCCTCGCGAGGAGAGGGAGTCCCTTCCCTCACCCCAGCGCCTGCTCCAGATCCGCGATCAGATCCTCCGGATGCTCAAGCCCGATCGACATCCGGATCAGGTCCTGCGGCGTGCGCGAGGCCGGCCCTTCGCTGGAGGCGCGATGCTCCAGGAGGCTCTCGACGCCGCCGAGGGAGGTGGCGCGGGTGAAGAGCCGCGCGCGGCCCACGGTGCGCAGCGCAGCCTCACGGCCGCCGGCGGTCTGGAAGGAGATCATCGCGCCGAAGGCGGACATCTGCCGCGCCGCGATCTCGTGGCCGGGGTGCGCAGGGAGCCCGGGATAGTGGACCCGCGACACAGCCGGAGAGGCGGCGAGGAACCGGGCCACCGCGAGAGCCGTGGCGCTCTGCCAGGCCATGCGGCAGGGCAGGGTGCCGAGGCCGCGCAGGATCAGCCAGGCGTTGAACGGCGAGAGGACCGGGCCGAGGATGTGGCGCATGTGCTCCATCCTTTCGGACAGCTCGCCGCGGCGGGCGAAGATCAGCGCTCCCCCCTGCACATCGCTGTGGCCGCCGAGATACTTGGTCATCGAGTGGTGGGCGGCGTCGACGCCGAGGGCGAGAGGACGCTGGAGAGCCGGCGAGGCGAAAGTGTTGTCGCAGACCGAGAAGGCTCCCGCCTCGCGGGCGATGCGGGCCACGGCGGCGACGTCGACCACCTTGAGGAGCGGATTGGACGGCGACTCGATCCAGACCACCCGGGTCTCCGGACGGAGCGCCGACGCCACCGCCGCCAGATCCGCCATGTCGACGAGATCGGCGCGCAGCCCCCAGTTGGGAAAAAATTCCTGTGCGGCGACGCGGAAGCCGTAATAGGCGTCGTCGGGGAGGAGGACGTGCGATCCCGGGGGCAGCGCCTGGAAGAGGGCGATGCCGGCGGCCATCCCGGAGGCGAAGACCAGGGCAGTCTCGCCGCCTTCGAGAGGCGCCAGGGCGCTTTCGAGGCGGGACTGGTTGGGGTTCGATTCGCGGACGTAGGTGTGCCCGCCGAGAGGGGTCCCCTCGGGATCGCGGGCGAAGGTGGTCGAGAGATAGAGAGGCGTCGCCACCGAACCGGTGGCGGAATCCGGCGCGTGTCCGGCATGAACGGCGAGGGTCTCGAAGCGCATGCCCCGGAGCCTATACAAAACGAGCCGGCGCGTCAGGCGCCGCGCATGGCACTTTTTTTGCTTCTCTTCCAAGGAGCGACAAGAATGACCAACCCAGGAGGATAAAGATGAAGAACAGCACGAAACAGATCGCCGCGCTCGGCATCGCCGGGCTTCTCGTCTCCATGACTCCCGCCGCTTTCGCCCAGACGACGGGCCACGACCCCGCTCATCCCGGCGTCCATGCCGGCACCACCACGGTCACGACCCACACCAAGACCACGGTCGCCGGCACCAAGGCCAAGCTCACGGGCGCGGACCGCCAGTTCGTCCTCGAAGCCGCCGCCGGCGGCATGGCGGAGGTCGAGCTCGGCCGTCTCGCGGCGAGCAAGGGGACCAACCCCGACGTCAAGGCGTTCGGCCAGCGGATGGTCGACGACCATTCCAAAGCAAACGACAAGCTGAAGACGATCGCGACGGAAGAGGGAGTGACCCTGCCCACCGCGCTCAAGGGTGAGATGAAGACCCTCCACGACAAGCTGTCGAAGGCGAGCGGCGCGGCGTTCGACAAGATGTACATGAGCCACATGGTCAAGGACCACGTGAAGGACGTGAAGGAGTTCGAGAAGGAGTCGAAATCGGGCAAGGATGTGGACGTCAAGCAGTTCGCCACGGACACCCTGCCGACCCTCCGCGAGCACCTGCAGATGGCCCAGACCACGGCCACCGCGGTCGGCGCCCTGGCCTCGCACGCCAGCATGAAGAAGTAGCCAACCCCCGCGTGGGCGGTCCGCACGGACCGCCCCGCGGACCGCGCAGTCCGCGGCTCAACATCCCGCTCTTCCGAACCGAGGCAAGTTGGCTTCTGAGATGGTTATCGAGGACCGGCGGCAGTGAAGCCCACCACTGACCGCCTCGCCGTCGTCACCGCCACCCTGGACCGCCACCGGGCCACAGAGGCGATGGAGAGCTGGCGGTCCTCTGCAGCGTACGACTGGCCGCTCATCATCGTCGAAGGGCAATTCGGCGTCGTGCCGGCGTTCGCGGAGGGGGTGAGCCGGGCGCTGGAGAATGGCCGGACGGAGGTGGTGGTATGCCTTCATGACGACGTGCTGATCGAGGAGAGCGGCTGGGATCTCCGCGTGCTGAGCCATTTTCAGCAGCACCCGAAATCCGCCCTCGCCGGCTTCGGGGGAGGGACCGGGCTCGGATCTGCTGATCTGTACAAGACGCCGTACGATCCGAAGCAGCTCGCCCGGGTGGATTTCCGGTCGAACATGCTGGAGGCGGAGGCGCATGGGACGCGGACGACGCAGCTCTGCCGCGTGGCGTGCCTGGACGGTTTCAGTCAGATCGGCCGGCGGCGCTTCTTTGAGCGGGCGTGGCCGTTTTTGAAGGAGCAGGGGCTTCTGCATCACTTCTACGACAGCGCCCTCGGCTGCCTGGCGAAGCGGTGGGGCGAGGAGGCCTGGCTGATCCCGGTGGCCTGCCACCACGACGGCGGGCAGACGACGAAGCGGGACCGTGCCTACAAGACCTGGGCGTTTGAGCAGAATCCGCAAGGCAATGCCGGGCTCTGGGAGCAGTCGCACCGCTGGGCGTACGAGGAATTCAGGGACGTGCTGCCGATCCGGGTTTGAAGCCCCTGCTAGAATCCTCTCCACATGGAAACCGCCACCGGCCTCGACCTCCTCCCCCGCACCGTCCAGGCCCTCGAAAAGGGCATCCAGGAGGGACTGCATCTCGGCGCGCAGCTCTATGTCTCGCGGCGTGGGGAGGCGGTGGCGGACGGGGCGGTCGGCGAGGACCGGCCGGGGGTGGCGTTGACGCGGGAGCATCTGATGCTCTGGCTGTCGTCCACCAAGCCGGTGGGGGCGGTGGCGATCGGGCAGCTCTGGGAGCGCGGGCGGCTGGAGATCGAGGATCCGGTGGTGCAGTACATCCCGGAATTCGCGGCGCATGGCAAGGAGGGGATCACGATCCGCCACCTGCTCACCCACACGGCCGGCATCCGCATGCTGGACGTCGGGTGGCCGCAGGATTCCTGGGACGCGATCATCGCCCGCATCTGCACCCGCAAGCCGGAGCCGCGCTGGCCTCCGGGCGAGAAGGCGGGCTATCACACGGCGTCGAGTTGGTTCATTCTCGGCGAGATCGTCCGCAGGATCGACGGCCGGACGTATGACCGCTACGTCCGCGAGGAGATCTTCGGCCCCCTCGGCATGCGCGACTGCTGGGTGGGCATGCCGCTCGACCGCTATCTCGCCTACCAGGAAGCCGGACGGATCGGCGCCCTGTGGGAGACGGACAAGGAGGGCAAGCCCTCCTACGGCGGCGACACGCCGGAGCGCTGCACGACGATCAACCCCGGCGGCAACGGCTACGGCCCGGTGCATGAGCTCGGCCGCTTCTACGAGATGCTCCTCGGCCGCGGCTCGTTCCGCGGCCGGCGCCTGCTCCTGCCGCAGACCGTCGAGGCGCTCACCTCGCGGCAGCGCGAAGGGATCGTCGACGCCACCTTCACCCACATCGTGGACTGGGGGCTCGGCTTCATCATCGACTCCAAGCGCTATGACGTGGAGTCCACCCCTTATGGCTACGGTCACTTCGCCTCGGACCGCACCTTCGGGCACAGCGGCGCCCGCTCGTCCACCGCTTTCGCCGATCCCGAGGAGGGGCTCGTCGTGGCCCTGGTCTTCAACGGCATGCCGGCGAATGAACAACACGAGCGCCGCATCCGCGCGGCGCTCGATGCGATCTATCAGGATCTTGGATTGCTGGCCTGAGAGGCCGGCGCGTCACTTCTTGGGGCAGGGACCCGAGCTCGCCGGGCGCACGCCGGCCTTCGCGATCTCGCACTCGTTGGCGTAGGTCGTCCCGTTGCAGCCGCACACCTTGGGTCCGGTCGTCGGGCAGGTCTCGGACACCGCGATGCAGGTGCCGGCCAGGTCCGGCTGATTGCACTGTCCCGTCGGGTAGAGGCAACCTTGGCCGGCCGGGCACTGGAGGCCACCGATGCCGCCGCACGTCTGACCGGTCTGCGCCGGCACGGGCTGTGCCAGGGCCACGACCAGAGAAAGAGCCAACGCCAGGTAAAGAATCGCTTTCATCCGCATTTCACAAACTCCCTTCAGTATCGCCGCGGCCCCATGCCGCCAGCGATCGCGGTCAAAAAACCGCGCCTCAAGGTTCATGCAAGCACCGGGCCGGAAGAGATCAGCGGAGGAAGAAGGACAGTCCTTTCCAGATCCACCAGATCCCGACCAGGCGGAAGATCCAAAGGAGAATCCGCACGCCGAGGAGGAAGAAGTTGTGGACCGGGAAGGGGACCCCGATCGGAACACCAGGCTCCGGACGCGGGCGCTGGAAGAGATATCCCAGGGCCGCGGTGTTCACCGTGATTCCGACGACGAGCTGGAAGAGCGCCGTGGCGGCGGGGAGCGGCACCGGCCGGCCGAGCGCGGTGGCCAGGAGCGCCAGGAGGAGCAGGAGCAGGGGGACGAAGATCCCCAGGCGCAGCGGCCAGCGCCAGGCCTGCAGGAAGGAAAAGTAGCGCGCCGCCGGATCGCGGTGCGCCGTGCAGCAGCGCGCCGAGAGGATGTGCGGCCCCGCCTCCAGCTCCACGAGGCTCGTGCCCGGCGCGGTACCTGAAGCGTCCGCCCGCGGCAGCACCCGGTTGCACCACACGCACTTCCAGGGCAGCACCCGCTCCATGTACGGCCGCGCCAGCCGGCGGTGGCTGACCATCAGCACGATTCCCGCGGCGAGGCTCAAACCGATCGACACCGGGTGGCGTACAAAGAGGAGCAGCACCAGGGGGATGAAGAGGAAGAGGATCACCCCCGCCGCCTGAAGGCGGAGCGGGCTCGGGCCGGCGGAGTCCTGCGCAGGTTCCATGATGCCGCCCATCATAGAATGAGGCGAAGCGCGGGAACGGAGAAACGAATGCAAGAGGTGAAGCAGGCCGCCGAGCAGGTGATCCAGCAGCTCGAACGGGCGATCTTCGGCAAGCGCCCGACGCTCCAGCTCGTCCTCACCTGTCTGTTCTCCGACGGCCATCTGCTGCTGGAAGACGTGCCCGGCACGGCCAAGACCCTGCTCGCCAAGGCGCTGGCGAAGACGCTGGGCGGCACCTTCCGCCGCCTCCAATGCACGCCGGACCTGCTGCCGGGGGACGTCACCGGCTCCAGCGTCTTCAATCAGAAGACCGGCGACTTCCAGTTCCATCCCGGTCCGGTGTTCACCCAGATCCTCCTCGCCGACGAGATCAACCGCGCCACGCCGCGCGCCCAGGCCGCCCTTCTCGAATGCATGGCCGAGCGCCAGGTCAGCGTGGAGAATCGCACCTATCCTCTGAAGCGCCCGTTCTTCGTGATGGCCACCCAGAACCCGGTGGAGCACGAAGGGACCTTCGCCCTCCCCGAAGCGCAGCTCGACCGCTTTCTCATGCGCCTCGCCGTCGGCTATCCCGCCCTGGAGGCCGAGGAACAGATGCTGATCCGTGGCGAGCGCGCCGATCCGCTCGGCGAGATCGAGCAGGTGCTGAGCCTGGAAGCACTCGCCCAGCTCCAGGACAAGGTCCGCGAGGTGCGCGTCCATCCCGACGTGCGGCGCTACATCATCCATCTGACGACCGCGACCCGCAACGCGAAAGACCTCCTCCTCGGCGCCGGCCCGCGCGCCACGCAGGGTCTCTACCGCGCCTGCCAGGCGTCCGCCGCCATCGCCGGCCGCACCTTCGTCCTCCCCGACGACGTGAAACGCCTCTACCCCGCCGTCCTCTATCACCGCGTCATCCTCGGCTCCGAGGGCCGCCTCAGCCGGCGCACCGTCCAGCAGGCGGTCGACGCCGCCGTCGGCATGGTCTCGGTGCCGATCATCGATCCGCGATGAAAATCGCCAGGCCCGACCTCCGCGACGAGGTCCGCGCCGCCCGCCGCGCTCTCTGGGTGCGCTGGGGCGTCGCCGCCGCGGGCATCCTCTTTCTGCTCTCCCTCTTCTCGGCCGGCTTCTTCCTCTACGCCGCCCTGGTCGTCGGCGGCCTCCTCGCCGCCGGGCTTGCCGTGGCGTCGGCCAGCCAGGCGCGGCTGGAGGTGACGCGGCGGGTGGACAGCGCCGAGATCGAGCTCGGCGAGAGCGTCGAGGCCTCGGTCTCCCTGCGCAATGCCAAGGGCATCCCCGCGCCGTGGATCTTCTGGCGCGATCAGATCGAGCCGGGTCTGGACGTGGAGGGGGAGACCTGCGCCTTCGAGAGCCTCCCGGCGCGCGCCGAGAGCCTGCTCTCCTACCGCCTCCACAGCACCCGGCGCGGGCTCTTCCGCCTCGGCCCGGCAGTGGTCGAGGCGAGCGGCCCCTTCGGACTGGTGCGCCGCTTCCGGATCGATCCGGACGTCCGCTTCGTCACCGTCTTCCCGCGCACTGTTTCCCTCGGCGAAGGCTGGCCTCTGGGCCACCGGCCGATCCACGAGGTGCCGCGGCGGCGGAGCCTCTTCGAGGACCCGTCGCGCTTCCTCGGCGTCCGCCCCTACGAGCCGGGGGACAGCCTGCGCCGCATCCACTGGCGGGCCACCGCGCGCTCGGGAGAGATCCAGGTGAAGATCTTCGAGCCCGCCGTCCTCGCCGGCGTGCTCCTCGCCGTGGAGATGAGCACCGCGGCCTATCCGGATCTCCAGGACGAAGGAGAGAAAGGCGATCCCCGGGTGGAAGCCGTGATCACCGCCGCCGCCTCGCTGGCCGATTTCGTCCTCGCCGGAGACCAATCCGTGGCCCTCCTCTCGAACGGCGCCGACGCCGCCGAGCGCTACCAGGGCGACTGGTCCGGAGGCACCTTCCGCCGCCTCTCGGAGCTCGACGAAGCGCTGGCCGAAGGCGGCCGCCGGCGCCGCCTCACCGGCCTCCGCCCGGTCGAGGTGGAAGCCGGCAAGGGAGCCTGGCAGAGAGAACGCCTGCGCGCCGCGCTCGCCCGTCTCACCCCCGCGCCCTCTTTCTCCCTGCCCGAGCTGCTGACCCTGGAGATCCCCCGCCTCCGCCGCTCTCTGGTGGTGATGGTGATCACCCCGGACCCCACCCCCGCCCTCGGCGCCGCCGTCGACAGCCTCCGCCGCTCGGGGATGGAAGCCGGCATCCTGTGGATCCGCCCCGAGGCCCAGGATGGAGACGAGGGCGAGGACCAGCCGGCGGTTGGGTTGCCAGCGGGAGTCCCGATCTGGGCCGTGCGCGGCGACGCGGACCTCGAACGGCTGGGGAGCGCGCGGCTGTGAGGACCCGATGACCGCGCGTATCGACGACCAGGGGCCGGTGACCCTCTTCACCCGCCACGTCATCGTGCCGGCGGCGATCATCGCCATGGTCGCCGCCTTCCTCTTCTATCTCCTGGAGGTACGCTCAGTGTTCCTGGGCGGCCTGGGCGAGAGAGAGACCGCCTTCAAACAGGTCGGCCTCTGCTTCGCCGCCGCCACCGTCCTCATCGCCCGCTATGGCCGCGTCCACGCCTCCATCAGCAACGAGAACCATGGGTGCTACACCATCGCCCTGGCCATCGCGACCCTGCTCTTCATGCTCCAGGCCTCCGGCGCGGCCAGCTTCGTCCCCAACGTCCTCATCATCGCCGCCGTCTGGCGCTTCGCCACCGGCGTCACCGGCGCCCTCAGTCTGGAAGGAGAGATCGACCGCATCCCCTTTCCGCGCGGGCTCCGCCTCTACGGCCTGGAGCGCCTCCGTTTCGAGGCTTTGAAGAAGCAGCAGGAGGAGAAAGGCATCGCCTGGGGGAGGAACGCGAAGCTGAGCGAAACGAAGCCGGACACCCACGGCAACCCGGTCGCCTCCGTCGCCCGTCTCGCCGCCCTCGCGCTCCTCGGCTTCGCGGTGGGCGAGCCCTTCCTCCTCCGTGCCGCGCCGGAGGTGGCCGAGCGCGCCCTCGCCGACGTCATCGTCTTCCTCTTCGCCACCGCCCTCGTCCTCGCCGCCGGCTCCGCGGCCGGCACCCTGCGCCACACCCTGACCGCCGGCGGCCGCGTCTCCGCCGGCGTCCTGCCCACCCGCCTGGCTCTCGCCGCCTTCCTCTCCGTCCTCGTCCTCGCGTCGGCGCTGGCGATCCCCGGCGTCCATTTCCAGGGGCAAGGCGGCCTGCAGAGGACGAACGGCTCCGGGTCGACCGGCTCCGGCGAGAACCGCACCGACGGCCGGCAGTCGTCCAAAGGGAAATCCGACACCCGGGAAGCGCCGCCCGGAGGCGATCAGGGCAGCGCGCCGCAACCGCGGCCGGACGGCAGCCGGTCCAACCCCGTCCCCGGCGCCGTCCCGCTCGTCAACGCCCTCAACGTCCTCGGCAAGCTCCTCCTGATCCCCCTCGTCCTGGTCCTCCTCCTCCTCGCCCTCTTCGCCATCCGCTATTTCCGCCCCGCCTTCCCCAGATGGAGAGACCTCCTCGCCCGCCTCCAGGCCTGGCTCCGCGCGACCCTCCCGCAGCCGAAGCCGCGCCCCGTCCCCGTCGAAGACCCCTTCGAGAACCTCTGGACCCTCAACAGCCTCTCCCCGCGAGACGCCGTCCTCGCCGCCTACCGCCGCCTCCTCCTCGCCCTCGACCAGGCCGGCCACCCCCGCGCCGAACGCACCGCCCCCTACGAGCACCTGAGCGCCCTCCCCAAACGCCTGACCCCCATCGCCGCGCCCGCCCAAACGCTGACCGACCTCTACGTGGTGATCGCCTACGGAGATGGAGTGGCGACGGATGGAGAACGGACGCTGGTGATCGCCGAGCTCGGGAAGATCATGCGGGCGCTCCGCAAAACGCCGTCCGGCAGCCCGGAGGAGGACGAGGGTCTGGAGCCTGAGCTGGAGAAAGCTGGGTAGGGGCTCGGCCGAGCCTCGGCCGGGGTGGTCCTGGAGTAGACTCGGCCCGGATGGAGAGAAGAGAAAGGAGCACGGTATGAAGAAATTTGCGACGCTCTGCCTGCTGGCTCTGGCGGCGGCGATGGTGGCGGCGAGGCCCGCGGCGGCGGCGGACTGTGAGCTCAAGTTCACTCTCAAGGGGTGGGCGGCGTTCTACAAGACGGCCAGCGGATCCGGGGTCATCACCTGCGACAACGGCGAGACGGCCAAGGTGAGGCTCGAAGCCAAGGGCGGCGGCCTCGCCGCCGGCCGGTCCAAGATTGACGATGGGCACGGCCGGTTCTCCGAGGTCGCCGACATCTCCGAGCTGTTCGGCGCCTATGTCCAGGCGAACGCTTCCGCCGGAGCGGGCAAGTCGGCCGAGGCGGGCGTGGTGACCAAGGGCGAGGTCTCGCTGGCTCTGAGCGGAACCGGTAAAGGGATCGATCTCGGCATCACGTTCGGAAAATTCATCATTACCAAGCGCTGAGGGGCCGGCTCATCGCCGAGACCCCGTGCTTCCAGGAGGTCCGCCTTGAAAATACAAACCTTCGTTCTCACCCTCGCCGTTTCCACCCTTCTCACCGCCGGCATGGCCAACGCCTCCGGCCCTTACCAGATCACGGGCACCGCGGAGAGCCGGAGCGCTGGTCTCGTGCGGACGGAATTCACCGTCCGCGCCGGCGCGCTCCCTCTCGACCGCTTCAAGATGGTGCGCCTCAAGCGGCAGGGCGGAGAGCCGCACGGCGGCTCGATCCTCTTCCTGCCTCCTCTCGGCACGACGTTCTCGTTCTATGAGCAACGCGACGAGAACGAGGCGCCGGGCACGTCCATCGCTGAGTACTTCGCCCTGCGCGGCTTCGACGTCTACGGCTACTCGCCGCGTTTCGAGGGCATCCCGGCCGGGGCGTGCGAGGCGGGGGTGATCGACTGCTCGGCCATGGCGGCGTGGGACATGCAGTCACAAGTGGACGACATCACCTTCGTGCGCTCACAGATCGAGACGCTCCATCCGGGCACCAAGATCGTCGCCGGCGGCGCCTCGCTCGGCGGCATCCTGGCCATCGCGGTGGCTGACGCCCACCCTGGCGACTACGAGGGGATCTTCCCGTGGGAAGGTATGTTGCACAGCAACGATCCCCAGGTCCTCGCCCTCAACCAGGGCTATTGCGCGGGCCTCCAGGCGCAGCTCGCCGCGGGCCTGATCTACGACGGCGTGGGCGGTAACGTCTTCAAGGAGATCGCCCGGATGGCGCGGCTCGCGCCGGGCGGTCTGACGCCGATCCCCCTCTTCCCGCCGAATCTGACGAATCATCAGGTGTGGGTGGGCACGGTGGCGGTGCCGACGCCCGGCCCGGCGACCATGCCGACGCCCAATTACGTCTTCATGAACGGCGATCCGGCGCAGAACCGGCTCTTCTTCGCCTCCGATGCGCGCGCCGAGGAGAACATCTCCCGTTTCGTCAACTACATCCCTAATGCCCTGGTGCGCGACGTGAGCTGCTCGCTCGCCGGCGTGGAGACGCAGTTCACGTCCAACCTCGGCCAGTACCACGGCTGGGTGCTGATGATCGGCGGCGGGCGCGGCTTCGGACCGTACATGGGCGATCAGCTCGCCCAGTTCGGCACCACACACAAGGTCATCCGCCTGGAGCCCAACTTCGGCCACATCGACCACATGATGACCCCGCAGCACCGCAACTTCGTCGAGCGGCCGATCTACAACTGGGCGCTGCGGGTCTTCGCGGACTGAGCCGGGCACTAACCAGCGGACGATACCACCGAGCGGAGCGCATCGAGGAAGCGGACGATGCGCTCCAGCTTTTTCGGCACCTCGCTGACCATCTCGGCGGGGGACGGATCGGTGTCGCAGAGCTCGCGGCAGACGGTCTCCAGGCGGAGCACGGCTTCGAGGGTGAGCCCCTTGTGCGGCGCGATGGTCTTGAGATCCGGGACCACGTGGACGGCGATCTCCTGCAGGAAGGGATTGATCGAGTGGAACATGGCGCCGGGGAGGCGGGCGTGCTTTTCGAGCATGCGCTGGGCCAGGCGGAAGTTGTTCCAGCTCGCGTTGGTCGGCGCCTGCAGCTCGTCGAGCCGGAAGCGGAGGCGCATCAGGGCCGCCCGCGAGTCGACCGGCGCGGCGGGAGCCGCCGGAGGAGGCGGCGGGGCGGTGGCCATGTCGTCGGGCAGGGGCGACAGGAGCTCGTCGGCGGTGAACGCGGGCAGCTCGGCGGCGAACGCCGGGAGAGGGGCCGGGGGCGGGGCGGCGGCGGCGGGCTTCCGCGGAGGCGCGGGTGCGGGCGCCGGTGGCTTCGGAGGGGCCGGCGGCGGCGCGGCCTCGCGGACGCCCAGGGAGGCGCGGCGGTGCACGGCGGTGAGCAGCATCTCGAAGAAGATCCGCAGGTCGTCCTCGGCGAGGAGCGGCGCGAGGGCTTCCAGGCCGTCGTCATCCGGACGGTTGTCCGTCCGCGGGGGCAACCCCTTGGGCGCGGCGGCGCGGCCCCGCAGGCCGTTGACCGCCTTCTCGCCGATCAGCGATTTCAGGATGTTGGCATCGAGGATGGCGGCCATCTCCAGGGTGAGCTGGACGAGGCGGGCGTAGACCGGAGAGAGGTCCGGGGCCGTTTCGGAGGCCGTTCCCGGAGGGGGCGCCCAGGTCAGTTGGTGCAGCCGTTCGATTTCGTTGATCCGCTGGGAAAGCAGGACCTCGCGGCGGCTGATCTGGTGGTAGTCGCCGGTGTAGAGGGCGCGGCGGCTCCTCTCCTTGAGGAGGTGGCCGATGTGGCCGCGCAGGGTGGCCAGATCGGCGAGGGCGTACTGGTCCACCCGCGCCTCCTGCCGCCAGCGCTCCACGATCCCGGCGAAGCGCACGTTCTCCGGGAGCTGCCGGATGGCGAGAACGGTGTCGCCCAGGGAGGCGGTCAGCTCGCGGGTGCAGCGGAACTCCTCGGCTTTCTCGGTGAAGAGCACCGGCTCGAGCTCGACGCCGTCCCATTGCCCCTCGCCGATGAGGCTCGCCGCCGCGCCCATGAGAGCGCTCGCGTACTTCCCCTTGAGATCGGCGCTCAGCTCACAGAGGCGCTGTCCTTCGTCGAGGGTGGGCGGCGCGTCCGCGCCGCGGTCGCGCACCGGGGCGAGGATGCCTTCGAGCCGCTTGATGTCGTGGGCCACCATGCGGTGGATGCCCTGGAGGAGGAAGCCGATGTCCTCGCGGGCCGGCCCGGTGGCGGTCTCTCCGGCCGGCAGCTTGCGCAGCAGGGTGTCGATCTTCTTCGGCACTCCCTTGATGGTGACGATGAGGCCGCCCACCATGGCGAGGAGGGCGTCGGGATCGTCCGGCGGGTAATACAGCAGCTCCCAGAGCGCCGCCCGTTCGAAGTCGTCGATGCACTGGCGCACCAGGGCATAGACCCCTTTCTTGACGGCACCGATCTGGGCGAGGACCTCTTCCCGGGTCGCCGGCGGCTGCGGCAGCCGGACGGGCACGGACGCGGCCTCCGTTCCGGAGCTCCATCCGTCCTCCTCATCGTCGACCAGCCCGTTCGAAAGCAACGGAACCTCTTCCTTCATCTGCGGTTTCTCGAAAGAGAGAGTATAGGGCAAGGAGGCGGCTTCAGCCTCTCCAGAGCGGGCGGGTGAGGCAGGTGGGGCCGCCTTCGGCCTTGAGGGAGATCTCGCGGCCCCGGTAGGTGAGGACCTCGCAGCCGGCCGCTTCGAGGCGGCGGCGGGTGACCGGGTTGCCCTCCAGCATCACGGCGCGGCGGGGCGCCAGGGCCAGGACGTTCGGCCCCTGGGTGGGAAATTCCTCCTCCGGCACCTCGACGATCCGGAAGCCGCGCTCGCGGAGGAGATTCCAGAACGGCACGGAGAGGAGCGGCGGATAGACCACGGCGAGATCGTCATCGACGAGGCTGATCAGCGACAGCAGGTGGAGGCAGGCCTCGGGACCGGTGAAGTAGGGCAGCTCGACGGGGACGGTCTCGACGCCGAGCGGAGCGAGCGCCGCGCGGAGCTGGCGCAGCCCCTCGGCGTTGGTGCGGAAGCCCTGCCCGACCGCCAGGGTGGCCTGGTCGATCCAGAGGAGATCGCCGCCCTCGGCCGTGGCGCCGCCGTGCAGGGTTGCGAGAGTGGGGATTCCGAGCTCCGTCAGGCGGCGGGCCAGGGCGTCCTCCTCGCCGCGGCGCAGGGTCTTGCCCATGCGCAGGATCACCGCGCCGCGGTCGGTGATCAGAACCGGATCGAAGACATAGATCGCGTCCGCCCGCTCCGGCTGCGGCTCGGGATGATCCACCACCTCCGCCCCGGCGGCGGCCAGAATCTCGACCAGCGCCTCGTGCTCGCGCCGGGCCGCGTCCAGGTCGACCTGCGCGGTGTAGTGCCAGACGGCGGGATCGGCGGACCCGAAGGCCTCGTCCGGACGCTTGACGAGGACGCGGCGCAGGGGCGCGGTCATGCTCTGGGCGCCGTAGGGTTGCATGGTGGAGAGAGTATCTGAAAAAGGCCCTCACCCCCTGGCCTCCTCTCCCGGCGGTTCGGGAGGGCGGTTGGGAGAGGGGCCGGAGGTGAGGGCTACGGCAGGCTGTGCAGGCCGCGGAGGTATTCCGCGAAGACGTCGTTGAACAGGGCGCCCGGGCGTTTCCGGCGCAGCAGGAGGAACGCCTCCTCGCCGGTCAGGCCCATGCGGACGAGGATCAGGCCGGCGACCAGGGCCGAGCGGTTGAAGCCCATGCCGCAGTGCGAGAGGACTTTGTGGCCGGCTTCGATCAGGCTGGCGCCGAGGCACGCCACGGCGTGCAGCTTGGGCAGGTCCGGGAGGTCCTCGTCGAAGATCGGGTAGTAGATGTAGAGGACGCGGTTGGGCACCGTGGGGACACCGGCGTCGAGGTCGCCCTCGAGGTCGATCACCACCGAGATGTCGTGCTTGTCCACGTGCTCCCAGCCGTCGATGCGCGGCGAGAGGAAGAGGCAGCCCTTGTCGTCGATGCAGATGACGTCCATGAATTTTAACCTATCGGATGTCCTGCCTGCGCAGATGCTGGTCGATCATCAGCGCGGCGATGTTGCCGGTGCCCATGGCGACCGCCACCTGCTGCGTCATCGGGCGGAGGTCGCCGGCGATCCAGACGCCGGGGATGTTCGTGTCGCCACGCTGGGATTTCGGCAGGGCGTGCTCGCCGGTGGGGGCCATCTCCACGCCGAGCTGCTGGGCGAGATCGGTCCGTCCGTGCACCGGGGAGGAGACGAAGAAGGCCTCGGCGTGCAGCTCCGTGCCGTCCTGGAGCTCGACGCCGGTGAGGTGGCGCTTCTCGCCGATCAGGCGCTTGATCTGCCCCGGGATCACCGCGATCCCTTTTTGCCGCAGGCGCTCGGCGTAGTGCTCCGGGATCTCCGCTCCGGCGGTGGCGAGAATGCGCAGCCGGTTCGTGTAGCGCGAGAGGCCGAGGGCCATGCCGGTCGCCCTCTCGGCCGGGCCGGCGGCGAGGATGAGGGTGTCCTTGCCGGTGATCTCGGGCGCTTCGCAGTCGGTGCAGTAGAAGAGATTGCCTTTGCCGGCGTAGGCGAAGCAGGGGGTGAAGTCGCCGTCCACCAGCGGGTGGTAGCGCACGACGCCGGTGGCGAGCAGCAGGGTGCGGCCCCGCCACTCGGTGCCGTTCTCACCGTTGAGGAGGAAGTCGTTCTCACCCCCCGTAGCGCGAACCACGTTGCCGCGCTGCACCTCGGCGCCGAGCTCTTCCGCCTGGGCGCGCAGCCGTTTCTGGATGTCGATGCCGCGGACCGCCGGCAGGCCGGGAACATTGTAGAGCTGCTCCAGGGTGAAGAACAGCGGGCCGGTGACGCGGTCGATCACCAGCACCTTGCGGTCGTGCCAGGCGAGATGGATCGCCGCGGTCAGCCCGGCCGGCCCGCCGCCGACCACCAGGGTGTCATAGACCGTCGTCATTCCGGTGTGCAGACGGGCTGCGCCAGGTCGGCGAACAGCGGGCTGAAGGGACAGGCGGAGGCCCGCGCGGCGGCCTTGACCTCGATCGTCAGCGGTGCCGTCCAGACCTGCTCCTGGCCGGGATTGCGCCGGTCGGTCCAGGAGGGGAAGAAGGTGCCGGCGTAACCGGACAGGCCGTTGTAGTCGCCGTACTGATTGCCGTTCGCGAGCCCGATGCTCTCGTCCGTGGGCGCCGAGGTCACCTTGTACGGCGCGCTCCAGGTTCCGCCGTCGTCCAGCGAGGCCTGCGCCCAGACGTTGGTGACGTTGCGGGTCTCGCCGGCGCTGTCGTAGTACATGATGGCCAGATTGCCCGTCGCCTCGTCCACCGCCAGCCAGGGGTTGAACTGGTCGTTCAGTGTCTTCGGGTCGTTGATCATGGCGGGCCGGGACCAGGTGTTGCCACCGTTCGAGGAGCGCGAGAACCAGATGCGCGCGGTGCAGGCGGCCGTCCGGCTGTTGCCGGGCTCGTCGTCGGGAGTCGAGCAGCCGCGGCCGCCCGCGAGGTCGGCCCACGCCGCGTAGACCATGCTCTTCTTGGCGGTGCGGAAGAACGCGCCGCCGGTGACGTAGACGAGGAAGCGGCGCCGGTTCATCGCCGGAATGGCGACGTCGAACTCGGCGGCGGTCTGGGCGATGGCGGCCGGTTTGGAGAACGACTGCCCGCCGTTGGTCGAGCGCACCATGAAGATCTTCCGGGTGCCGGTGTCCGGCCAGAAGCCGAACACGGTGCCGGCGCTGTTCGTCTTTACGTCGGCGCCGATCCCGGTGCCCCGGGTCTCGTTGCCGCTGACCTGGAGCGGCTCGCCCCAGGCACCGTCCGGCCCGTTGCGCCGGTTGATGAAGACATCGCGGTCGTTGTGATAGATGACATAGAGATTGTCCTTGAACGGCGAGGTCTCGGAGTGGTCGACCCAGGTCATCTGCTTGTCCACCGAGGTCTGATCAGCGGAGAAGCCGCCGGCGAAGCTCCAACTGGCGCCGCCGTTGGCGGAGCGGTAGGAGTGGCCCGTGAGCTCGCGCGTGGAGCTGTTGATCGAGAGCGTGGTCGCCCAGGCCGTGCCGTCCGAGGTCCATTCGACGGTCGGATCGGAATGAAAGGACGTGGCGTCCTGCTTCGGCAGCGAGGTCTGGTGCCAGGAGCCGCCGCCGTCCCCGGAGTAGTAGATGGCGAGCGAGCCGAGCCCTTCGATGTCGTTCGAGGCGGAGAGGATCTGGTCGCTGTTCCAGAAGTTGATCCGGATATCCGACTCGCTGCGCGGGCTGGTCGCCTGGCCGGGCGAGATGCGCAGGTCCGGCCCGGCGTTGACGTTGACCGTCGGCTTGGGCGGCTTCTTTTTCTTGCCGCCCGCCGCCTGCAGGGAGCTGATGCCGCCAAGCCCCGGCAAATCCGGGTGGCTCACCATCCACTCATGGACCTCCTTGAGGACCAGGGGATAGACGGTCATCTCCGGATGCGCCTTGCGCCAGTAGACGCGCAGCCAGAGAGGCGTCCGGCTCCGATCCCTCAGCTCTTCCGCGCGCAGCAGGCTGAAGTCCTGGTTCTCGCGGATCAGCCTGTCGAGGGCCGTGCCGGGGGCGACCCGGTCGGCGGCGAGCTGGCGCTGGACGCTCGGCCAGGCCGGCTTCGGCGCCGGCGCCGCCTGGGCGCTCGCGGAGAGCAGGGCGGTCAGGAAGAGGAAGGAAGCGGCGAGCTGGCGCATGGGACGATCTCCTGAGGACGGTGCGGCGAAGAGTTTCTTCAAGGATTCTATCAGAGACGCCACCAAGCGAATTTCTTGTCCTCGGCGCTCCAGTAGATGTGAAAGGCGTCGCAGCGGTCGTCGTAGAGGCTGAGCCCCTTGCCCGTGACTTTCTGTGGCCCTTTCGCGTCCAGGTCCTCGGCCTCGATCTTCGCCTCCTGCGAGCAGAGCGAGCCCTGCGTCCCCTTCCCCCAGGGGAATGCGAGGACCCAGGCGCGGCTCTTCGCGCTCACCGGCCCGGCGACGATGCCGACCACCACGCGGTCCTTGCGCAGGCCGCGCAGGGCGTAGTCGTCGACGCCGTCCTGGTTGAGATCGGCGACGACCTGGCTCGCCTCGTTCCACACGGCTTTCCGGTCCTGCCGTTGCAGGACCGGGAGCGGGCCGGGCTTGCCGGGAGCCGGTTGGCCTGGAGCTGTCCGGGGAGCGCGGTTCTGCGCGCAGCCGCAGGCGAGGAGCAGGGCGGAGGCGAGGAGTACGGTGCGAGATATTGTCATAGGTCTCTCCCTCGGGGGTATCTTATCGCGAAGGGCCCTCACCCCCTGACCCGGGCCAGGGGGTGAGGGGCGGCGGCGGCGGCGAGCCTCCAATCTCAGCGCAGGCTCTCGAAGCCGGGGACGGTGAGCCAGCGCGGCTGCATGCCGAGGCCGACGGCCTTCTTGGCGAGGACCTCGACCGAGGAGGACGGTGTCGACCGCCTCCTCGGTCAGGAGAATGGAAATCAACCAGGACCGGGTCAGCTCAGCCCGACGTCATCGACCGACTGGAGATCGAGCACTCGCGAGGCAAGATCCGCCAGCGGCTTCATCTCGTCGATCGCCTCGACCTTCCGCCGCACAGTGTCCGGCACGGAGCCAAAACGCCGGCCCAGCAACTGCAGCACGACCGCACGTAGCGTTTCGATCCCTTGCTCGATCCCTTGTCCGATCCCCTTCTCGATCCCCTTCTGGGTGTACTTCACTTCCATCCGCTCTTCCCAGGTCATCTCCATGACTCTCACCTCCTGGTTGACCGCGAGCTCGCGCAGACGCTCGTACTCGGCAGTCTCCCGATCGTCCAATTGTATGTAAGTTTCGACCCAATTGCCCAGCAGCCAGCGGCGGCTGCCGGACAGATCCGCTCCGGCGATCCGCCGCAGGCACTCGATCTTGTGCTCCGCACGGCTCCACTTTCCGCGCCGTCAACTTCTCGGTTTCTGGAGCTCCTGAGAGCCGGCTTCGCCGATACCCTCACCCCCTAACCCCAATACCGTTCACTTAACGACAACCTCGGCGCGAATTTGAGTCCGCCGGGGCCTGGTTCTCTTGGCACGGCTACGAGTGGGCCACTTGCTGACCCTTGCGCTTGATGGCCCTGGGATTG
>Ga0307506_10000092_pt1 | contig 35906 bp, 9 predicted proteins | sample 25_S_MG_FD_202175 | JGI IMG/M metagenome (GOLD analysis project Ga0307506, IMG submission 202175) | Soil microbial communities from Populus trichocarpa stands in riparian zone in the Pacific Northwest, United States - 25_S | ecosystem: Environmental > Terrestrial > Soil > Riparian zone > Trees... | reverse complement strand
GGAGCGCGACCTCAGCCAGACGCCGCTCTTCCAGGTGATGTTCGCGATGCAGAACGCGACGTCGGAAAACCTGTCGATCCCGGGGCTCGGGATCGAGCTCCTGCCAGTCGACGGCGGCAGGGCGAAGTTCGATCTCACGTTCACGATCGGCGAGAGCGGAGAGAGCCTGGGCGGCTTCGCGGAGTACGACCAGGACCTTTTCGATGCCGCCACGATCTCGCGGCTGGTCGCTCACTTCCAGGCTCTCGTCGCGGCGGTGGTCGCCGCCCCCCTGCGGCCGCTCTCCTCTCTGCCCCTCCTGACTCCGCCGGAACGCCACGCGATCCTGTGCGAGCAGAACGACACGGAGGGTCCGGAGCGGCCCGCCGTGGGTCTCCACGAGCTGTTCGAGCGGCAGGCGGCGAGGACGCCGGACGCCGTGGCGATCCTCGCCGGCCGCGAGCGCCTCACCTACCGCCGGCTCGACGAGCGGGCCAACCGGATCGCCCATTTCCTGCGCCGGCGGGGAGTCGGCCCGGAGGTCCGGGTGGGCGTCCTCCTGGACCGCTCCGCGGACATGGTGGCGGCGCTTTTCGGGATTCTCAAGGCCGGCGGCGCCTATGTTCCTCTGGACCGGAGCTATCCGCCGGAGCGCTCGCGGTTCGTCCTCCGCGATGCCAGGGTCGCCCTGCTCCTGACCGCCGGGGAGCCCGGGGGAGAGACCGAGCCGCCCGCCGAGAGCTTCGCCGTCGTCGACCTCGGAGCGGTGGAGGCGGAGATCGCCGCGCTGCCGGAGACCGCGCCGGCTCCCTTGGCCGGGCCGCGCAATCTGGCCTACCTGATCTACACCTCGGGCTCGACAGGGTTGCCGAAGGGGGTGGCGATCGAGCACCGCAGCGCCGTGGAGATGGTGAGCTGGGCGAGGGAGAGCTTCTCCCCCGAGGAGCTGGCCGGCGTCCTGGCGGCGACCTCGATCTGCTTCGACCTGTCGGTGTTCGAGCTCTTCGTCCCCCTGTCTTCCGGGGGGATGGTGATCCTGGCGGAGAATGCCCTGGCCCTGCCCACCCTTCCCGGCGCCTCCGAGGTGACCCTGATCAACACGGTTCCTTCGGCCATGGCCGGGCTGCTCGCCGGACCGCTGCCGCCGGCGCTCCGCACCGTATGCCTCGCCGGTGAGGCGCTCCATGCCTCTCTGGCGGACGCTCTCCACGCCTCCGGGAGGGTGGGCCGTCTGCTCAACCTCTACGGCCCGTCGGAGGACACCACCTACTCGACCGGGGCGGTGGTCGAAAGGGGAGGCCGGGTGGCGATCGGCCGGCCGCTCACGGCGACCCGGGTCTACGTCCTGGACCGTTGGGGAGAGCCGCTGCCCGCCGACGTTCCGGGCGAGCTGCACCTGGCGGGCGCCGGTCTGGCCCGTGGCTATCTCGGGCGCCCGGAGCTGACGGCGGAGAAGCTCATCCCCGACCGCTTCGCCGCGGAGCCGGGCGGGCGTCTCTACAGGACCGGCGACCGGGTCCGTCTTCTCTCCGATGGCCGCCTCGACTTCCTCGGCCGGATCGACCACCAGGTCAAGCTGCGCGGCTTCCGCATCGAGCTGGGGGAGATCGAGGCCGCGCTCGCCGCCTGCCCCGGCGTGCGGGAGGCCGTCGTGGTCCTGCGGGAGGAACGCGACGGGATCAGGAGCCTCGCCGCCTATGTCACGGGGACAGACACTGGGAGAGCCTTCGAAGCCCGCGAGCTGCAGGACGCCCTGCGGAAACGGCTGCCCGATCCCATGATCCCGGCGAGCTTCACCGTGCTCGCCGAGCTGCCGCTCCTGCCCAACGGCAAGGTGAACCGGCGGGCTCTGCCGGCCCCGCGGCCGGCTGCCGAGCGCCCGGGGGCGGCGCCGCGAACGGCCGCCGAGGAGCTGCTGGCCGGGATCTGGCGCGAGGTCCTGCGGCTCGACAGGGTCGGCGTCCACGACAACTTCTTCGAGCTGGGCGGCGACTCCATCCTCGGTATCCAGGTGACCTGGCACGCCGGGCGGGCAGGGCTGCACCTGACCCCCCGCCAGCTCTTCGAGCATCCCACGGTCGCCGGCCTCGCGGCGCAGGCCGAAGCGCTCTCCGCCGTCCAGCCGGAAGGGGAGCCGGCCGCCGGGCCTGTGCCGCTGAGCCCGATCCAGCAGTGGTTCTTCGCCCAGGAGCTGGCGCAAAGCAGCCACTTCAACCAGGCGCTGCTCCTCGAAGTGGTGCCGGAGCCGGGCCGGCGGATCGAGCCGGCGTTCTTCCGCGGCGCGCTTCACCTCCTCGCGGCTCATCACGACGCCCTGCGGATGCGCTTCGATCCCCCGGCCTCCGCACAGGGCTCCTGGCGGCAGACCGACAGCGGACCCGCCGCGGATCTCCGCTTCCTCCACCTCGACCTTGCGGCGCTGCCGGAAGAGCAGCGTGGAGACGTGATAGAGGCGGCGGCGGCGAGGCTCCAGGCGAGCCTCGACCTCGTGGCCGGGCCGCTCTTCACCGGCGCGCTCTTCACGGCCGGCCACGGCCCGGACTGCCTTTTTCTCGCCATCCACCATCTGGTCGTCGACGGCGTCTCGTGGCGCATCCTGCTCGAGGATCTCGAAACGATCCTGCGCCAGCTCTCCGCGGGGGTGCCGCCCCGTCTGCCGCGCAAGTCGACCTCCGTGCAGCGTTGGGCTGAGCGCCTGGTCGAGCAGGCGCGGAGCCCGGAGATGCGTGGCGAGGCGCCCTTCTGGCTCGCCGAGGTCGCCGGACCCGTGCCGCGTCTCCCCGTGGACCTCGTGGCGGGTGCCGACGACATCGCCTCGCAGCGGACCTTGTCCGTGGCTCTCGGCAGCGGAGAGACCCGGGCGCTCCTTCAGGAGGTGCCGCGCGTCTACCGGACCCGGATCAACGACGTGCTGCTGACAGCCCTCGCCCAGGCCTTCAGCGCCTGGACGGGAGAGACGCGGCTGCTGCTCGATCTCGAAGGGCACGGCCGGGAAGAGCTCGCCGCCGATCTCGACGTCTCGCGGACCGTGGGATGGTTCACCACCCTCTTCCCCGTGCTCCTCGACCTCGACGGGGTCACGGCGCCCGGCGAGGCCCTGAAGGCGGTCAAGGAGCACCTGCGGGCGATCCCCGGCAACGGCCTCGGCTATGGGCTGCTGCGCTCCTGGGGCGAGGAGGACGTCCGGGCCGCCTTGCGCGCGCGGCCGGCCCCCGAGGTGGTCTTCAACTATCTCGGCCAGCTCGACGGCGCCGTCGCCGAAGGCCGGCTCTTCCGGCCGGCCAGGGAGGCGATCGGGCCGTCGCGCCACGCGGAGCAGCTCCGGTCTCACCTCCTGGAGATCACCGCCAGCGTCGCGGGCGAGCGGTTGCGGGTGAGCTGGAGCTACAGCGCGCGCCGCCATCGGCCGGCGACGGTGGAGGCTTGCGCCGCCGGCTTCCTGCGCGCGCTCGAAGAGCTGATCGCTCACTGCCTCTCGCCGGGAGCCGGCGGCCCGACGCCGTCGGATTTTCCGCTGGCGCGCCTCTCCCAGGGAGAGCTGGACCTCCTCGCCCGCGCCGTCGACGGAGAGATCGAGGACCTCTATCCCTCCTCGCCCCTCCAGCAGGGGATGATCTTCCACACCGCGAGCGCTCCCGGGTCCGGGGTCTACATCGGGCAGACGAGCCTGATTTTCGACCAGAGGATCGACGGCGAGGCGCTCGCCGGGGCCTGGGAGCAGATCGTCGATCGCCATGCGGTTCTCCGCACGGCCTTCTACGGAGAAGAGCTCGACCAGCCCCTCGCCGTCGTCCACCGCAGGGTGCGAATCCCCTGGGACCGCCCGGACTGGCGGAGGCGGACGGAGGCCGAGCAGGGCCGGGCTATCGCGGAGTATCTGCGCGAGGATCGGAGCCGGGGGTTCGATCTCGCGCGGCCGCCGCTCCTGCGCTTCGCCCTGGCCCGGCTGGGCGAAGAGAGGTTCTGGTTCCTCTGGAGCATCCACCACACGCTCGTCGACGGCTGGTCGACGCAGATCCTGCTGCGCGAGCTGTTCACCCTCTACGACGCGCGTCTGTGCGGTGTCGAGCCACGGTTGGGAAAAACCTGCTCCTACCGCGAGTACATCGCCTGGCTGCTGCGCCAGGACCTGGCGGCGGCGGAAGTCTTCTGGCGCCGGACGCTCGCCGGCCTGACGGAGCCGACGCCTCTGGCGGCCGGCCGCGCCGCCACGTCCCAGCCCGTCGCGGAGGGTGCCTTCGGCATCGAGATGCTGCTCGTCTCCGCTGCCGACACGGCCGCCGTCCAGTCGTTCGCCCGCGCCAACCGGCTGACGCTCAACACCGTCGCCCAGGGGGCTTGGGGGCTGTTGCTCCACCGCTACAGCGGCGCGGACGACGTGGTCTTCGGAGCCGTCACGGCGGGCCGCTCGGCGCCCGTGGCGGGGATCGAGGAGACGGTCGGCCTGTTCATCAACACCTTGCCGGTCCGGCTCGGATTTGCGGCCCAGGCGGCCGCTCCGGCCTGGCTGGCGGGGCTCCAGGAGCGCCAGGCGGAGGCGCGCCAGTATGAGCACAGCCCGCTCGCCGAGGTCGAGCGCTGGAGCGGCATGCCGGGGGGGCGCCCGCTCTTCGAGAGCATCCTGGTGTTCGAGAGCTACCCTGTCGACGAATCCGTCAACGAGCAGCTCGGCAGCCTCCGGGTGGGCAGCGTGGTGGTGCGCGAGCAGACCAACTATCCGCTGACGCTGGCGCTGGTGAGCGGCTCCCGTCTGAGCCTGAAGCTGCTGTTCGACGCCCGGCGCTTCGATCCCCCGACCGCGTCCCGGATGCTCGGCCATCTCACCCGCCTGCTGCTCGGCATGGCGGCCGGGGAAGAGCGCCCGCTCGGCGCGCTGCCCATGCTGAGCTTCGCCGAGTCGCAGCAGTTGCTGGAGTGGGGTGCTCGCCGAACGGGCAGAACGGGCGGCGCGGCGGAGATCCCGGTCACGCGGCTCTTCGCGCTCCAGGCGGCGCGGGCGCCGGAACGCCCGGCGGTGCGCTTCGCGGGGGAGGAGCTCACCTACGGCGAGCTCGACGGCCGCGCCAATCAGGTCGCGCGCTTCCTGCGCCGGCAGGGCGTGCGCTCCGGCTCTACCGTCGGTCTCGCCATGGAGCGCTCGCCGGACCTGCTCGTCGGTCTCCTGGGCATCCTCAAGGCGGGCGGCGCCTACGTGCCGCTCGACGCGGCGGCCTACCCGCCTGAACGCCTCGCCTTCATGATCGAAGACAGCGGCATGGAGCTGCTCCTGACGCACGATCGGGCTCTCGCCGGCCTCCCCGGGAAGGGGCCGGAGCAGGGCGTGCGGGTGATCAGCCTGGAAGCGGCGGGCGCGCAGATCGCCGCCGAGGAGCGGACCGACCCGGAGGGCGGGGTGAGCCCCGGGAGCCTGGCCTATGTGATCTACACCTCGGGCTCGACCGGCCGGCCCAAGGGAGTCCTGGTCGAGCACGGGAACCTGGCGAGCGTCCTCCAGGCGAGCCTCGCTGATTTCGGCTGGGAGAGTTCCGACCGCACCCTGTGCCTGGCTCCCTTCTCCTTCGACATCTTCCTCTTCGAGACGCTGGGCCCGTTGCTGGCGGGCGGCCTCTGCACGGTCGTGCCCTTGCGTCCGGGGCTCGACATCGATGCCTTGATGGATCTCCTCCCCGAGGTCACGCGCCTGCATGCGGTGCCCGCGCTGATGCGGCAGATCGTGGAGGCCGCGCGCCTCCTGCGGCGCGGCCATCCTTCTCTGCGCACCCTCTTCGTTGGCGGCGACGAGGTACCGCTCGATCTCCTCCAGGACATGCGCCGGGTCTTCCCGGCCGCGGAGATCCGCATCCTCTACGGCCCGACCGAGGGGACGATCATCTGCTCGAGCGCCGGGATCGCGGCGGGAGAGGAGCCGGACCGGTCATCGCTCGGCAGGCCGCTCACCGGCGCGGAGATCCGCGTCTGCGATCCGCAGGGGCGCCTGGTGCCGGCCGGCGTGCCGGGCGAGATCTGGATCGGCGGACCCGGGGTGACCCGCGGCTATCTCGGCCGCGCGGAGCTCACCGCGGCAAGCTATCCCACCATCGGCGGACAGCGCTTCTACCGCACGGGAGACGCCGCGAGCTGGCGGCCGGACGGGGAGCTCGAGTTCCTCGGCAGGATCGACCGGCAGGTCAAGATCCGCGGCTTCCGGGTGGAGCTCGGGGAGATCGAGGCGCTGCTCCGCGAGCAGGGTGAGGTCGCGGAGGCGGCGGTGATGGCACGCGACAGTGCGGCCGGCCGGCGCCTGGTGGCCTACGTGGTGCCCGGCGCCGGAGCGGCGCCGGCCCCGGAGGCGCTGCGCGCGGCGCTGCGCGCCAGGCTCCCGGATTTCATGGTCCCCGCGGCGTTCGTGATGCTGGCAGCCCTGCCGCTCTCGCCGAACGGCAAGGTGGACCGCAGGGCTCTGCCAGACCCCGAGCCTCCGGCCGTGCGGGAGCACACGGCTCCCCGGGCTCCGGTGGAGAGAGTCCTCGCGGGCATCTGGCGGAAGATTCTCAAGGCGGAGCGGGTGGGCGTGACGGACAACTTCTTCGAGCTGGGAGGACACTCGCTGCTCGCCACCCAGATCGTTTCAAGAGTGCGCCGGACGTTCCGGATCGATCTGCCGCTGAGCAGCTTTTTCTCGGCCCTCACGGTGGAGGAGCTCGCGCGGCTGGTGGTCTCCCACGAAACCCAGCCTGGTTTGAGCGACAAGATCGCACGCGCGCTGCTGACGGTGAAGGGGAGACCCGCCGGCAGTCCCAGCGAGGAGCGGCAGTCCCCAGGAGGCGAGCGTTGATCAGCGAAGACTTTCTCGACATCGACGAGCTCACGGCCGAAGAAGAAGCACTCTTCGCCGGTCTCCTCCAGGCGGAGGGGGTGGAGCTCCCCGCGCTCGGCGGGATCCCGCGGCGGGACGACCCGGCCGAGTATCCGTTGTCGTTTGCCCAGCAGCGGTTCTGGTTTCTCGACCAGCTCGCCCCGGGGAGCGCACAGTACAACATCGCGATGGCCGTCGGCCTGGACGGGTGGCTCGACGCCGTGGCGCTCGCCGCGGGCCTGAGCGAGATCGCGCGCCGGCACGAGGTCCTGCGCAGCACCTTCCGGACGGTGGCGGGCGAGTCCGTCCAGGAGATCGCGCCGGCGGCTCCTCTCCCGTTGCCGGTGGTGGACCTGGGGGCCCTGCCGGAGGCGGAGCGCGCGGCGGAGGCGCAGCGGGTGGCGCGGGAAGAGCGCCGCCGCCCCTTCGACCTCGCCCGTGGCCCGCTGCTGCGCACGGTGCTGATCGCCCTCGCCGCGGAGGAGAGCATCGCGCTCGCGACTCTGCACCACATCGTCAGCGACGCCTGGTCGACCGGAGTGCTGGTCCGCGAGCTGGGGGCTCTGTACGCGGCGTTCTCCGCGGGGCTGCCCTCCCCTCTGCCGGAGCCCGAGATCCAGTACGCCGACTTCGCCTTCTGGCAGCGCCGGCGGCTCGCCGGGGAGCTGCTCGAGCGGGAGCTCGCCTACTGGCGCGAGCGCCTGGCCGATCCCCCTCCGCCGGCCCTGGAGCTGCCCACGGACCGGCCGCGGTCGGCTCTGCGCTCGGCGCGCGGCGCGCAGGTCTCGTTCGCGCTCCCCGCCGAGACCGTGCGCGCGCTACGCATGCTCTGCCGCGGCCGGGAGGTGACGTCCTTCATGTTCCTGCTGGCGGCGTTCGTGGCGCTGCTCCATCGCTACACCGGCCAGGAGGATTTCGCCGTCGGAGTCCCTGTCGCCGGGCGTGATCAGGTGCAGAAAGAGGCGCTGATCGGGCTGTTCGTCAACACGCTGGCGCTGCGCGCGAGCCTGGCGGGGGAGCCCCGGTTCGGCGAGCTGCTGGACCGCGTCAGGGAGGTGGCGCTCGGCGCCTTCGCGCACCAGGAGCTGCCGTTCGACAAGCTGGTCGAGGAGATCCGGCCGGAGCGCGACGCCTTGGGCTCGCCGTTGTTCCGGGTCACTTTCAGCATGCAGAACGCGCCGCTCGGCAGCCTGGACCTCTCCGGCCTCGCGGTGAGAGCCCTGCCGGTCGAGGCCGAGACCGCCACGTTCGATCTGGTGCTGGTGCTGAGCGAAGCCGGGGACCGGCTGTCCGGCTCCCTGACCTACAGCAGCGAGCTGTTTCACGGCGCCACGATCGAGCGGCTGGCCCGCCACTTCGGGGCGCTGGTGAGAGCTGCGGTGGAGAGCCCAGAAGCCCGGCTCGCCGACTTGCCGCTCCTCGGGGAAGCGGAGATCCATCAGCTCCTCGTCGAGTGGAACGACACGGCCGAGGAACGCGCCCTGCGGCCGCTGGTGCACGAGCTGTTCTCCGCGCATGCGCGGCGCCGGCCGGAGGCGCCGGCCATCTCCTCGCCGCTCGGCCGCCTGACCTACGGCGAGGTCGAGGCGCGGTCGAACCGCCTGGCGCACCACCTGCGGGATCTCGGCGTCGGTCCGGAGGTCCCGGTTGCGGTCTGCATGGAGCGGACGCTGGAGCGGGTGGTGGGGATCGTGGCCGCGCTGAAGGCGGGGGGAGCCTTCGTCTCGCTCGATCCGGCCTATCCGCGCGAACGGCTGGCTTTCCTCCTGGAGGACGCCGGAGCGCCGGTGCTCCTGACCGAGGAGCGTTTCCTCCCGGCGCTGCCCGAGACTTCCGCGCGCATCCTCTGCCTCGACGGGGACTGGGCAGAGATCGCGGGCGAGGAGCGCTCGGCTCCGCGGAGCGGCGCCGGACCCGAAAATCTCGCGTACGTGGTCTACACGTCGGGCTCGACGGGGCAGCCGAAGGGAGTGGAGGTGCCGCACGCGGGGCTGCTCAACCTGATGCTCTTCCACCAGCGCCTCTACGGAGTGACGGGGGAGGACCGGGGGACGCAGATCCAGAGCCCTGCCTTCGACGCCTCGATCCTGGAGCTGTGGTCCTATCTGACGGCGGGTGCCTCGGTGCATGTGCCGGACGAGGAGACGCGCCTGACGGCGGAGCGCATGGTGCGCTGGTGGTCCGAGCAGGGGATCACGCTGGCCTTCCTGCCCACGCCGCTCGCCGAAGCGGTCTTCGAGGAGGAGATGCCGGAGGGGCTGCCGTTGCGCGCGCTGATCGTCGGGGGCGACCGTCTGCACCGCGGTCCCGCGCCCGGAGCGGGCTTCCGGCTGATGAACAACTACGGTCCGGCCGAATACTCGATCATGGCGTCGGTGGCGGCGGTGCCGGAGCAGGGTCCGCTCGCCGCGCTGCCGTCGATCGGCCGCCCGGTGGACAACACCCGGGCCTATCTGCTGGATCGCCGGGGCGCGCCGGTCCCGTTGGGGGTGCCGGGGGAGCTGTACGTGGCGGGCGCGGGCCTGGCGCGGGGCTATCTGCGCCGGCCGGATCTGACGGCGGAAAGGTTCCTGCCTGACCCGTTCGCGCCGCTTTCCGGGGAGAGGGGCGCCCGGATGTACCGCACGGGAGACCTGGTGCGCCGGCTTCCGGATGGGCAGCTCGATTTCCTCGGCCGCGTGGACCATCAGGTGAAGATCCGCGGGATGCGCATCGAGCTGGGAGAGATCGAATCGGTGCTGGGCCGGCATCCGGATTTGCGGGAGGCGGCGGTGGCGCTACGGGAGGAGCGGCCGGGAGAGCACCGGCTGATCGCCTACGTGGTGGCGGCCGGAGAGCCGCCGGCGAGCGCGGAGCTGCGGCAGTACCTGTTGGCCAAGCTGCCGGAGCACATGGTGCCGGCGGCGTTCGTCACCCTCGACGCCCTGCCGCTGACGCCGAACGGGAAGGTGGACCGGCGCGCCCTGCCGGCGCCCCGGTGGTCGGCGGAGGGAGAGCCGGTCGCCCCACGCACACCGGCGGAGGAGATCCTGGCCGGCATCTGGCAGGAGGTGTTGGGAGTCGAGGGGCTGGGCATCCACGAGAGCTTCTTCGCGCTGGGCGGACACTCGCTGCTCGCGACGCGGGTGATCTCGCGGGTGCGCGGCGCCTTCGATGTGGAGCTGCCGCTGGCCGATCTGTTCGAGCGGCCGACCGTCGCGCGGCTGGCCGAGGTGCTGGCGGAGCGGCTCCGGTCGGGCTCGGGGGTGCCGCGGTTGCCGCGCCTGACCCGGGCGGACCGCAGCCGGCCCCTCCCGCTCTCGTTCGCCCAGCAACGGCTCTGGTTCCTCGATCAGCTCCAACCGCTGAGCGCGGTCTACAACATCCCGGCGGCGGTGCGTCTGGAAGGCCCGCTCGACGTGCCGGCCCTGTGGGCCGGCCTGGCTGAGGTGGTGCGCCGGCACGAGTCGCTGCGGACGACGTTCGACAGCGTGGGCGGCGAGCCGGTCCAGAGGATCGATCCGGCGCGGTCCGTGCGTCTGCCGGTCCTCGACCTGACCGGCCTGCCCGGGGCGGCACGCCAGCGCGAATCTCTGCGGCTGGCGCTCCTGGACCGCCAGCTCCCGTTCGACCTCGGGGCCGGGCCGCTGCTGCGCGCCGGGCTGATCTGTCTGGCGAAGGACGAGAGTCTGGTCCTGTTGTCGATGCACCACATCGTCAGCGACGGCTGGTCCATGAGCGTGCTGCTCCGGGAGCTCCTCGCCCTCTACGGAGCCTTCTCGCAGGGGCGCCCCTCGCCCTTGCCGGAGCTCACCCTCCAGTACGCCGACTTCGCCGTCTGGCAGCGGCAGTGGCTGGCGGGGGAGATCCTGGCGGCGGAGCTCCAGTACTGGCGCGAGCGCCTGGGAGAGCGGCCGCCGGTGCTGGAGCTGCCGACCGACCGGCCGCGGCCGGCGGTGCAGACCTTCGCCGGAGCCGATGAGCCGGTGTGGGTAAGGCCCGACATCCTGGCTGGTCTGAGCACCCTCGCCCGCGGGCAGGAAGCGACGCTGTTCATGACCCTGCTCGCCGCTTTCGAGGTGCTGCTCCAGCGTTACAGCGGTCAGGACGACTTCGTCCTGGGATCGCCGATCGCGGGACGCCACCGGATCGAGATCGAAGGGCTGATCGGTTTCTTCGTCAACATGCTGGTCCTCCGCGCGGATCTCGGCGGCGGTGCCGGGCTGCGCGCCGCCGAGCTCCTCGGCGGGGTGCGGCAGACAGCGCTTGCGGCCTACGCGCATCAGGATCTGCCGTTCGAGAAGCTGGTTCTGGAGCTGCATCCGGACCGCGATCTGTCGCGGGCGCCGCTCTTCCAGGTGGTCTTCACGCTGCAAGACGCCGGGGAGGGAGGGCTGTCCCTGCCGGGCCTCGTCTTCCGGCCTCTAGTGCTGGAGGGGGCGACGGCGAAATTCGACCTGACGCTGTCCATGGCGGTGGCCGGCTCCGGCCTCGCCGGAGCCTTCGAGTACAACCGCGATCTGTTCGACCGTTCGACCGTGCGCCGGATGGCACGGCATCTGACCGTCCTTCTCGAAGGCCTGGCAGGGTCACCGGGGAGCCGGGTCGCGGAGCTGCCGCTGTTCTCCGCGGCGGAGCGCCAGCAGATGTTGGAGTGGAACGACCTGGTGAAGGACTGCCCGCAGCGGCCGCTGGTGCACGAGCTGTTCTCCGGGCACGCGCGGCGCCGCCCGGAGGCGACGGCGATCTCCTCTCCGCTGGGCCGGCTGACCTACGGCGAGGTCGAGACGCTGTCGAACCGCCTCGCGCACCATCTGCGGGACATGGGGGTCGGGCCGGAGAGGCTGGTCGCGATCTGCATGGAGCGGACGCTCGAGCGGGTGGTGGCGATCGTGGCCGTGCTCAAGGCGGGAGCCGCCTACGTCTCTCTCGATCCGACCTATCCGCGGGAGCGGCTGTCATTCCTGATCGAAGACGCCGAGGCGCCGGTGCTGCTGACCGAGCACAGATTCCTCGACGTTCTGCCGGAGACCTCGGCGGTGGTGCTCTGCCTGGACGGCGATTGGGCAGCGATCTCCGGCGACGAGAGCCGGCCGCCGGAGAGCAGCGCGGGCCCCGAGAACCTGGCCTATGTGGTCTACACGTCGGGCTCCACGGGCCGTCCGAAGGGGGTGGAGATCCCGCACGCCGGCCTGATGAATCTGGTGCGCTGGCACCAGGACCTCTACGGTGTGATGGCCGAGGATCGCGGCACACAGATCGCCAGCCCGGCTTTCGACGCCTCGATCTGGGAGCTGTGGCCGTACCTGGCGGCGGGCGCGTCGGTGCACGTGCCCGACGAGGAGACGCGCCTGTCGTCGCCGGGGATGGTGCGCTGGTGGTCGGAGCAGGGGATCACCCTGGCGTACCTGATGACACCGCTCGCCGAAGGCGTGCTCGAAGAGGACATCCCGGCGGAGCTGCCGCTGCGGGTGCGGGCCCTGATCATCGGCGGCGACCGCCTGCACCGGGGACCGTCGCCGGGGGTCGGCTTCCGGCTGATGAACCACTACGGCCCGGCCGAGTACACCGTCACCTCGACGGTCGTGGCGGTACCGGAGCAGGGGGAGCTGGCCGGCATCCCGTCGATCGGCAGGCCGGTGGACAACACGCGGATCTACGTGCTGGATCGCCGCGGGCAGCCGGCGCCGGCGGGAGTGCCGGGAGAGCTGTACGTCGCCGGTCTGGGGCTGGCGCGGGGCTACATGCGCCGGCCGGACCTGACAGCGGAGAAGTTCGTGCCGGACCCGTTCGCGCCGCTCTGGGGAGAAACCGGTGGAAGGATGTACCGGACCGCCGACCTGGTCCGTTGGCTGCCGGACGGGAATCTCGACTTCCTGGGCCGCCTGGACCATCAGATCAAGATCCGCGGCCTGCGGATCGAGCTGGGAGAGATTGAGACGGTGCTGGGCCAGCACCCCGCTCTGCGCGAGGTGGCGGTCCTGGTGCGCGAAGACCGCCCTGGGGCCAGGCGCCTGACGGCGTACGTGGTCGCCGCGGAGCCGTCCGCGCCGCCGGCCGTCGAGGAGCTGCGCGCCTTCCTGCTCGACAAGCTGCCCGAATACATGGTGCCGGCCGCTTTCGTCGCCCTCGACGCGCTGCCGCTGACGCCCAACGGCAAGGTGGACCGCCGCGCCCTGCCGGCTCCGCAGTGGGATTCCGAGGCGGAGCTCGTGGCGCCGCGCACGCCGGCCGAGGAGAAGCTGGCCGAGATCTGGAAGGACGTGCTGGGGATCGAGCAGATCGGCGTCCACGACAACTTCTTCGACCGCGGCGGGCACTCGCTCCTCGCCACGCAGGTGGTGTCGCGCGTGCGGAGCACCTTCGGCGTCGACTTGGCGCTGCGGAGCCTTTTCGAGACACCGACCATCGCCGGGCTCGCCGAGAGCCTCGGCGAGAAGGGAGCCGAGCCGGGGGGCGGCGACCTCGACAAGATTGCGCAGGCGCTCGAGCAGCTCGCAAACCTGTCGGAGGAAGAGGTCCTCGCGCTCCTGGAGAACGAGCCCCATGACTGACCTGTCGAAGACGATCGCCCAGCTCTCCCCGGAGAAGCGCCGGCTCCTCGAGAGGGTTCTGCGCCGCCAGGGGGTCGACCTCTCGCAGTCGATCATCCTGGCGCAGGGGAGGAACCCGAGCGGCGATCCGCTTTCCTATGCGCAGCAGCGGCTCTGGTTCCTCGACCGGATGGCGCCCGGCAGCTCCTTCTACAACGTCTCGCAGGCGATCCGGCTGCGCGGCGCGATCGACCCGGCCGCCCTGGGCCGGACCTTCGTCGAGATCGTCCGCCGCCACGAGATGCTGCGCACCCACTTCGGGATCCACCAGGGCGAGCCCGTGCAGCTCGTGGCGCCGCCGCGCGCCAACGTGCTCGCCGAGGTCGATCTCCGCGCGCTCCCGCCCGCGCAGCGGGAGGCCGGGATGCTGCGCCTGGTCGGCCACCTGGCGGGCCTGCCGTTCGACCTGGCGAGCGGTCCGCTGTTCCGGGTCGTCGCCATGCGGCTCGATCCGGAGGAGCGCGTGGTGTTCCTCGGCATGCATCACATCGTCAGCGACGGCTGGTCGACGGAGGTGCTGATCCGGGAGATCGTCACCCTCTACGCCGCCTTTGCTGCCGGCCGGCCGAGCCCGCTGCCCGAGCTGCCCATCCAGTATGCGGACTTCGCGATCTGGCAGCGCCAGGGACTTCAGGGCAAAACCCTGGAGCGCCAGCTCGCCTACTGGCAGGAGCAGTTGAGCGGGGTCGCGGTGCTCGATCTGCTGACCGACCGGCCGCGCCCGCCGGTCCAGAGCTTCGCTGGCGCCTCGACCGCCCTGGAGGTCGCGGGCGAGGCGCTGACGCGCGAGCTCCAGGGGATCGCCCGGCGCTCCGGGGCCACCCTCTTCATGGCCACCCTCGCGGCCTGCCAGGCGCTCCTCGGGCGCTACAGCGGCCAGCACGACGTCACCGTCGGCACGCCGATCTCCGGCCGCAATCAGGTCCAGCTCGAGGGGTTGATCGGATTCTTCATCAACAGCCTCGTCCTGCGCACGGATCTGGGAGGGAATCCGGATTTCCTCACGCTGCTGGAGCGTGCGCGGGAGGTGACGCTCGCCGCCTTTTTCCATCAGGACGTGCCGTTCGAAAAGCTGGTGGGGCACCTGCAGCCGGAGAGAGACCAGAGCCGGGCGCCGCTGTTCCAGGTGATGTTCGGATTGCAGGTCGGCACCGCGGCGCCGGCGGCGATGCCGGGGATTCGGCTGGAGGCGATCGAGCTCGGCGTCGAGGCGTCGAAATTCGACATCACCCTGGGTCTCCAGGAAGGCGCCGGCCGCATCCTCTGCATGTCGGAGTACAACCGGGATCTCTTCGATGCCGTGACCATCGGGCGTCTGCTGCGGCGCTTCGGCATCCTGCTGCAACAGATCGCGGCCGATCCCTCGCGTCCGGTCGCGGACATGCCGCTGCTTTCGGCGGTGGAGCGGCACGAGCTGTTGTCGGAGTGGAACGACCGGGGTGAAGGGGAGGTGCTGTTCCTGCACGATCTGATCTCTGGCTGGGCGTCGCGGACGCCGGAGGCGGTGGCGGTGGAGCACGCCGGCCGCCGTCTCAGCTACCGCGATCTCGACCGGCGGGCCAACCAGCTCGCCCGCCATCTGGCGACGCTCGGGGTCGGACGCGGGGTCCCGGTGGGAATCTGTGTCGAGCGCTCGCTGGAGATGGTGGTGGGCCTGCTGGGCGTGCTCAAGGCCGGGGGTGGTTATCTGCCCTTGGACCCGGGATACCCGGAGGAGCGCCTGGCGTTCATGACGTCGGACTGCGGTCTTCTGGTGCGGCTCACCCAGGAGAGCCTGGAAGGGGTGCTGCCGCAGAGCTGGGGCTTCACGGTGCGTCTGGATGCGGACTGGGAGCGGATCGCCGAGGAGAGCGCGGAGCCGGTGCTCCCGGGGCTCGCCGCGGACGATCTGGCGTATGTGATCTACACCTCGGGCTCGACGGGACAGCCGAAGGGCGTGATAGTGAGCCATCGGGGCCTGGGCAATCTGGCACGGGAGCAGGCCGTGCAGTTTGGTGTCGAGCCGGGCAGCCAGGTGCTGCAGTTCGCTTCGTTGAGCTTCGATGCGTCGATCTCGGAGATCGCGATGGCTCTGGCTTCGGGTGCGACGCTGCACCTGGCGGACCGGGAGGCCCTGCTGCCCGGTCCGGACCTTCTCGGCCTGCTGCGCGAGCGCCGGATCAGCACGGTGACCCTGCCGCCGGCGGTGCTGGCGGGTCTGCCGGTGGCTGATCTGCCGGACCTGCACACCCTGGTGGTGGCGGGCGAGGCGTGCCCGCTGGACGTGGCACGGCGCTGGGGGAGGGGGCGGCGGCTGGTCAACGCGTATGGTCCGACGGAGGCGACGGTGTGCTCGACGTCGGCGGTCTTCGCGGGGGAGATCTCGCGTCTGCCGATCGGCCGTCCGATCGCCGGGGCGCAGGTGTATCTGCTGGACGGCGCTCTGCAACCGGTGCCCCCCGGGGTCAAGGGGGAGCTGTACCTGGGGGGGCTGGGCCTGGCTCGCGGGTATTGGGAGCGTCCGTCGCTGACCGCCGCGGCCTTCCTGCCGCACCCGTTCAGCGTGGAGCCCGGCGCGCGCCTTTACCGGACAGGGGACCTGGGCCGCCTGCTGGCGGACGGGGAGATCGAGCTGCTCGGCCGGGCGGACTCCCAGATCAAGCTGCGCGGCTTCCGCATCGAGCTCGGCGAGATCGAGGCGGCGCTCGCCCGGCATCCCGCCGTCCGCGACGCGGTCGTGCTGCTGCGCGAGGATCATCCCGGAGAACGGCGGCTCGTCGCCTACGTCGTGCCGCAGACCGTCGAGAAAGCCGCCGAAGAGACCGTCGAGCAGCTCCGCGGCGCTTTGAAGGCGCAGTTGCCGGCCTACATGATCCCTGCCTTCTTCGTCTTTCTCGAAGCGCTGCCGCGCCTGCCGAACGACAAGGTCGACCGGCGTTCCCTCCCGGCCCCGGAGGGGCAGGCCGTCGAGGATTCAGACGCCTTCGTGGCTCCGCACAACCGCGCGGAAGAGGTGCTGGCGGCGATCTGGAGCCAGGTGCTGCGGCTCGAAAAGGTCTCGGTGCACCAGAACTTCTTCGAGGCCGGCGGCGATTCGATCCTCGGCATCCAGGTCATCTTTCGCGCCGGACAGGAGGGGTTGCGCCTGACGCCCGGTCAGCTCTTCGAGCACCCGACGATCGCCGGTCTGGCGGCGGTGGCGGAGCGGGTGGCGGAGGCCGCCGCCGAGACCGGGCCGGTCGCCGGGCCGGTTCCCCTCACGCCCATCCAGAGCTGGCTCTTCGAGCAGGATCTGCCGCGCCCCGAGCACTTCAACCAGGCTCTGCTGTTCGAGACCGGGATGCGGGTCGAGCCCGCCTTCCTGTGGCGTTCTCTCGAATTCCTGCTGGGACACCATGACGCACTGCGCATGCGGTTCGCGCCGCCGGCGGCAGGCGGCGCCCCGTGGCACCAGCGCTACGAAGCGCCCGGCGCCCCGGCCCCCGGCATCGAGGTCGACCTTTCCGCCTTGCCGCCGGGGCTCCTGAGCCCGGCGATCGAAGCCTGCGCGTCCCGGCTCCAGGAAAGCCTCGACCTCGCTGCGGGCCCTCTGCTGCGGATCGCCTTGTTCACCTCCGGCCGTGAGCCACAGAGGCTCTTCCTGGCGGTCCATCACCTGGTGGTGGACGGCGTTTCGTGGCGCATCCTGCTGACCGACCTGGAGATGGTCTACGGTCAGCTCGTGCGCGGCGAGGAGCCTGCGCTGCCGGGGAAGACGACGTCGTTCCAGCGCTGGGCGGAACGCCTGGTCGAGCTCGCCCGCTCGCCTGCTCTCGAGGCGGAGGCGGACTCCTGGCGGCAGCTCGCGGCGAAGGAGGTGCCCCCCCTGCCCCTCGACCTCGGCGCGGGCGGCAACACGGTGGCCTCTTCACGGGTCGTCCTGAGCGCGCTCGGCGCCGAAGAGACGCGGGCGCTTCTCCAGGAAATCCCCAAGGTCTACCGGACGCAGATCAACGATGTCTTGCTGACCGCGCTCGCCGAGGCGATGGCGCCCTGGATGGGGCGCCGGAGAGTGCTGGTGGATCTCGAGGGGCACGGGCGGGAGGAGATCGCGCAGGATATCGACGTCTCCCGCACGGTGGGGTACTTCACCTCGATCTTCCCGGTTGTCCTCGACCTTGAGGGGGCGGCGGTGCCGGCGGATGCCTTGAAGGCGGTCAAAGAGCAGTTGCGGAGCATCCCGGAGCGCGGCTTCGGCTATGGGCTGCTGCGCTATCTCGGCGCCGCGGAGATCCGCGGCAGCCTCCAGAGGCAGCCGCGCGCCGGCCTGGTGTTCAACTATCTCGGCCAGCTCGACCAGGCCGTGGCGGGAAGCTCTCTCTTCCGCCCCGCCCGGGAGTCGGCCGGTGAGACCCGGCATGCCCTGCAGCCCCGGCCGTACCTGCTGGAGATCAGCGCCAGCATCCGCGGCGAACGGCTGCGGGTCGCCTGGGTCTACAGTGAGAACCGGCACCTGCGCGCGACGATCGAGAGCCTGGGCGAGCGCTTCACCGCCGCCTTGCGGCGCCTCATCGAACACTGCCTGTCGCCGCAGGCAGGCGGCTACACCCCTTCGGATTTCCCGCTGGCCCGGCTGGACCAACGGCAGCTCGACCGGCTGGCGGAAGCGGTGGGCGGCCGGCTCGAAGATCTCTACCCGCTCTCGCCGATGCAGCAGGGGATGCTCTTCCAGACCCTCCAGGCGCCGGGCTCGGGAGTCTACGTCGGGCAATTGAGCCTCGATCTGAACCTGAGCCTCGACACCGCCGTGTTCGAGCGCGCGTGGAGCCAGGTGATCCAGCGCCATCCGATCCTCCGCACCGCGTTCTACTGGCGCGGGCTGGAAACGCCTCTCCAGGCGGTTTTGCCACGGGTGAGCCTGGCCTGGGATCGGCAGGATTGGCGCCACATCGCCGAGCCCGGGCAGCGGGCCCGGCTCCGGGTCTACCTCGCCGAGGATCGGCGGCGCGGGTTCGATTTCACGGCGCCCCCTCTCCTGCGCCTCGCCCTCATCCGCCTGGGCGAGGAGAAGGAGCGCCTCGTCTTCAGCAGCCACCATCTGATCTTCGACGGCTGGTCCTGGTCCCTCCTGCTCAAGGAGCTCTTCGCCTTCTACGACGCCGGGCTGCGCGGCACCGAGCCCGCGCTCGGAGCGGTGAGCCCGTTCCGCGGCTATATCGCCTGGCTGAACGGCCAGGACATGGCCGGAGCCGAGACGTACTGGCGGAGCACCCTGGCCGGCTTCCGCGCGCCGACCCCTCTGCCATCCGGAGCGCGCGTGCGGCCGGAGGAGGCCGCCGCCCCCGAGCGCCCCTTCGAGAAGGTGACCGCACAGCTCCCGGCCGCCGCGACCGACGCGCTGCGCTCCCTCGCCCGCGGCCGGCAGGTGACGTTCAACACCCTGGTCCAGGGAGCCTGGAGCCTCCTCCTGCACCGCTACAGCGGAGAGGACGACGTGCTCTTCGGAGCCGTCACCTCCGGCCGTTCCGCGCCCGTGCCGGGGATCGAGACGATGGTCGGCCTGTTCATCAACACCCTGCCCGTACGGGTGCGGGTCGACGACCGCATGCCGGTCGACGGCTGGCTGCGGGAGCTCCAGCAGCAACAGGCCGAGGCGCGCCGCTACGAGCACAGCCCGCTGGCCGAGGTGCACGGTTGGAGCGACGTGCCGCGGAGCCAGCCGCTCTTCGAATCTCTCCTGACCTTTGAAAATTACCCGGTGGACGACTCGGTCCAGGAGCAGATCGGGCAGGGCCTGAAGCCGGACCGCGTGGAGTTCGAGGATCAGACGAGCTTCCCGCTCACCGTGATCGCGGGAGCCCAGGCCCGCTTGAGCCTCGAGATTCTCTACGATGTGAGCCGCCACGATGCCGACGGCGCCGCGCGCATGCTGCAACACCTGAGCTCTCTCTTCCTCGGCATGCCGGCCTCGGCGGAGGGCGCGGTCGGCGACCTGCCGCTGCTCTCCCCGGGCGAACGGCACCAGGCTCTGGTCGAATGGAGCGCTCCCTCGGCGCCCGCGGCGAGCGAGCTTTTCCTCGAGCTCTTCGCGGCTCGGGTGGAGCGCACGCCCGATCTTCCGGCCGTGACCTTCGGCGGCGAGTCGCTGACCTATGCGGCGCTCGCAGCCCGCGCCAACCGGCTCGCCCGCCATCTGCTCCAGAGAGGAGTGGGGCCGGATGTGCCGGTCGGCATCTACGTCGACCGGTCTCTCCCGATGATCGTGGGCCTGCTGGGGATTCTCAAGGCGGGCGGCGGGTTCGTCCCCTTGGACCCGACCTTCCCCGCCGAGCGCCTGGCCTTCATGATGGACGACTGCGGGATGCTGGTGATCCTGACCCAGGAGAGCCTGGCGGATGCCTTGCCGCAGAGCTGGGGCTTCACGATCCTCCTGGACGCCGGCTGGGACGCGATCGAGAGCGAGAGCGCGGCTCCGCTGCCGCTCGTGCCCCGGGCCGACGACCTGGCGTACGTGATCTACACCTCGGGCTCGACCGGGCGTCCGAAGGGGGTCATGGTGTCGCACCGCGGGCTCGGAAACCTGGCGCGCGAGCAGGCGCGGCTTTTCCGGGTGGAGCCGGGCGGGCAGGTGCTCCAGTATGCCTCTCTGAGCTTCGACGCCGCCGTCTCCGAGATCGTCGTGGCGCTCGCCTCCGGAGCGACTCTCCACCTGGCGAGCCGGGAGTCGCTCCTGCCGGGGCCGGAGCTGCTCCGCCTGCTGCGGGACCTCGAGATCAGCACGGTGACGTTGCCGCCGGCCGTGTTGTCCGAGCTTCCGGTCGAGGAGCTTCCCGCGCTCCGGACCTTGATCGTGGCGGGGGAGGCCTGCGACCTCGCGGTGGCGCGGCGCTGGGGAGCGGGCAGGCGTCTGGTCAACGCGTATGGCCCTACGGAGGCGACGGTCTGCGTCACCGCGGCCGCTTTCGAGGGGAGCTTCGATCGCCTGCCGATCGGCCGCCCTCTGGCGGGTACGCAGCTCTATCTGCTGGACGGCGGTCTCCGGCCCGTCCCCGTCGGGGTGCGCGGCGGCGCCTACGCCGGTGGGGCCGGGCTGGCCCGCGGTTACTGGGGGCGTCCGGATCTGACGGCCGCCGCCTTTCTGCCGCATCCCTTCGCCGAGCAGCCGGGCGAGCGTCTCTACCGGACCGGCGACCTGGGCCTCTACCTGCCCGACGGGTCGATCGATTTCCTCGGGCGGGCGGACTCGCAGGTCAAGCTGCGCGGCTTCCGCATCGAGCTCGAGGAGATCGAGGCGGTGCTGCGGTCCTGCCGCGGGATCCGTGACGCTGCGGTCCTCCTGCAGCAGACTCCTGCGGGCGGCGCCGTCACCGCCTGGATCGTGCCGGACGAGAGGGTGGCGCCGGCCGCCGACGAGCTGCGCCAGGCGCTCCGCGAGAAGCTTCCCGAATACATGATCCCGGCACATTTCCGGCCGCTGGACCGGATGCCGCTCACCCCCAGCGGCAAGGTCGACCGGAAGGCCCTGGCCGGGAGCGCCGCCGTCTCGCCGGCGTCCGAGCAGGCGGACGACGGGCCGCGCACACCGCTCGAAGAGATTCTGGCCGGCATCTGGGAGGAGGTCCTGGGCGTCGAGCGGGTGGGCCGGGACGACAACTTCTTCGATCTCGGCGGCCACTCTCTCCTCGCCACGCGGGTGGCCTCGCGGGTGCACAGCGTGCTCGGCGTGGAGCTGATGCTGGCCGAGCTGTTCGACCGGCCGACGGTCGCCAGGCTGGCCGAATCGCTCGCCGCCAGGTTGCAGATCGGCTCGGGAGCTCCGCTGCCGCCGATCGGCCGGGCGGACCGGAGCCGGCCGCTGCCCCTGTCCTTCTCCCAGCAACGGCTCTGGTTTCTCGACCAGCTCGAGCCGGACAGCAATCGCTACAGCCTCCCGGTCCACGTGCGCCTGCTCGGCGACCTGGACGTGCCGGTTTTCGCGGCCGCCCTGGACGAGATCGCCCGCCGCCACGAGGTACTGCGCACGACCATCGTCCTCGCCGGAGAGCTGCCGGTGCAGGTGATCGGTCCGCCGCCGCGGACCCTGCCGCCGCTCGTGGACCTGAGCGGCCTCCCCGCCCGGGAGCGCGAGGAGGAGGCCGTGCGGCGGTCCGTCGCCGAAGTGTCGCGCCCGTTCGACCTTGCGGCCGGTCCCTTGCTCAGGGTGTGCCTGCTGCGGCTCGCCGCGAAAGAGCACATGGTGCTGGCCAACATGCACCACATCGTCTCCGACGGCTGGTCGGCGGGAATCCTGTTCCGCGAGCTGGGCACGCTCTACACGGCGTTCCTGGCGGGACGCCCTTCGCCGCTGCCCGAGCTGCCCATCCAGTACGCGGACTTCGCGGCCTGGCAGCGGCAGTGGCTGGGAGAGGGCGCGCTGGAGGAGCAGCTCGCCTGGTGGCGGGAGCGCCTCGCCGGGGCGCCGACGGTGCTCGCGCTGCCGGCCGACCGGCCGCGGCCGGCGCTGCCGTCGCCGGCGGGAGACAGTGTCGCGGTGCGGCTCGACGCCGGGCTCGGCCAAGCCCTCGCGGCTTTGTGCCGGCGGGAGGGAGTCACCTCCTTCATGGCTCTGCTGGGTCTGTTCCAGGTGCTGCTCGCCCGCCTCTCCGGCAGCGACGACCTGCTGGTCGGCTCGCCGATCGCGGGCCGCTCGCGCGAAGAGCTGGAACCGCTGATCGGCTTCTTCGTCAACACCCTGGTGTTGCGCCTGACCCTGGCGGGAGATCCGAGCGTGGAGGAGTTGCTGGGGATGGTCAAGGAGGGGGCGCTGGGAGCCTACGCGCACCAGGACCTGCCGTTCGAGCGTCTCGTGGAGAAGCTCGCGCCCGAGCGCGACCTGGGGCGGACGCCGCTCTTCCAGGTGATGTTCGAGCTCCAGAACACGCCGCAGGGACGGGGAGGGGGAGAGCTGCCCGGCCTGCAGCTCCAAGGGGTGCCCCTGGCGGCCCGCGCGGCGAAGTTCGACCTCGAGCTCACCCTTGCGGCGATGGGCAACGAGCTCGTGGGGGCGGCGGAGTACAGCCCGGACCTCTTCGACCGCGCGACGATCGCGCGCCTGCTCCGCAGCTACGAGACGTTGCTGGCGGGGGCCGTGGCCGCCGCGGGGAGGCCGCTTTCGGAGCTGCCGCTGATCACCGCGAGCGAACGCCAGCAGACGCTGTACGAGTGGAATGACTCGCGCGCCGACGTGCCGTCGGAGGTCTCCTTCCAGGAGCTGTTCGCGGCCCAGGTGGCGCGTGCTCCCGGTGCCGTGGCGGCGGTCTGCGCCGGCAGGGAGCTGACCTACTCCGAGCTGGACCGCCGCGCCGGCGCCGTGGCGGCGTCGCTCCGCGAGCAAGGGGTGGGGCAGGGCGTCCTCGTCGCGCTGCTCGCCGAGCGCGGGCTGGATCTCCTCGCCGCTTTCCTCGGCGTGCTCAAGGCCGGCGGCGCCTACCTGCCGCTCGATCCACGGCACCCCGTGCGCCGGCATGTGCAGGTGCTCCAGCAGAGCGGCGCTCCCGTGCTGCTCGCCGCACCGGAGCTCCTGCCCCTCGTCGAGGACGTCGAGGAGGCCCTGGCGCTGCTGGCTCCGAACGGCCGCCGGCCGCGGGTGCTCTCGCTCGCCGCCGCGCTGGCGGGCGGCGGGGCCGCGCCGGGGCCGCGGCGTCCCTCACCGCGAGATCTTGCCTATGTCATCTACACCTCGGGCTCGACCGGCACGCCCAAGGGGGCGATGATCGAGCAGCGCGGGATGGTCAACCATCTGTTCGCCAAGATCCTGGCGTTGGGCCTGAGCGGAGCGGACCGGGTGGCGCAGACCGCTCCCCAGACGTTCGACATCTCGGTCTGGCAGATGGCGGCCGCGTTGGTGGTCGGCGGACGGGTCGAGGTCTTCCCCGACGAGGTGGTCCATGCTCCGGCGCGCCTGCTCGCCGAGATCGTCCGCGGGCGCATCACGGTGCTGGAGACCGTCCCGTCGCTGCTGCGCCTCTTCGTCGAGGAGGCTTGCCGCGGCGCCGCGCGCGCCGATCTGCGGGATCTGCGCTGGATGATCCCGACGGGTGAGGCGCTGCCTCCCGACCTGTGCCGGGAGTGGCTGCGCCGGTATCCGGAGATCTCGCTGCTCAACGCCTACGGTCCGACGGAGTGCTCGGATGACGTGACCCACGGCGAAATCCGGGAATGGCGGGAGACAGGAGCCCCGGCGCGGGTCTCGATCGGCCGGCCGGTGCCCAATCTGCGGCTGTATGTGGTCCACCGCCTGCTGCGCGAGCTGCCGATGGGCGCCGCGGGCGAGCTGTGCGTGGGCGGTGCGGGCGTCGGGCGCGGCTATTTCGGCGAGCCGGGGCGCACGGCGGAGGCTTTCGTTCCCGATCCCTTCAGCGGGGAGGCCGGAGCGCGGCTGTATCGCACGGGAGATCTTGCGCGCTGGTTGCCGGACGGCGCGCTCGACTTCCTGGGACGGATCGATCCTCAGGTGAAGCTGCGCGGATTCCGCATCGAGCTGGGGGAGATCGAGGCCGTCCTGGCGCAGCACCCGAACGTGCGGGAGGCCGCGGTCCTGGTGCGGGAGGACCGGCCGGGGGACCGGCGGCTGACGGCCTACGTGGTCGCGGCGTCCGCGCAGCCGCCCACCGCCGAGGAGCTGCGCCGGTTCATCCTGGAGAGGCTGCCGGAATACATGATTCCGGGGGCGGTGGTGTTCCTCGGCGCGCTGCCGCTGACCCCCAACGGCAAGCTGGACCGGCGGGCGCTGCCCGCACCGAGCCGTCCGGAGGACGAGCTCACGGAGCTGGAGCCTGCGGGAGACGCCCTGGAGCTGGAGCTGATCGGCCTCTTCCAGACGGTGCTCGGCACGCAGCCGATCGGGATTCGCGACCATTTCTTCGCTCTCGGCGGGCACTCCCTCCTGGCGGTCCGGCTGACCGCCGTCATCCGGAGCCGTTTCCAGCGCAATGTGCCGCTCGCGGCGATCTTTCAGCAGGGGAGCGTCGCAGGGCTGGCCCGGCTGTTGCGGGAGGAGGAGCAGGCCGGCGAGGCCCTCTCCTCTCTGGTCACGCTCCACGCCGAAGGAGATCTCCCGCCGTTGTACCTCCTCCATCCCGCGGGTGGTGGTCTCGGCGGCTATCGCCGTCTTGTCGATCACCTCGGCCCCTCTCATCCCGTGCATGGGTTCCGCGCCCGGGGGCTCGAGACCGACGACGAGGCGCGCACCAGCATCGCGGAGATGGCGGAGTGCTACATTGACGCGCTGCGCCGGTTCCAGCCGCGGGGCCCCTATCACCTCGGGGGGATGTCCGCGGGAGCGCTCGTGGCGTTCGAGATGGCCCGGCAGCTCCGGGACAAGGAGGACGAGGTGGGGCTGCTGGTCCTGATCGATCCTCCCGAGCCGAATGTGGAGGAGGGGGAAGACCTCGGCGAGCCGGACGACACCTCGATCCTCGCCGTCTACGCCTTCGAGGCCCGGCTCCCCATCGACGTCGACCAGCTCCGGGAGCTCGGTGCGGAGGAGCGGCTGGCGCAGGTGACCCGGCAGGCCATCGAGGCCGGTCTCATCCCTGCCGAGACCGGGTTGGACATCGGCGTCGAGTACCTGCGGCGGGCAGTCAAGGTCTTCAAGGGCGCGGAGATCGCTTCGCGGCGCTATATACCCGGATTTTACGACGGCCCTATCACCGTCTTGTGCGCCGCGGAGAGGCAGAACGGCGAGGGTTTCCCCGGGTTGGACGCCGGCTGGAGCCGCTTCAGCCCCGAGCCTGTCGCAGCCCACGCCATTTCCGGCAGTCACGATACCGTTCTGAGGGAACCGAACGTCCGCAAGGTCGCGGAGCTGCTGCACCGCTTCCTCCAGGCCGCAGCCGACGGCAGAGCCATGGTGACCACTGATTGGAGAGCGTGATGAAAGATTTTCAGCGAGACCTCTGGTATGCCTTACGGATGTTCGCCAGGAGCCCAGGTTTCACGATCTGTACCGTGTTGACCCTGGCTCTCGGCATCGGCGTCAATACGGCGATTTTCAGTGTCGTCCGTGGAGTGTTGCTGCGTCCTCTCCCCTATAGCCATGGAGAAGGGCTGCTGCATCTCGGGCAACGACCTCCGGCTCCGGATGTGGAAAATGTCCATTTTTCGGTCGCCGAGCTTCATGAGCTTGCGACGCAGAGCCGGACTCTCGCCGGCCTCGCGGAATACCACTCCATGCCCTTCACCCTGCTGGGACACGGCGAGCCGGAGCAGGCACGGATCGGTGTCGTCTCGGCCAATTTCTTCGAAGTCTTCGGCGTCCGCCCTCTCCACGGCCGCACCTTTCTACCCGGGGACGAAGCCCACGACGCCGAGCCTGTCCTGGTGCTGACCTATGAGTACTGGCGCCGCCTCTACGGAGGCGACCTCGGGATCCTGGGCCAGAGGCTGCGCTTGGACAACAGGCCCATCCAGATCGTCGGAGTGCTTCCCCCTCTCCCCAAGTTTCCGGGGCAGGACGATGCCTTCATGCCGACCGTGGCCTGCCAGCTCCGCTCTTCCGAGAGGCTGATCCAGGATCGCAAGGCGCGGTTGCTCACCGCCTTCGCCCATTTGACCCCGGGGGCGACCCTGAAGAGGGCAAGGACCGAGCTGGCCCTGATTTCATCCAGGATGCGGCAGGAAAATCCAGGGGACTACGACCCGGAAACGGCCGTCGGGATTCCTATCCTCAGCGTTCGCGAAGAGCTCGTTGGCCACTTTCGCTCTCTCCTGCTGCTCCTTCTCGGAACTGTGGCAATGGTGCTTCTGGTGGCCTGTGCAAACGTCGCCAACTTTATTCTGGCGCGCTTGTCGAGAAGGGAGCACGAGTTGGGGATGCGTGTCGCCTTGGGCGCCGGCCGCAGTCGTCTGGCCCGCCAACTGCTGACGGAGGCTATCGTTCTCGCCGCCGCCGGAGGAGCCCTGGGCCTGGTCCTGGCGGCTTTCTGTGTCCGGCTTCTCGCTGATTTCGCCGCCCGTTTCACCGCGCGGACCGATGAGATCGGCATCGACACAATGGTGCTCCTGTTCACCGCCGGCTTGGCGATGGCCACCGGCTTGATCGTCGGTGTCGCTCCCGCCCTCCGGGCCTCACCCCGCCGGCTTGCCGATGCTCTCCGCGCCGGAGTCCTGCGGGCGAGCCAGTCCCCCGCCAGCCTGCGAATCCGCGGCGCCATGGTCATCGCTCAAGTGGCGGTCTCCTTCGTCTTGCTGGTGGGCGCCGGGCTGCTGCTGCGCACCCTCCACAACCTGGAGGGCGTCGATCCAGGCTTCAAGAGCGCCGGAGTGGTGGTCATGGAGGTCGCCCTGCCGCTCGAACGCTACCCGAAGCGGGTACAGAGGCTGGACTTCTTCGACCATCTGCTGGCCTCGTTGCGCGCCATCAAAGGTGTGCAGTCGGCTTCGATTTCCGCCGGCGTGCCGCTGAGCGAGGCTGTTGACCGAGAGGTGACGATCGAGGGGCGGGCTCAGGAAGGGAAGGAGCCGCCGCAGGCGACCTTCCATGTCGCCGGCGAAGACTACTTCCGGCTGCTCGGGATCCCCCTTCTCGAAGGGAGGGTCTTCACGGCGGCGGACACCGGCGAGGCGATGCCGGTCGCCCTGGTGAACCGCGCCATGCAGCGCCGCTATTGGCCGAACGCGAGCCCTCTGGGCAAGCGGTTCGCGATCACGTCCCAGGGTCCTGCCAAGCTCTGGACCGTGGTCGGAGTAGTCGCGGACGTGAAGCAGGAGGGGCTCAGCGTTGAGGGCGGTCCGGCGTTCTATCTCCCGTTCTCTCAATTCCCCAACGTCGGCGACGTGTTCGTGCGGACGGAGCTGGATCCCAAGCCTCTCCTGTCTCATCTCCCCTCTGTGGTCCATTCGATCGACCCGGACGTGCCGGTCCTGAACCCGCGGACTCTCGAGCAGGTGCGAGCCGAATCGATCGCGCCGTCCCGCCTTACCGCGATTCTGGTCGGACTCTTCGCGGCTCTCGCCGTGGCCATCGCGGCCCTCGGAGTGGGCAGCGTGGTAGCTTTCGCGGTGGCCGAGCGTACCCAGGAGATCGGCATCCGCACGGCGCTGGGGGCTACCGCCAGAGAGATCCAGGTCCTGATCCTCCGCCGGAGCCTGCCGCTGCTCGCCGTCGGATTGGCCCTGGGAGCCCTGGGCTCCCTCTGGCTGACTCGCCTGATCAGCGGCCTGCTGTTCGGCGTCGCGCCCCACGATCCCGTGACCTTCATCGCGGTGGCGTCCGGCTTCACGGCCGTGTTCGTCCTCGCTGCCCTGATTCCCGCCAACCGGGCCGCCAAGATCGATCCGCTCCTGGCGCTGAGGTCGTCATAAAGTCCCCCTCGTCCTGGGGAGCTCATACAACTGTCGGGAGAAGAACATGAGCCTATATCTACGCGCCGCAAGATCTCTGCTGAACCTGATGTCCATCCCCCTCGGCCTGGCCCTGCGCCTGCGGCATTCTCTACAATACAAGATGGATCTGACCGAGATGTACAAGCCCCGCCCCGACGACATCTTCATCGCGACCTTCCCAAAATCGGGAACCACGTTGATGCAGATGATGCTTTATCAGCTCACGAGCGATGGGGACATGAATATTCCCCACATTCTGGGTGTTTCCCCCTGGTTCGAACATGAGGTCATGACCCGCTCGTCCGATCGGGGGCTGTTCGACTCCTTGCCCTCGCCGCGGTTTTTCAAGACCCATTATCCCTACGATAATCTGCCGAAAAACGGCCGGTTCATCTACATCGTCCGCGACGTCCGGGACGTGGCTCTTTCGAGCTATCACCATTTCTGCATGATGACTGGGGTCGATCAGAATCGCGAGAAATTCATCAACGGGTTCCTCCGCCAACCGATGTCGTGGTTCAAATACCAGGAGTCGTGGTGGCCCCACCGCAACGACGAGAATGTCCTCTTTCTCACCTACGAGGGGATCATCCAGGACCTCGAAGGGACGGCCCGCAAAGTGGCCGCCTTCTGCGGCATTCCGATCGACGAGAGCAGCATGCCGCAGATCGTCGAGCGTTGCAGCATAGGCTTCATGAAGCAGCACTGGGAAAAGTTCGATCCGAGGCTGCGTCGGATCAGTCGCTCGAAGACCGACTTCGTCCGCAAAGGCGTCGCCGGCGCGGGCCGTAGCGAGATGACGCCCGCTCAGGAAGAGCTGACCGCCCGCCGGTTGAAAGAGCTGGCGTCGAAATTGAGCTGCGCTCCAGGCGAGCCTTACAGCAAGCTGTTCACCTGAACGTCGTGCCCTGCCTTTCCGAGACGAAGATATGAAACCGCGTTCGATCTTGCTGAATATCCCCTACATTCTGCTGGCTCCTTTGGAGCTGGTCCTGCCCCTGCGGGCGATGCTGCGTTACAAAATACGCCTGTTCGAGGCCTATCAGCCCCGGCCCGACGACATCTTCATTGTGACTTACCCCAAGTCCGGAACCACGCTGATGCAAATGATGCTCTATCAGCTCCTGACGGATGGGAGCATGGAGATTCCCCATATCCTGAGCTTCTCGCCGTGGTACGAGTTCGAGATCGAGTCGAACCCACGCCTGCTGACAACCTTCGAGTCTCTGCCATCGCCGCGGGTTTTCAAGAGCCACCTCCGCTATGGCTCCCTGCCAAAAAATGCCAGGTTCATCTATATCGCCCGCGACATCCGGGACGTGGCGATCTCGAACTATCACCACCACAGCCTCGCGACGGGCTTGGACCAGAACCGTAACCGGTTCGTGGATCGCTTCCTCCGCGACAAGGCACCCATGCGGTCCTGGTTCAAGAATCTGGAGTCCTGGTGGCCTCACCGAAACGATGAGAACGTACTGTTTCTTTCTTATGCGGAGATCATCCGGGACATCGAGGGGACGGTACGCAAAGTGGCTTTCTTCTGCGGCATTCCGATTGACGAAAGCAGCATGCCCCGGATCGTCGAGCGGTGTAGCATCGGGTTTATGAAGAAGCACTGGGACAAGTTCGATCCGAGGTTGCGCCGGATCAGCCGCTCGCCCGCCGAGTTCGTGCGCAAAGGCGTCGCCGGCGCGGGCCGCAACGAGCTGACCCCCGATCAGGAAGAGCTGGTCAGCCGCCTTTTACAGGAGCTCGCGGCAAAGCTGCGCTGCGTCCAGGGAGAGCAGCACAGCGAGCTGTTCACTTGATCGATCCGGTCCCGGCGCTCGGGGCGACCTAACTACGCTGTCGACTTTCTTTCGAGGAGAATCATCATATGGCCAACGAAAGGCTCTATCTCAAACCAAACGTCGTCGTGGAGCCCTTGGTCGACCAGTGGTATGCCTGGGCGCACCTGATTCCCCCTGTGACGGCTGCCATGAACATCGTGGGCCGGCACCTCAAGATTATGGAGTCCTATGTCAAGGCGCCGCAAGTCCATGCTGCCGCGGTGAAGAACCCGGCGATGCTGGGCGGGCCGTTCATCGACTACAAGCAGCCGAGGGTCGCCGAGATCCAGGCCCTGATCGACAGGACGAAGCGAGACCGAGGCCACCTCATTGCGCTCGCCGCGGCCGTCCAGCAACTCGACGACCTGCTGCGGCAAGAGGCCAGGGGCTTTTCGCTCGAGCCGCTCTATGCCAAGGTCCCAGAGCTTTTGCGGGGCTACGTCGAGCTCGTGTACGACCTCAACAACCAGCCCTCGTTCCGCTTCATCGAGCCTCTCCTGTACCGCAGCCCCTTCTACGAGCCGTCGGCCCAGACTCTCATGCTGTCGCTCATCCGACAGGACGACCGGCCGTTCGTCCTCAGCACTCCCCGGTTGGCCGGGCCGGGTGACGTGCACCTGCGGCGGCCGTTCCATCATCCCGGCATCGACGAGCTGTTCAAGATGAAGAGAGCCCCACAGACTTTCTCCTACATCAAGGAGGCTCTCGAGCTGGAGGATGAGCACGACGAGGCGTTCGCTTCGTTGCTGACTCCGGAGGCTCCTCCTCCTTACGAGCCCTATATGGGTGACGCGGTGCGGTGGCGCTACTTCGGCCACGCCTGCATCCTCGTCGAGACGCGGGACCTCAAGATCCTGATGGATCCGGTCCTGAGCTACACCTACGAGAGCGACATCTCGCGCTACAGCTACCAGGATCTGCCCGACAAGATCGATTTCGTCTTGATCACTCACAACCATCAGGATCACATCCTGTTCGAGACGATGCTCCAGCTCCGCCACAAGGTCGGTACGGTCGTCGTTCCGCGCAGCGGGAACGGCGAGCTCCAGGATCCCTCGCTCAAACAGATGCTGCGGCAGATCGGTTTTTCCAGCGTCTACGAGATGGATGAGATGGACACCCTCGAAGTGGGCGGCGTGTCGATCACCGGCCTTCCATTCCTCGGCGAGCACGCCGATCTCAACATCCAGACCAAGCTGGCCTATCTCTGCCGGCTCGGCCGGCACTCGCTGCTCTTCGCGGCCGATTCGTGCAACATCGAGCCGCGGCTCTACGAGCGGGTCTATGACTTGGTCGGTGACATCGACGCCGCCTTCATCGGGATGGAGTGCGACGGTGCGCCGCTGTCATGGGTCTACGGCCCACTGCTCACCCGCCCGCTCGACCGGAAAATGGACCAGAGCCGGCGTCTGGCGGGCTCGAACTACGAACGGGCGATCGATATCGTCAACCGCTTCAACTGCCGCGATACGTACGTGTATGCGATGGGCCAGGAACCCTGGCTGAACTACATCATGAGCGTGAAATACACCGAGCAGTCGAATCCGATCATCGCCTCGAACAAGCTGATCCAGGACTGCCTTTCCCGCGGCATGCAGGCGGAGAGGCTGTTTGGAGAAAAGGAAATTCTGTTGAGCTGAAAAACTGGATAATGACGATCTTGTTCAAGGAGATAAAGCCATGACCGATTTGTTGCGCGACCCGGCTTCCGACGAGCGGAGCTTGGGAGGCGCGACGGCATGAGCACTGGGATGCTCGAGGTCGGCCGGTCCCTGGACCTGGTGCTCGACGAATCGAGGCTAGGCTCATTCGAGTCGATTCTTTGAGCCCTCTCGCTGGGTAGGGTATGCTTGCCGTATCGATTCGCACCGACGAAAGGAGAAGACGCTCCATGAAAACTGCGCGAGTGATTCTAGGGGCCCCGGAAGGGCCTCCATTCAAGGGAGCTCCCGCTATAATCAATCATCTTCTGAACAGAAGTCTGCGAGACCTGGGCTTTGAGCTCTCGTGCTCGTACGGCTGGCGCAAGCGGCTGCCGGATATAGTAGATCTCCTTCCACTCCCGGTTGTCCAGCGAGTCCTGCGGATGCAGTCCGACCCCATCTTCGACCTGGAGATTCGCTGTGACGGCTCTCTGGGGCTTTTTCCCCTGCTTCCCAGAGAGGGGCAGAAGAATGTGGTGTTCTTTCATGGCCTCGCTGGTAGCCCCGGCCAGTGGATCGGTAACGAAGCCATCGACGGCTACTGGTGCAACTCGGAGTACATGGTGCGGGTCCTCACCTCCTTCCTCGCGGCGCCGAATTGGGATCAAGGGCGCCTCCTCGATCCACGGGCGTTTTCCATGGCCGGCAGCATTACTCTGCCGCTTCCGCTTCTTGAGCTGCCAGAGGAGTTGGTGGCGGGCGGTCAGGAGGAGATACCCCGCGCCGCTCTGGAGGCCATGGAAGGGAACGACCTCCTGGGGTGTTGCGTCTCCGAGAAGTTGGACGACAAGTCGACCTACGGCATCCTTCTGACCCTCAACCAGATGGCGTTGCAAAGCGGGCTTGGCCGCCGATTCCGCCTCTTCGTCGAGCAGTACCTCTACAACGGTATCAAATCCGTCCTGGAGTCTGTCACTCCGGGGGATACCTTTCTCCAGTTCCAGCCCCTGAAGAACGCCCTTGAGCAGTTGCATCTCAGTATAGATGACATCCTGATTCCTATCCCGCGTCTGGCCCAAACGTCTCTGTTCAAGGTCGTGAAGGCCTGCAAGTTTTCTCTCCTCTATCATTGGGTTCCGGATTCATTCGGATTGTTTCCCCTGGAGCTGGTCTGCCAGGGCTGCCCGGTATACACCAACGGCGCCGGCAACCTGCGCTACCTGGTCCCGGAGGGGCATGGTATTTCCGTTCTCGACACGGAGGGAATGGCCTTCGGGGATCTCAGGGAGTATCAGAAGGTCGCGCAGAAGATCTTCCATGATACGGTTATCGATCACGCGCCTATCCGAGAGGCCTGTAGCCGGGGTGCCGAGTACGTCTCTCGCACCTACAACCGGGAGGCAATGCGGCGAGACCTGGAGATCCAGCTCAAGAAGCTCGACGAGCCGCCGGCGGAGACCGAGCTCAACAGTGCTATTTTAGGTTTGAGCCCGCTGGTCCGTTCGTGGAATCCCAAGACTCGTAGATTGCTTTCCGACTACCAACACCTCGAGCTTACGCCGGAAGAGGCCGGTTTGCTGGAAGAGATTCTCGGGCAGAGATGCGCTGATCTGGATTGCACAACGAACGCTGCCAGCCGGGAGTCGGTCGACCGCCTTTTCCAGCAGGGCGTTCTTACGCTTCTACCGCCGGCCTTCCCATCTCAGGGATGATTTTTTCATCAAGCGAGGTCTGAGTGTCGATTCAAGCTCCTCAGCGTGCAGGCAAGACCGACGAGCTTCCGGTGAGCCGCTCCGGACTGGAGCTTCCCGTAGGTCTTCGGCGCTGGCTCAGGGTTGACCGCGCACGAGCGGTCTTCCTCACATTCTTCGTCGAGCCTTTCATCGTCCTGAGTCAAGGCCGGCAGGCTTGGAGACAGTGGCGCAGCCTGTGGGGCATTTATCCCCGAGGCAAGCAGAGCGGCTCGATATGGATACATGCCCTTGGGCTTGGCGAAATCAAAATCGCAATTGCGCTCGTCCAAGTCCTGCCGAAGGACCTTCCTGTCGTGATCACTGGCTATCGCCAGGCACAGCAGTTGGCCCGGAAAGCCTTGGGCAAACGCGTGGAGCTCGCTTCGTTGCCGCGCCCTTTCAGGTTTGCGTTGCGCGGTTTCTTCCGTCGCTACTCTCCCAGGAAGCTCATCATGATCGAAGCGTTGGATTTCAAACCGTTCGTCTGCCTTCATATCCTCGGGCAAGAGCTCCCGACCGCTGCCATCAACGCCAGTTTCAGCAGGGAGAGCTTCCTCACAATGCCCGTGTCACATTTTCTCAACAGAATTCATGTCTTCGGCGTCCATAGCGACGAGGATCGGGAGCTTCTCACCGGAATCGGTATCCCGGAGGGGAGCGTTGCTGTGACCGGGGAGATGAAATTTGACGCGACGGCGGTTCCTCTTCCAGAGTTGGAGGCTCAGATCCAGGAGCTCGCCGGAGAGCGCCCGATTCTCATTGCGGGCTCGACTCATACTCCGGAGGACCCGCACGTCCTGGACGCCTTTGAGCGTTTGGGCGGCGGCCGAGCCATGCTCGTACTTGCGCCGCGGGGCAGGGTCGAGCCGACGGAGGACCTCCTGCGGGAACGCGGCATTCAATTCGTGCGGCGAAGTCAATTTCCAGTCGCCGACCGGCCTGCCGTTGTGCTCCTCGATACGCAAGGTGAGCTGGCTTCTCTCTACCGGTTGGCCGCGGCCGCCTTCGTTGGTCATAGCCTCTTGCCAGGAAGCGGCGGCACAATCCGATCGAGCCTGCCAGATTCGCGGTTCCCATCGCGGTTGGGCCCTACATGGATGCCTTTAAGCTTCAGGCAGATCTTTTCGACCGTGTCGGCGCCTGGCAGCGCGTTGCTGACGCCGAGGAGCTTGCCCGGACTTGGAAGATCTGGCTCGATACTCCGGAGCTCGCGGGGCAGATGGGCCTGCGGGCGGCGGATCTGGTCGAGTCGCAGCAGGGGCTCGCCACCTCGAAGACCTGGGCACTATTGCGATCCTTTTTGGAGCTGGAAGAAGCCGTTACAGACTCCGCTCAAGGGGAAGCTGCACAAAAATCTTAACGGCTGCGCCCCCTCGACCGCGAACGCCGCCTCACGGTCCTCGCCGGCTGGTTCGGGCGCGCCACGGGTACTCCCGACTCGGAGCGCGCGGCGCAGGCCTTCGCGGCCGTCGAGCGCTCGGGCTCGCCGAACTCGCCGACAATCCCCTGTACCCCACCCTGATCGCTCTCCTCATCGAGCAGGGCGCCTTGGCGCCGGGAGGTCCGCCCCGCGGCCGTACCCAATTGATTGACCCAATTGATTGACCAGGTGTTTGACCTCCTCCTCAAGGGGAAGCACCGGCTTCTCCGGAGTGAGCCCGTCGAGCACTTAAGTGATCAGTAGGATGACTAGGCGTACCCCGGAGGCAATCCTTCCTCTTATGGAAGCGTGAGAGCGCGCGCCTCCCTCTTGCGGCACGCACTCGGCGAGGCGGAGGTCAAAGCCCCTGAGGCATGCGCCAACGACAGTACTTGGGCATCACTTTGCGGCAGATCTCCGAGGAGGCTGCGGAGGTGGGCCTCGACCAAGCCCGCGGCGCGACCCAGGTCCGGCCCATGGCGATGGAGGTAAACGGTGTCCGTCATGGGGCGCCCTTGATGCCCCATGAGCTGGGCGCGGTGCTCCGAGGCGATGATCCCTACCGAGTGAGTGGAGAAGCCGTGGCGTAGTGCCTTGACCGGGACGGGCGAGATATTGGCCGCTCGGAGGACAACGCTCCAGGCCTCGTTGAGGCGGAAGAGCGGGCGGCCGGGCTTGTCGCCGGGGACGGTCAGGTGCTCGGAGCCCATGGGCCTCTCAATCGTCTTGAGACAGCGGACCGCGTCGGGTCCGAGGAAGATCCACCGCCCACCTCCGTGGCTTCCACGGTCTCCTTTGGCCCGCGGGATGCCGATCCGCGGCACGGCGTCGTCCAGGCGGCACCAGTCCAACTGCGTCCACAGCAACTCGGAGCGATGCCGGACGCCGGTGTAGATCGCGACCCGGAGGGCGAGGAGGGTGCGCAAGGACAGAGGAGAATCCCTTCCTTGGGCGAGACGCGTTTCGAGGTCTCGCAGCACTTGTCCGACGGCGGCGTAGGCTTCGGCGTCGAGGAAGTCTTCGCTTCGCCGCTTCTCGTACCTGGGGACGAGGCGAGCGGAGGCGACGTTGCGTGTGACCCACTCCATGCGGTAGGCGAAGTCGAGAGCGGCGTAGAGCTGCTGGAGGGCGGCGTTGGCCATGTACCGTCCGCCGCTCGTGGATTCCGGCCGATTCTTGAGGACGAGCACCGGGACCTCGCGCTTGATCTGGCGAGCGACCTCGACCGTGAGGCGGGGAAGCGTGAGATGGCCGGCCGCGGGAAGGAGATAGAGCCGCCAGACATCGGCGTAGTTCTTGAGGGTGCTGTCGCTGAGCACATCACCGCGGGTCTCGCGCAGGTCGGTCATGAACTCTTGGTGAAGCTGGGCGAGCGTCATGGACCGGCCGCGAGCCAAGGACGGGAGGCCCTCGCCGTCCTGGAGCTGGCGCGCAAGCTGGAGGGCCGCCATGCGAACGTCCTCGACCTCTTGGACGGACATGTCGGCGTGGAGGGCGGCGACAGAGTGCCAGCGGCTCTGGTGACGGACGCCGATGTGGACGCTCGTCTTGCGGACGCGGAGGCACACGAGCG
>Ga0307506_10000091_pt1 | contig 35990 bp, 32 predicted proteins | sample 25_S_MG_FD_202175 | JGI IMG/M metagenome (GOLD analysis project Ga0307506, IMG submission 202175) | Soil microbial communities from Populus trichocarpa stands in riparian zone in the Pacific Northwest, United States - 25_S | ecosystem: Environmental > Terrestrial > Soil > Riparian zone > Trees... | reverse complement strand
GGGCGTTGGCGAGTGCTCGCAGAGCCTCCTGGGTTTTGCGCAGGACTGACGGCGGGCGGACACCGCCTGCCCGGGAGGTAGTCTGACAAAGTAGAACTAGGCTCGTCTAGAGATTATAGAGGAGACCGCCCCCCGCCGGCCATCCTGCGCCGAGGGGGGAGATTCGGGTCCGGCTTCACCCCCTCCTACGGCGTCGCCACCTCCAGCGCATCCATCTCCGGCAGCAGCCCCACCTTCGCCGCCTCCAGTTGGCGGCGGAAGTCGGCGACGTCGGTTGCATAGAGACTGTTGAAGTCGGCGATGGCGTCGCTGATCTCCTTCTCCGACTGCCGCAGGTATTCGAGATGGGTGGGGCTGGGCGGCGCCCAGTTGCCGGTCAGGTAGCCGCGGACGTAGCTGAGGTGGGACGAGGCGTCGGTCTCCGGTTGAATCCCCGGGGTGTCGTAGGGAGTCCAGAGCCTTCTTTCGAGGGTGGTCAGCTTCTTCTTGAGCGCTTCTCCTGAGGCGATGAGCGGCGGCGTCTTGAAGGGCTCGGTCCGCTCCGGATGGGCGGCCTTGTCGGCTTCCTGCTCCTTCTTGACCTTGGCGAGCACGGCGTCGACGTCCGTGCGCGTGCTGCGGAGGCGGTCGACGGCTTCGGCGAGGATGTCCTGGAGCTGGCCCATGCGCGTGATGGCGGCCTCGCGGGCCTGCCAGTCCGCGGCGGTGTTGGCGGAGCGCGGATCGCCGAGGACGCGGACGGTACTCTTGGACTCGTGGTCGCCCAGCTTGACAGTGACGGTATAGATGCCGGGGGCGACCTCCGGGCCGGCCGGCGTGTCCTCCGGCGGGGTCTCGGAAGGGAATTGTTTGAAATCGTCGCGTTGAAGGCCCCAGGCGGCGCGGTTGATGCCCAACGTCGCCGGCTGCTTGAAGTGGCGGACGAGCTTGCCGGCGGCGTCGGTGACGCGGATCTCCACCTTCGGAGCCGTCTTATCGGTCTCGTCATCCTTCTTGGGCTCGGCGTCGGAAGCTGGCTTTTCTTCGCCCTCGTGGAGGCTCGCCGCGGCCTTCTGCCGCTCGGCGGCGCGCTCTTTCTCCTTGCGCTCGTGCTCCTTCTCGACATCGGGGAGCGGCAGGCCGGGCTGGTTGAGGGAGTAGGTGAGGAGGGCGCCGTAGGGCCGGTTCTCGCCGCGGTATTCGCTGAAGCCGAGGGCGAAGCCGCCGTCGTCCGGCCGCACGGCGTGCTCTTGCGCGTCCGCGACCTCGAAGAGATGGACCGGCTCGGTGAGAACTTTCTCCGAGAGCGCGCGCAGCGGCCGGATGTCGTCGAGGATGAACAGGCTGCGGCCGTGCGTGGCGATCACCAGGTCCTGCTCGCGGGGGTGGATGGCGAGGTCCATCACGGAGACGGTGGGCACGCCGTGCCGCCATGGCATCCAGTGGCCGCCGCCGTCGAGGCTCACCCAGAGGCCGAATTCGGTGCCCAGGAAGAGGAGGTCGCGGTCGACGGGGTCCTGCTCGATCGACAGTGCATAGCCCCGCACGGAGCCGGGGCCGGCGAGGCGCTTCCAGCTCTTGCCCCAGTCGTCGGTGCGGTAGACGTAGGGCTCCATGTCGGAGCGCCGGTGGTTGTCGAAGACGGCGAAGGCGGAGGCGGGATCGTGCTTCGAGGGGCAGATGGCGGGCACCCAGGTATTCGCCGGCACGCCTTTGGCGTTCTTCTCGACGCTCTCCCAGCTCTTGCCGCCGTCCCGCGTGACGTGCACGCGGCCGTCGTCGGTGCCCACCCAGATCACGCCTTCCTGCACGGTGCTGGGGGCGATGGTGATGATCGTCGTGAAGCCCTCGGCGCCGGTGACGTCGGAGGTCAGGCCGCCGCTCTCGTTCTGCTTCTGCCATTCCGGATTGTTCGAGGTCAGGTCGGGGCTGATGAGCGTCCAGGTCTCGCCGCGGTCGGTGGTCTTGTGGAGGAATTGGCTGCCCAGGTAGAGAGTGCCGGGATGGAAAGGGTCCGCCGCGAGGCCGGCGTTCCAGTTGAAACGCAGCCTGGTGGCTGGAGATCCTGGCGGGGCCGGCGGCGGGCCCGGCTTGATCTCGCGCGTCTGCCCGGTCGGGACCTCGTAGCGGCCGAGATTGCCGCCCTGCCACATCGAATAGATGTAGCGCGCATCACCGAGATCGGGCAGCGTCTCGAAACCGTCGCCGGTCCCTACGTTGATCCATTCATGGTTGCGGATGCCGCTCCCCTGCCAGGCGGAGCTGGGGCCGCGCCAGGAGCCGTTGTCCTGCAGGCCGCCGTAGACGTTGTACGGCCGCTGCATGTCGACGGCGACATGGTAGAACTGGCCCAGGGGCAGATTGGAGACGAAGCGGGTGCTCTTGCCGCGGCTCCGGCTGATGCCGAGGCCGCCGTCGCCGCCGACGACCAGGTGCTCCGGGTTCCGCGGATCGATCCACAGGGCGTGGAAGTCGCCATGGATGATGCTGCCGTCGATCAGCTTCGTGAAGGTGTGCCCGCCGTCCTCGGACACCCGCACGTCGTTGGCGAGCGAGTAGACGCGATCGGGAAGCTCCGGGTCGACCCGGATGTCGCCGAAGTAGAAGGGGCGCGGGTCGACGTCGTAGCGCTCGTTGACCGATTTCCAGGTGCGTCCGCCGTCCGCGGAGCGCAACAGCGAGCTCTTCTTCGCCTCGGTCATGGCATAGACGACGTCCGGATGGGAGCGCGACATGCCGAGGCCGATCCGCCCCAGGTCGCCGGCGGGAAGGCCGTCCTCCGGAGTCAGCTTCTTCCAGGTGTCGCCGCCGTCCCAGGAGATGTGCAGGCCGGAGCCGGCGCCGCCGGAGCGGAAGAACCAGGGCCAGCGCCGGAAGGTCCACAGCGAGGCCAGGATCTTGTTCGGATTGCGCGGGTCCACCACGAGATCGGTGGCGCCGGTCTGCTCGTCGGCGAAGAGGACGCGCTGCCAGGACTTGCCGCCGTCCACCGTCTTGTAGACGCCGCGTTCCGGGCTGTCGGCCCAGGCCTTGCCGAGCGCGGCGACCCAGGCGATGTTCGGATCGGTGGGGTGGAGGACGATGCGGCGGATGCGCTCGGTGCCTTCGAGGCCGAGGTGCGTCCAGGTCTTGCCGGCGTCGAGAGAGCGGTAGACACCGTTGCCGACCGACACGCTGTTGCGGATGTTGCCTTCGCCGGTCCCCACCCAGACGATGTCCGGATTCGCCTGGAAGACCGCGACCGCGCCGATCGACGCCACCGGCTGGTCGTCGAAGAGGGGAGCCCAGGTATCGCCGCCGTCGACCGTCTTCCAGACACCGCCGGAGGCGGCGCCGACGTAGAGGAGGTCCGGGTCCGCTTCGACGCCCTCGATCGCCGCGACACGGCCGCTCATGCCGGCCGGGCCGATCGAACGCGCCTTCATGCCGGCCAGAAGGCCGGGATCGATGACGCCGAAGGCGGAAGGGGTGGTCAGCGAAAGGAAGAAGACGGAGAAGGCAGAGAGCGCAGCTTTTCTGAGCAAGGGAACCTCCCTGGAGAGAAAGCATGACGCGCCCCGGCTTGCCGGGGCGCGAACCGCCAATCCAGAGATGATACCCGCGGGGATCAGCGGCCTGCAGCGAGAGCGTATTCCTCGGTGACCGGCAGGGTGTCCTGCGCGCCCTCCAGCGCCGGCACGAGGCCGAGAATGCCGAAGATGCGGGTCACGTAGTTGCGGGTCTCCGGGTACGGGGGCACGCCGCCGAAGCGGTCCACCGCGCCTTCGCCGGCGTTGTAGGCGGCGAGCACCCGCGCCGCGTCGCCGCTGAAGCGCTCCGAGAGCCACTTCAGATAGCGGATGCCGGCTTCGAGGTTTTTCGCCGGATCGAAGAGATCCTTCCTCCGTTGGAGGCCGAAGCGCCGGGCGGTCGCCGGCAGGAGCTGCATCAACCCGTGCGCGCCCTTGCGGGAGACGGCGCGGGGGTTGAAGGACGATTCGACCTGCACGACGGCGGCGACGAGATAGGGATTGATCGCGTAGCGCCCGGCCATCTCATAGATGAGGTTGCCGAACGGCGACTCGGGAGCGCCGTGCTCTTCGAAGTCCAGGGGGAGGAAAGCCTCCGCGGGCGCCGGATCGGCGGCTGCGGGGATCTGGGGAGGAGGGGCTTCCTGGAGCGTCGGGGCCGGTGTGGCGGGAGAGACTGGGCTCGGCAGGGAGGGCTGAGCCGGTGGTAGCGGCTGCGTCAGGGTTGCTGCCGGGGCCGCGGGGGTGGAGACGACCGCGGCGGCCACGCTCGGTGGTCCGGGCGGCGCCGGCTGCTGCGCCGCCGCGCCGGATGGCATCAGGCCTGTGAGACCGACGGTGATGGTCAAAATTGCTCTGAGCAAACGTCCCTCCCTCTTGGGCAGCTCATTTCTTGAAACGAGGCAGCCTAGGCTGCACCGCGGGGGCTCAGGTCTCTCGTACGGCTGAAAGAGGGGACATTGATACAGGATTCTCAACAGCCGCGTCAACCCCGAGCCTCCCGTCAGACCCAGGCAGGGCCGTGGCCTCACCGGCTTTCCTCCCCCAGGAACGCCTCGACGAAGCGCGCCAGAGCCGTGCGGTGCTCCTCGGCGACGTCGGCGGCGGCGATGCGTTCGAGGCAGAGCTTGCGGTGGCTCGAACGGCTGTGGCGGATCGGCTGCATGAGGGCGGAGAGCGCCCAGGAGAGCGGCTCGGGGCGCTCGAGGTAGTACTCGGCGCGCGACCCTTCGAGGCCGAAGGTGGTGAAGTAGATCCGCAGGAGGTCCATGTCGGAGAGCTTGCTGACCGGCGCGGTCTCCAGATTGATGCCCGGCCGGCCGCCGCGCAGATAGAGGACGCTGAGCAGCACCGGCCGGCAGTAGTGGATCTCCAGGTCCATGAAGTAGCCGCCGAGCCGGCGCGACAGCTCCGCGGGCGTCAGCGCCTCGGGCTCGACCTGGATGACGATGGTGACCTGCTCGCCCCAGCGGGACGGCACCTCGGCGACGACGCCGAAGGTCTGCTTCTCGGTGTCGGTCCAGCCGGGCACGTCAAGGTCCGGGAGAGAGATGCGGTCGAGCCAGAGATGCTGGGCCGAGTCGGGCTCCACGATGCGGAGATAGTCGGCGAGGAACGGCAGGAGGATCTCCCGGAAGAGGGGGGTACGGTGCGGCATGAAACGTCTCCTTTCGGCAGGGCCCGTTCGGAAGGAACGAGAACTACCCCTTTAGAAGACGGAAAACGGGCCGCCAATCTCACCAACTTCGGCGAAATTCCCTCACTTTCGCCGCATTGCCCCCCTTTTGGCGCCGGTTTGAGGTTGCCAGCGGCCCCCGGGGTCGTGTTAGCTTCGTACGATGATCTTCAGTCACCGGACCAGGCAACGGAGGCAGTTCCGCTATCCCTATCGACGGCGGCAGCCGGGACTGCTCTGGGCGCTTTTCAGCCTGCTCGGGCTGGGAGCGCTGGCCGGCCTGCTGCTCGGGGTGCGCGAAGCACGGCGGCGTTCCGAGACCGCGCGCGAGGACGTTCCGCCTCCCGAGCGCGAAGCGGAGGGTGACCGGGAGGACTATGCCGAGGCGGCGCCGCCCGAGAGCTTGTCGGTCTGGATCTCCGGCCCCCAGGGCAACCTCTTCGTGCGCGACGGTGGCGCCGGCCACGGCGTGCCGATCCTCCTCCTGCACAGCCTGGCGGGCAACGGCGGCCAGTGGGCGTTGCAGCTCGACCACCTCCGCCGGCATCGCCGCGCCGTCGCCATCGACCTGCGCGGCCACGGCGATTCGGACCCCGCGGACGACGGCGACTACTCCATCCCGGCCTTCGCCGCCGACGTCGCGGCGGCCGTCGACCAGCTCGATCTGCGCCACTTCGTCCTCGCCGGGCACAGCCTGGGCGCCGCGGTGGCGATCGAGTACGCCTCCCGCCACCCGGAGCGCGTCGTCGGGCTCCTCCTGATCGACCCGAACGGCGACCAGACACGCGTGCCCCGCGAGCAGATGGAGACGTTCCTGGAGGCTTTACGGGAAGATCCGCTGGGCGAGCTCGACTCGTACTTCCGCCAGCTCCTCCTGCACGGCGACCGGGACGCCTCTCGCTGGGTCCTGGAAGACATCCGGCTCACCCACGAGGACGCCGTCGCGAAAGCCGTCGAGGGCTCGATCGAGTACGCGCCGCTCCCCGCCCTGGCGCGCTACGAGGGGCCGAAGCTGGCCATCCTCAGCGACATGAACAACCTCCCCTACAGCCTGCACCGCCTGGTGCCCGATCTCCCCGTCCGCTTCATGCCCGGCACCGGCCACTGGATGATGATGGACCGCCCGGAGGTCTTCAACGGACTGCTCGACGAGCTCCTCGCCGGCGTCGACGGCACGGCCTAGTCCGGTCTAATCCTCGAGGCGGCTCCACAGCGCCTCGTCGATGTCGTCGAGAGAGTCGACCACCGCATCGGCGATCCCGAGCCAGGGATGGCCGCGGAGCGCCGGCTCCGGGATGGCGATGCAGCGCATGCCGGCGGCCTTCGCCGCGAGCACGCCGTTCGGAGAGTCCTCGACGGCGGCGCACTCGCCCGGGCGCACGCCGAGCCTCTCCGCGGTATGGATGTACACGCCGGGATGCGGTTTGCCGTGAGGCTCTCCTTCAGCGGAATGGATCACCTCGAAGCGGGAGCGCAGGCCGAACCTGCCGAGAACGGCGTCGATGATCGCCGACGGCGACGACGAGGCAAGGGCAATCCGCAGCCCGGCGCTCCGCGCGAAATCGAGCGCCCGCTCGACGCCCGGCTTGAGCGCGCCGCGCTCCAGCACCAGCGCGATGACCCGCGCGACGATGGCGCTCTCCACCTCGCCGGGCGAGGGCGACTCCCAGGGCGACCGGGAGTACCAGTAGTCGACGACGGCGTCGACGCGCAGTCCGGTCGTCTTCAGACAGTCCTCCCGCGTCAGCCGCCGTCCGGCGAGAGCGAAGCCCGCCGTCTCGGCCTCGTGCCAGAACGGCTCGGAGTCGATGAGGACGCCGTCCATGTCGAAGATCAGGGCCCGCAGCATGGGCCGAGAGGATACGACAGGGGTGGTGCCTCTCTACCGGCGGATCAGGCGCACCAGCCAGAGGAGGATCACCGCACCGATGAACGCAGTGATCAGAGAGCCGATGAAACCGCCCCAGGAGACGCCGAGAAGACCGAGGAGCCAGCCGCCGAGGAGCGCGCCGATACAGCCGACGATCAGGTCGCCGACGACGCCGAAGCCACCGCCGCGCATCACCTTGCCAGCCAGGAAACCAGCGATCAGGCCGATGATCAGAAACCAGATGATATTCATCTCTCACCCTCCTCTTGCAGTCGGGAAACCAGCCGAAGACCTCGTTAAAAAGCTGGGATTACGCTACTCCGGGAGAGGCGGAGTGTCAACGCCCGGCGCGGGCTTGCTCACTCCGGAAAAGCCCGATCGTTGATCCACTCAGCGGGAGGCTCCATGGTGAAGCCTTCACGGACGGCCGCGCCGCAGAGACGATCGTCGAGACAGACGAAGCCGACTCCGATCGGGCGCTCTCGGCACCAGACGAGGGCGGCAGCGAGCTGCAGGGAGTCGGCGGCACGCAGGCGATGGACGGCGAGGAGGCGTTGCGCCCGGGCGCGGACATCATCCATCGGCTCAATCTCATAGGCATTCTTTAGAAGATGAGCCAATCGATCCTGCGCTATGCGCAGGCCGGATTCCTCAAGGCTGCCCTCCCGCCGGCGCCTCGCCAGTGCGCCGCTGCATTCGACGGATGTCGCCCACCAGATGACGATCTCAGGATCACGTAAGAGAACGCTCTTGACTCGCTCGCTCGGCGGCTCATGCACCAGGAGCGGGATGATCGCCGAGCTATCCCAGAATTTCACCGGTCGTCCCGCCGGTCCTCGAGAAGCCCTTGGAGCACCAGACCTTCGGGATCCTCGGGCCATGGCAGGCTCCAGAAGTCTTTGCCGACTCCGGGTCCGTGCTCGGGGACACGCAAGATGCCCGCACGGACGAGCTCTTCGGTGGCCGCATGAGGATCTGCCGGCGAGAGTGGAACGATCCGGGCGATCGGCCGGCCGTGCTCCGTGACGAGGATCTCCTCTCCGGCTTTCACCCGCGCCAGAGTCTCGGAGAGGGAGGCTTTCAGCTCTGCAATGCCGGCGGTTCGCATGATGGGACCACCGTACTCCAGCGATTATGACCCGTCAAGTCATTTTGTCAGCCGGCGGCGGCCCCGGCGGCTTCGGCGCGCTTGCGATGGCCTGGAAGAGCTCCTGGAGGATCTCCTTGAGCTCGACCGTGTAGGTGGCGAGGTCGCGGAGCTGTTGCTCGAGCATCTCCTGGGACGGGCGGACCAGGGCGCCGCCGGGGCGCGGGCGGACTTTGTGGGTGAGGCGGTCGTCGAGGAGCTGGAGCTGCTGATAGGCGTCTTTCAGTCTCTGCGGATCCATGTCAGGTGCCTGCCTTCCGGGAAGGGAGCTGAAGGGTGAAGTCGACGAGCCTCTCGACCTCTTCGGGCGTCAGCCGGCGGCGGAAGGAGGGCATGGGGCCGTCTCCTTCCACGATCTGCTGCCGCACGGCGGCGCGGTCGCCGCGCCGGACCATGGGCGAGGCGAGGAGGCTCAGACGAGGGTACAGCTTGACCGGCTTGCGCGGCCCTTCGCCTCGCGCGCCGTGGCAGCGCGCGCAGTTGCTCTTGTAGAGGCCGGGCGTGCTGCGGTCCCGCGCGCAGCCGGCCGTCGACGAGAGCAGGAGCGGCAGCGCCAGGGCGGTCAGGATGAGCCATCGCAAGCAGGCAGGCCCGTTCAGCCCGCGTGGCGCAGCGTCAGAACGTACAGGGCAAGCTCCTTGACCTCCTGGTCGCTGAGCTGCTCGGCGGGGGGCATCTGGCCGAAGACGCCGCTGCGGATCGTGTGGGCGATCGCACCTTCGTTCGCGGCACTGTTCTTCCAGTTGTCGTCGGTCAGATCGGCGTACGGATTGCCCATGTAGGCCGGCGTGTTGCCCGCGCCGTCGATGCCGTGGCACTTCGCGCAGTTGTCCCGCCAGAGCTTCTCGCCCGGCGAGCGGGCCGGATTGATCAGGTCGCAGCCGCTCACGGCGAAGCCGGCGGCGAGGAAGGCCAGAACGGCGGCGATGGATGCGGACGGCTTCATGGGGCAACCTCCCGGCGGTGCACCATCGTCGCCGTCGCCTGATCGCGCGGGCGCACCACGATCTCGTCGATGTTGACATGAGCCGGCCGCGTGGCCGCCCAGGCGATACAGTCGGCGACGTCCGCGGCGAGGAGAGGCTCCATCCCCCGGTAGACCGACTGCGCCCGCTGCGCGTCACCGGCGAAGCGCACCAGCGAGAACTCCGTCTCCACCAGGCCGGGGACGATCTCGGTGACCCGCACCGGCCGGCCCAGCAGCTCGAGGCGCAGCGTCTTGGTCATCGCGCGCACGGCGTGCTTGACCGCGGTGTAGCCGGCGCCGCCGACGTACGTTTCGAAGCCGGCGATCGAGCCGACGTTGATCACGTGACCGTCGCCGGAGGCGGTGATGGCGGGAAGCAGCGCCCGCGTCATGCGCAGGACGCCCATGACGTTGGTCTCCCACATGATCCGCCAGCGCTCCTCGTCGGCGTCCTCGATGCGGTCGAGGCCGAGCGCGCCGCCGGCATTGTTGACCAGGAGATGGACGGTCTCCGGCAGCCGGCCCACGAACGCCGCGACGCTCTCGGGATCGGTCACGTCGAGCTCCAGGGCGGTCGCCTGCGGTGCCCCGGAGGAGCTGATCTTCGCCGCCAGCTCGTCCAGGCGGTCGCGGCGGCGCGCGCCCAGGAACACCTTGAATCCCGCTCCGGCCAGCGCTTCGGCCGCCGCCGCTCCGATCCCGGAGCTGGCGCCGGTCACCACGGCGATTTTCGTGCTCACGCTTCTTTCGGTCACCCTCACACCTCCGCCGAAGGGCAGATGTCGGCGAGCACGCAGACGGCGCATTCGGGCTTGCGCGCCTTGCACACCCGCCGCCCATGATTGATCAGCAGGAGGGCGAAGAGCGTCCAGACCTCCCGCGGCACCAGCTCGATCAGGTCGAGCTCGATCTTCTCCGGATCCTCCTGCGCGGTCAGCCCGAGCCGCCGGGAGAGGCGGTGGACGTGGGTGTCGACGACGATCCCCTCGTTGAGGCCGAAGGCGTTGCCGAGGATCACGTTGGCGGTCTTGCGGCCGACGCCGGGCAGCTCGCGGAGCGCCTCCATGCGCGGCGGCACCTCGCCGCCGTGCTCCGCCGACAGCACCTGGGCGAGAGCGCGGATGGCCTTCGCCTTGTTGCGGTAGAAGCCGGTCGAGCGCACCAGCTCCTCCACCTCCTCGAGCGCGGCGCCGGCGAGGTCGCGCGGCGTGGGGAAGCGGCGGAACAGCACCGGCGTGACCCTGTTGACCCGTTCGTCCGTGCACTGCGCCGCGAGCACGGTGGCGACCAGCAGCTCGAAGGGGCTGGTGAAATCGAGGGCGATGCGGGGGGTGGGATCGATGCGCCGCAGGCGGGCGGTGATCTCCGCCGTCCGTTCGCGCTTCGCACGGAGCGATTCACGCTTGGCCATGGCGACCTCTCAGTCTTCCTTCCGCTCGAAGGCCCGCACCAGCCAGTTCACCGCCGCGATGACGAGCCCGCCGAGGATCGGCGCCAGACAGCCTTTCACCTGGAGGTCGCCCGGAAAGGCGGCGGCCACGAGCATCAGGATCAACCCGTTGATCACCAGATAGAAGAGGCCCAGGGAGAGGACGATCAAGGGGAAGGAGAAGAACGACAGGATCGGCTTGACCAGCAGGTTGAGCAGCCCGAGGACCAGCCCCAGCAGGAGCAGGCGGGGGAGGCTGCCGGTGTACGAGATCCCCGGGACCAGGTAGGCGGCGATCAGCAGCGCGACGCCGTTCAGAACGATCTGCAACAGAGCTCGCAGCATGGCTCAGTCCTCGATCCTCAGCTCTTCCGCCTCCGGTTTTTCCGTCTCCGCCGGTCCTTCCGGAGCCTCCGGCTCCAGAATCTCGCGGGCGCAGCGCGCCACCTTGCGCTCGTTCTCGAAGGTGAGGCGGGCGATTCCGGTCTCCCACGAGAACCAGCCGGTCCCCGACACCTCCTCGGGGTCGAAATTCACCGAGTCGCCGCTCACGTAGTCCAGCAGGAAGTAGTCCACCTTCTTATGGATGCGCCGCGGGCCTTTTTCGATGAACCAGTACTCGACCCCGGGGAGAGGCGCCACGATGCGGCCGGTGACCCCGGTCTCCTCCTGCACCTCGCGGAGCGCGGCCTGCTCCGGCGTCTCCCCCTCTTCGATGTGCCCCTTGGGGAGCTGCCAGCGCTTCCCTTTCTGCGTCGCGATGAGGAGGAGGCGTTCGTTGTAGACGACGAGGCCTCCGGCCGAGCGGTGGTGCTCGGTCTTCATCCGGCGGGCGCGCTGCGAACGGGCGCTGCCCGCCTCCGGAGACGGAGGAGGAGAAGGAGGAGGTGCGGTCCCGTCGCTCGGCGCGCTGCGCCGCCGCCGACGTCTGGGGCTCTTCAGTTGGTTGTCTCCCCGCCCCCGTCGGGCGTCCAGGAAGGAAGCGCCGCGGGGTCGACTCCGACCGAGCGCAGGGTGGCGGACCACGCCTGCTCGGGGTCGGCCGCGAACACCAGGTCCGCGTGGACCGGTGCGGTCAACCAGTCGTTGCGCAGGATCTCGTCGATGAGCTGGCCCGATCCCCAGCCGGCGTAGCCCAGGAACAGGCGGAAGCGCTCCGGAGGCGTCTCGGCGAGACGGGCGAGGTCACCGATGTGCTGCGTCAGGGAGATTCCGGGGAGGACCTCGGTGGCCGCCTCGGTCTCCACGCCGCCGGGGGCGAACAGCACCGTTCCGAGATGCTGCTGCACCGGACCGCCGAAGTGGGCCACCATCTCGCCGTCGCCCTGCCAGCCGACGTCCAGCCCCTTGAGGATCTCGTGGATGCGGTGCTCCGTCGCCCGGTTCACGATGAAGCCGAAGCTCCCTTCCTCCTCGTGGTGGATGAGCAGGACCACGCTGCGGTGGAACGAAGGGTCGCGAACCTGGGGCATGGCCACCAGCAGCACCGGCGCGGCGAGATCAGAGGACATGCCCGACATGCGGACCATCTTATCCCCGGCCGGGCGCCGAGGGTAGCTTTTCAGCCGGCGGACCCGATATCTTTGAGGCTGATCCGCATTCTGGTCATCATGAAGCCGGGAGACCGTCATGAAAGATAGCTTTGGAAGCCGCTCCACCCTGAAGGTGGGCGACCGCGAGGTCCGTCTGGCGCGCCTGGACGCGCTGGAGAAACGGGGCTGGAACGTCTCGCGGCTGCCCTACGCTCTGCGCATCCTGCTCGAAAACCTGCTGCGCCGCGAGGACGGCGCCATGGTCAGCGCCGGCGACGTCGAGGCCCTGGCGACCTGGGACCCGAAGGCGGCCCCCTCGCGCGAGATCGCCTTCATGCCGGCCCGCGTGCTGCTCCAGGACTTCACCGGCGTCCCCGCCGTCGTCGACCTCGCCGCCATGCGCGACGCGATGGCGCGGATGGGCGGCGATCCGAAGCGGATCAATCCTCTCCAGCCGGTGGAGCTGGTCATCGACCACTCCGTGCAGGTGGACGAGTACGGCAGCGCCGCCGCCTTCCTGATCAACGCCGGCAAGGAATTCGAGCGCAACCGCGAGCGCTACGCCTTCCTGCGCTGGGGCCAGAAGGCGTTCAACAATTTCGACGTCGTGCCGCCGGACACCGGCATCGTCCACCAGGTGAACCTCGAATACCTGGCCCGCGTGGTGATGCTGGCTGAGGATGCTGACGTCGAGGGCGTGCCCTACGCCTATCCGGACACCCTGGTGGGCACAGACTCGCACACCACGATGGTCAACGGCCTCGGCGTCCTCGGCTGGGGCGTCGGCGGCATCGAGGCCGAGGCGGCCATGCTCGGCCAGCCCGTCTCCATGCTCATCCCGCAGGTCGTCGGCTTCCGCCTCGCCGGCCAGCTCCCCGAGGGGGCGACGGCGACCGATCTCGTGCTCACCGTCACCGAGATGCTGCGCAAGAAAGGCGTCGTCGGCAAGTTCGTCGAGTTCTTCGGCCCCGGCCTCGCCACCCTGCCGCTCGCCGACCGCGCGACGATCGCCAACATGGCCCCCGAATACGGCGCCACCTGCGGCATCTTCCCGGTGGACCAGGTCTCTCTCGACTACCTGACCTTCACCGGCCGTCCCGCCGCGCAGGTGGCCCTGGTCGAGGCCTACATGAAGACGCAGGGGCTGTTCCACACCGCCGCGAGCCCGGAGCCGGTCTACACGGACACCCTGGAGCTCGACCTCGGCAGCGTCGAGCCGAGTCTCGCCGGCCCGCGCCGGCCGCAGGACCGGGTGCGTCTCTGGGACGTCAAGGCCTCCTTCCTCAAGGAGCTCGACGCCATGCTGGCGGTCGGCAAGAAGGGCAAAGCCGCCGCCGCTCCGGCACCCGGCCTCGTCTCCGCCGGCGGCACCGCCGCGGGCACCGCCGTGCTCGAGCCGGAGGTGAAGGCGGCGGAGCACGCCGAGACCGCGACGGACGAGCTGCGCCACGGCTCGGTGGTGATCGCCGCCATCACAAGCTGCACCAACACTTCGAACCCCTCCGTCATGGTCGCCTCCGGCCTCGTCGCCAAAAAGGCCGTGGAGAGGGGGCTCACCGTCAAGCCCTGGGTGAAGACCAGCTTGGCGCCCGGCTCCAAGGTGGTCACCGAGTACCTGCGCGAGGCCGGCCTCAACACCTGGCTCGACCAGCTCGGCTTCAACCTGGTGGGCTACGGCTGCACCACCTGCATCGGCAACAGCGGCCCGCTGCCGGCGGCGATCTCGAAGACGATCGAAGAGCGCGATCTGGTCGCCGTCGCCGTCCTCTCCGGCAACCGCAACTTCGAGGGGCGCATCAACAGCGACGTGCGCGCCAACTACCTGGCCTCGCCGCCGCTCGTCGTCGCCTACGCCCTGGCCGGACGGATCGACATCGACCTCAAGAGCGAGCCGCTGGGCACCGGCAAGGACGGCGAGCCGGTCTTCCTGAAAGACGTCTGGCCGACGCGCAAGGAGATCGAGGACACCGTCCTCTCCTGCCTGCACGCCGACATGTTCAAGAAGTCGTACGCCGACGTCTACACCGGCGACGCGAGCTGGAACAGCTTCGAAGTCCCCGAGGGCGACACCTACGCCTGGGATCCCGACTCGACCTACGTCCGCCTGCCGCCGTACTTCGACGACATGCCGGCCGAGCCGCATCCGGTCGCCGACGTCCACAGCGCGCGCGTCCTCTGCGTCTTCGGCGACAGCATCACCACCGATCACATTTCCCCGGCCGGCTCGATCAAGACGGTGAGCCCGGCGGGCAAATACCTGACCGATCACGGCGTCGAGCCGAAGGATTTCAACTCCTACGGCGCGCGCCGCGGCAACCACGAGGTGATGATGCGCGGCACCTTCGCCAACACGCGCATCCGCAACAAGATGGTGCCGGAGATCGAGGGCGGCTTCACGGTCCACCTGCCGGACGGCGAGCCGCTGTCGATCTACGACGCCGCGATGAAATACATTTCCGAGGGCGTGCCCACCGTCGTCCTCGCCGGCAAGGAGTACGGCACCGGCTCCTCGCGCGACTGGGCCGCCAAGGGTCCGCTCCTCCAGGGCGTCCGCGCCGTCATCGCCGAGAGCTTCGAGCGCATCCACCGCAGCAACCTCGTCGGCATGGGCATCGCGCCGCTCGAATTCGCCGCCGGCGAGACCGTCACGAGCCTGGGCCTCACCGGCCACGAGATCTTCGACATCGAAGGCTTGGCCGCGGGCGTCGGCAACGCCTTCGCGAACGGCCGCGACATCACCGTCCGCGCCCGCCGCGACGACGGCACCTTCTTCGAATTCAAAGCCAAGGTCCGCCTCGACACGCCGCAGGAGGTGGAGTACTACCGCCACGGCGGGATTCTGCACTACGTGCTGCGGCAGCTTCTGAAGGCGTAGCGGGCTCAACCCCGCCGCCGCACCGCGATGTAGATCGACGGCACCAGGTACAGAGTGACCAGGGTCGACAAGCCGAGGCCGCCGATGACGGCGAGGGCGAGGGGCTTCTGCAGCTCGGCTCCCGCGCCGAGGCCGAGGGCGAGGGGGAGGAGGCCGAAGAGGGTGCAGAGGGTGGTCATGAGGATCGGACGCAGGCGCACCCGGGCGGCCTGCTCGACGGCTTCGGGGAAGGGCATCTCGCGCGCCAGATGGTGGGCGTAGTCGATCATCACGATGCCGTTCTTGACCACGAGGCCGACGAGGAGGATGAGGCCCATGGCGGCGGAGACGTTGAGGTCGGTGCCGGTGGCGAGGAGGAGCAGGAAGGCGCCGGCGAGCGAGAGAGGGGCGGCGCCGAGGAGGAGGAGAGCCGGGGTCAGGGCGCGGAACTCGAAGACCATGATGAGGAAGACGAGCGAGGCGGCGATGCCGAAGACCATGAGCAGCTCGCGGAAGGCCTGGCGCTGCGACTCGTACTGCCCGCCGACCTCGGCGGTGTAGCCGACGGGCAGGCGGACCTTGGCGAGGCGGGCACGGATCTCCTGGACGGCGCTGCCCAGGTCCCGCCCTTCGAGATGGCCGGTGAGGAGGGCCATCTGGCGCAGGTTCTCGCGCTGCAACAGGCTCTCGCCCGGCGACTGCGTCGCCCGGCCGAGGCTGGAGAAGGGTACGAGCTTGCCGTCGGCGGTGCGCAGTGGGGTCGATGCCAGGCGCGCCGGGTCGGAGCGGACGGCGTCCGGATAGCGCACGCGGACCGGGATCTGGCGGTCGAGCTGGCGGACGCTGGTGGGGTTTTCGCCGAGGAAGCCGGCGGCAAGCTGGGCGGCCACGTCCTCGACGGTCAGCCCCGCCCGGCCGGCGGCGACGGGATCGATCTCCCAGGTCAGCTCCGGCCCGCCGCGCTCGAGGCCGACGACGTCGACCACCCCCCGCACGCCGGATAAAATCGGCTCGACCTCTGCGGCCAGACGGTCGAGCTGGGCGGGATCGTCGCCGAAGATCTTCACCTCGATCGGCGTCGAGGCGCCTTCGAGGTCGCCGATCATGTCCTGGAGGAGCTGGACGAACTCGATTTCTACTCCAGGCAAGGCCTCGACGAGCTTGCCGCGCAGCTCCTCGATGACCTGCTCGCTGGAGCGCGAGCGCTGTCCGCGCGGCTTGAGGCGGACCAGGATGTCTCCCTTGTTCTGCTCGGTGGCGAAGAGGCCGAGCTCGGAGCCGGTGCGGCGGGAGAAGCTCGCCACCTCGGGCGTCGCGGCGACCAGGGCCTCCGCCTTGCGGATCAGCCGGTCGCTCTCTTCGAGCGCCGAGCCGGGCGGGGTCAGGTAGTCGATGACGAAGCCGCCTTCGTCCATCTGCGGCAGGAAGCCGGAGGGCATCTGGCGATAGAGGAGATAGCCGCCGCCGGCGAGGACGGCGACGGCGGCGAGCGCGGCGAGCGGGCGCGAGGTCACGGCGCGCAGGCTGCGCGCGTAGACCCTTTCGAGCCCGGCGCCGCGATGCTTCTCCGGCGCTTCCGCGGCCACGTGCCCGCGCCGCCGCCCATAGGCGAATTGGGCGAGCAAGGGGATCAGCCCCAGGGCCAGGAAGAGCGAGATCAGCACGGCCACCGAGAGCGTCAGCGACAGGGCGCGGAAAAACTGGCCGACGACGCCGGAGAGCAGGCCGAGCGGCACCAGCACGACGACGGTGGTGAGCGTCGAGCCGACGACGGGCGCCACCAGCTCCGCCGTGGCCTCCCAGACCGCATCCGCGGAGCCGCCCGCCTCCATGCGGCGGAAGATGTTCTCCACCACGACCACCGCGTCGTCGATGACCAGGCCGATCGCGACCGCCAGGCCGCCCATGGACATCAGGTTGATCGACTCGTCGAACAGGCGCAGGAAGAGGAAGGTGGAGAGCACGGTGAGCGGCAGGGTGATGGCGGAAACGAGAGTCACCCGCCAGTCGCGCAGGAAGACGAGGAGGACGAAGACCGCCAGGACGCCGCCGATCAGGATGGCGTCGCGCACGTTGGTGATGGCGGTCGCGACGAAGTCGGCGAGGTCGTAGACTTTGGAGATACGCAGGCCGGAGGGGAGGCTCTTCGCGACGTCCTTGAGCGCCTGGTCGACGCCTTTCTGGACGTCGAGGATGCTGGCGCCGGGCTGCTGGGAGACGTTGAGGATGGCGGCGTCGCGACCGTCTCCGGTGACCAGGCTGGTGCGGTCGGGGACGCCGGGGAAGACCGCCGCCAGGTCGCCGACGCGGACGGTCGCTCCGGCGCGCACCACGACCGGCGTCCGGGCGATCTGCTCGGACGAGGTGAAGAGGCCGGAGGCGAGCACCAGGGTCTGCCGGCCGGCCGCCGAGTAGCGGGCCACCGGCGCGAGCTGGTTGGCACCGCGCAGCGCCTCGGCGACGTCATGGACGGTGAGGCGGGCGGCGAGGAGGCGCGCGGGGTCGGGCACGACTTCGATCTCGCGGCTGTCCGACGCCATCACCTCCACCCGGCCGACCCCCGGCACGCGCGACAGGGCGGGGCGGACGATGAAGAAGGCGTAGTCCCGCAGGTCGGCGCCGGGCAGGTTGCCGGTCAGGTTCAGGCTGAGGACGGGGAAGGAGGCGGCGGTCAGGCGCTCGACCTGGATCTGCGTCTGCGCCTGGACGTCCGCCGGCATCTCGGAACGGGCCTCCTCGACGCCGCTCTGGAGGAGCTGCAACGCGGCGGCCATGTCGGCGCCGGGAGAGAGCTGGGCGGAGATTTCGGCCGCGCCGCGGAAGGTGCGCGAGCGCACGCGCAGGATGCCGGGCACCTCCATCGCCGCCTGCTCCAGGGGACGGGTGACGCTGAGCAGCACGGAGCTCGGCGGCAGGATGCCGGCGTGCGCGACGATCAGGATGCGGGGGAACTGCAGCGGCGGATAGATGCTGCTCGGCAGCGACGTGTAGATCATGCCGCCCGCGGCGGCCAGGAGGACCGTCGCCACCAGGACGGCGGTCGCGTGATCCCTGGCGAGCCGCAAGGGATTCACGGCTTGGCTCCGGGCGTCTGCACGACGACCGCGGCGCCGTCCGGCAGGCTGTTCTGTCCTTCGACGATCACCTGGGTGCCGGGTGTCAGACCGGAGAGGATTTCCACGTCAACACCACTGGCGATCCCTGTGCGCACCGGGACCCGGTGGGCGTGATTCTGCGCGTCGACGGCATAGACGAAGCTCTCCGGGCCTTCCTGCACGATCGCCGCGGCCGGGGCGATGACGGCGTCGCGGTGCTCCGCGCCCGCGATCTCCACCTGGACCGGCGTGCCGGCCGGGAGGTTCGGCGGCTGGGCGAAGCCGAGGAGCAGATTCGCCGTCGTCGTCGCCGGATCGACCGCGGCGGGCTGGGTGAGGACATGGGCCGGCCAGGCGGCGCCGTTCGGTCCGAGGATGCGCGCCGGGCTGCCCACGGGGATGAGGGTGAGCTGGTCGACCGGCAGCGCGGTCTCGACCTGGAACCGCGCCGGGTCCAGCAGACGGAGGATGGCGTCCGGCCCGGGCTCGACGAGGTCGCCCGGGTTGTGCGTCCGCTCGGCGACGACGCCGTCGAAGGGCGCGCGCACCACCGCGCGATCGGCCAGGCGGCCGGCGGCGGCAAGGGCGCTCCGCGCTTCGGAGACCCCCGCCTCCGCGTCGCTCAGCTCATGCCGCGCGTCCTCGACCTCCTTGCGCGCCGCGATACCACGCTCGAAGAGGCCCTGCACGCGGTCGAAGTTGGCGTGCGCCAGAGTCAGGCTCGACTTGGCGCGCTCCTGGTCGGAGCGGCGCGCCGCGGCGTCGGATTCGAGGCCGGGGATCTCGAAACGTACCAGGAGATCGCCCCGCCGCACCCGCTCTCCGGTCCCCCTGGGCATCGCGGCGATGCGCGCCGACTGCGGCGCGGTGACGGCGAAATCGGCTCCGGCCGCCGGCTTGATGAGCCCGGAGGCGGCAAACGTCGAACGGATCGCACCCTGGCGCACCGCCTGGACGGCGACCGGAACGGGAGCGGTCGCCTCGACCTCCTCGCTGGTGTCTTTGTGACAGGCCGCGAGGAGCGGCAGGGCGAGGAGGAGAAAGAGGATTGGCAGCGCTCTCATGGCCGCTCTCATGGTAGGGGTGCTCCCATCGCGCCTTCGAGGTCGGCCAGCGCGGCCTGGTAGTCGGCGCCCGCCTGGAGGGCACGCAGCCGGATTTCACGGGTCGCCTGCTGGGCCTGGAGCAGGGCCGGCAGGTTGGTCTGGCCGGAGCGGTAGGCGTCTTCCGCCATGCGCTCGACCTCCTCGGCCTGCGGCAGGATGCGCTCCTGGAAGCGTCGCACCTGTTGCCGCTGGGCCTCGGCGCGCGCCGCGGCGGCGTAGACGGCGCCGGTGATCTCCGCCGCGCGCGCCCGGCGCTCCGCTTCGAGCTGCTCCAGGGTCCGCTCTTCGACCTCGAGCGCGGCGTCGCGTCCGGTCCGGCCGGTGAAAATCGGCAGCGAGAGGGTCAACGCGGCGCGCCAGCCCCAGTTGAATTCGGGCTGCGCGCCGTGGGTGACGGTGCCCTGCACGGTCGGATCGGGGACGCGCTCGGCGCGGGCGAGAGCGACGCGGGCCTTCTGCTCGGCGATTCCATGGTCGAGCACCGCGAGGTCGGCGTTCGCCTCCGCAGCCTTCGCCACGGCGGCGTCCGCGGCCGTGAGCGCTCCCTCTTCCAGAGTGCCGCTCACGGCGATGGGCGCCTGGAGGGGGCGGGCCAGCAGGGCGTTCAGATCGACCCGGGCCGAGCTCAACTGGCCGGTGACCGCCTGCACGTCATTCTCGGCCTGGGCGGTGGCGAGCTCGGCCTGGAGGACGTCCAGGCGAGGGACGTCGCCGGACTCGAAACGCGCCCGCGCCACGTCCCGGGTGCGCCCGGCGAGCTGGAGCTGCCCTTCCGTCTCGGCGAGCCGGCACTGCTCGGCCAGCACGGCGTAGAAAGCGCGCCGCACCCGGCTCGACAGATCGACAATGGCGCGGCCGATCACCGCCTCCCGGGTCGCCACCCCGGCCTCGGCGAGCTCGATGCGCCGCCGCCTCTTGCCGGCGGTCTCGAAGGTCTGCGCCAGCCCCGCCGCGTCATGCGGCAGCTCGTTGGTCTCCTCCAGCGACAGCTCGGGATAGGGCCGCCGCCGTGCCACGCCGATCTCCGCCCGGGCCACCTCCCGCGGCAGGCGGGCGGCGGCGAGGCCGGGGTTGGCGGCGACCGCGAGGTCGAGGGCCTGGCGCAGGGTCAGAGGCGAAGCAGAAGGCGGCTCGGCCCGCACCGGCACCGCGGCGAGCACGCAGAGCATCATCAGGGCAAGGAGTCGGCCTCGCATGCGAGGACAAGCTTATATCCCGGGCAGGTGAACGGCCGATGAATAACAGCCCGCGACCCTCGAGTAACCCAGCCGCCGGGTTCGCCCAGCGCGCCGGCCCGGTTGACAGCCTGCCCCGTGGATCGTTACCGTCAGGTGAAACGACTTTGGGGGGATTTGATGAGCTCGAATGCGATGCACGCCTCACTGATTTTCACCGGCAGCGGCCCGATCCTGGTCCTGTCGACCTATTCCGACCTCACCGACGAGCGCCTGATCAGCAAGCTGCGCTACAAGGGGATCGACAAGTTCATCGCCTACGAGGTCCATCTCGACGCGGTCAAGCAGCGCTATCCGGGCTCCTTCGACTCTGTCGCCAAGGACCTGGAGGGCGGCGAGGCGGACATGCGGGTGCTGGACTTCAACGGCCACCAGATCATGGCCAACTTCTCCCTCGACGCCCTGGGAGAGCCGTTCAAGTTCGGGGGCTAGCGATATAGCCAGAGCGGGGGACGAAGCTCTTGAGGTCGTAGCCCAGCGCGGCGAAGAGCTTGTAGACGGCGGGAATCGGCAGGCCGACGACGTTGCTGTGGTTTCCGGTCACCGTTTCCACGAAGAGCACGCCGAGCCCCTGGACGGCGTAGGCGCCCGCCTTGTCCAGCGGCTCTCCGGTCGCCGCGTACCAGGCGATCTCCTCGGCAGAGAGCGCCGCCATGCGCACGCGGGAGCTCTCGACGTGCGAGGCGGCTCTTCCTCCGGTCTCGCGGAGGGAGATGCCGGTCAGCACCTCGTGCTCGCGGCCGGCGAGGAGGCCGAGCATGCGGCGGGCGTCCGCTTCGTCCTCCGGTTTGCCCAGGATCTCGCCGTCGATCACCACGGTGGTGTCCGCGGCCAGCACCAGGGCGCCGTCGGGGGCCGCCACCGCCGCGGCTTTCTCCTGGGCGAGGCGGAGAACGTAGGAGGCGGGCGTCTCGCCGTCGCGCGGCGTCTCGTCGATGTCCGCCGGCCGCACCTCGAAGCGCAGGCCGAGGCCGGCCAGCAGCTCGCGGCGGCGGGGAGAGGCGGAGGCGAGGATCAGATGGGGCACCGGAGCGCTCAGGGGAAATAACCCCGGATCGTCTTGGCTTCCAGGCCGGGCTTCGCCACCTTCACCTCGATGGCGCGGAACTTGTCGCCCTTGCCCTGCTGCGGCGACTGGTAGGCGAGGAGGTACTGCGAGCGCAGCTCCTTCTCGACCGACTCGAAGACCTTGCCCAGCTCCGAGGCGACGCCGACGAAGAACGAGCGCCCGCCGGTTTCGTCCGACAGCCGGCGCAGCTTGGCGCGGATGTCGATGTCGTTCGGCGGCAGGGCGATGCCGACGGTGTAGACGGCGACGCCGCTGCGCCGCGCGTAGTCGAGCGCCTGCTCGTACTTGTAGTGGCTGCCGTAGTCCTGGCCGTCGGAGAGGAGGACGATGGCCTTCTTCCCCTTGATGCCGCCGAAGTAGTAGAGCGAATAGACCAGGCTGTCGTAGAGCGCCGTGTTGCCCTCGGCGACGAGACCGTTGAGGCCGCCGGAGAGCTCGTCGATCTTGCTGGTGAAGCGCACGGCGAGCGTCGGCGTGTCGTTGAAGGTGAAGACCGCGGCGCGGTCCTTGGGCTTGATCACCTGCTCGAAGAAGCGCAGGGCGCCGTTGACCGCCTCCTTGAGCTTCTCCGAGTCGTGCTCGCCCATCGACGACGAGGTGTCGAGGAGGATGCCGGCGTAGATCGGCAGGTCGCGCACCAGCTCGAAGCGCCGCACGGCCTGCGGCGCGCCGTCTTCGAGGACGGTGAAGTCCTTCTCGGTGAGCCCCTCGACCGGCCGGCCCCGGCCGTCCACGACGGAGGTGAAGAGCTCCACGAAGTCGACGTTCATCTCCTCGACGTAGTCGGGAGCGTTGATGATCGCCAGGTCCTCGGTGGAGTTGCCGTCCGCCAGGTAGGCGACGGCGCGCACGTAGGTGAGCTTGCCTCCCGGGGGTAAAAGAATCGGCTGCACGAACGGCGGCTGGAAGAGCGAGGCCACCAGCGTGTCGTTGAGATAGAGCTCGACACGGTCGAGGGTCTCGCCCTCGGGCACCTCCACCTGGGCCTGGGCGCGCAGGCTGTTCTGGTAGCTCTTCCCGCGCTGCGGCTCGACCAGGCGCACGGAGAAGCGGTGCGGGCCGGTGTTGAGGAGGATCGCATCCTCGGCGAGCGTCTCGTCGGCGGCATTCAGGGCCACGGCCTGGAGCGTGTGGATGCGCGGCGCGTCCCCCAGGTTCAGCTCGACGCTGAAAGGCGGCTTGCCCTTGGTGAGGATCGGCTTGCCGTTGAGATTGAAGCGCACCTTGGCGATCCCGGTGCCGGTGGTCATCGCCTCCAGGCGGACCTTGCCGGTGACCAGCCCGGGCGGCGGCGGCAGGATGCGGATGGTCTGCTCGTCGGAGCCGAAGGGAGCGGCGTTGGCTTCGGCCAGCGCTGGTTGGGACGGCGCCGCAACGGCGGCGGCCGTCTGGCCTTGCAGGCTGGGGATCTCCAGGTCGCGCTGCTCGCGGAACCAGCGCTTGCCGCCGGTGTCCTCGATCTTGATCACCAGCCGGTAGCTGCCCGGCCGCAGATAGCGCTGGAAGACCAGGGGGATCGTCTCCATCTCACTCTCGGGGAAGTTGAAGCGGTAGCGGAAGCTGTCGAAGAGCTCGCCCTGGTAGAGGACCTCGCCGTCGACCAGGAAATTGAAGGCGGAGCTCTTCTCCAGCTTCTCCGGCGTCACCGCGTCCCTGGGCACGCTGATCAGCGCCTGCACGACGGTGCGGCTGCCGTAGCGGCCCGGGAAGGAGAGATCGACCCGGGCGGGGAAGGACGGCGCGCCTGCCGGCAGATCGGTCGAGCGGTCGAGGAACGTCGAGAGCCACTCCTCGCCCGGATCGGGCGCCAGCGGCGCGTGCTCGCGGATGTAGGACCAGTCGGCGGCGAGCCCCAGCCGGCCCACCAGGTCGCTCCCCTGAACGCAGTTGTCGAGCAGCGATTCGGGATTGGTCTGGCCGCGCAGGCGCGCCTCGGGGGTGAGCACCGAGAGCAGGCCTTCATTGGGGTACCAGAGATGGAACGGCCCTTTCATCGACCCTTGCGGCGAGACGAAGACCAGGGTGAAGCTCCCTTTCAGGCGGTCGGTCCCCTCGTAGCTCCAGACCTCCAGCGGCAGGAGGACCTCGCACTGCCCGCGCACCACGTTGCCGGGCGGGCCGTTCCACAGCAGCATGAGCGCGCGGTCCTCGGTGAGGTTGCCGAAGCGCTCGCGGGCGATCTTGGCGCGCTCCTCCCAGCCTTCCCGGAGCTCGTTGCGCGGCGTCTTGGGGAACGGATCGCGCACCTCCCAGAAGCGGCGGATGAAGGCGTCGCGCTGGTAGTCCCGCGGCAGGGCGAGGAACGCCGCGCGCTCCTTGTCGCTGAGCAGCGGCGCCACCATCTCCATGAAGTCGCGCTGGCGCGGCACGAGCGCGGCGATCGCCGCCGCCTGCTCCGCCGTGGGAGCGGAAGGCTTCGGCGGAGGCGCGGCGCGGGCGGCTCCGGGGAGCGCGATGCAGGCGAGGAGAGCAAAGAGAAGGGGCAGGACAGGGGTCAGGAGAGCACGGCTGGAGCCTGACATTGCCCGGCGATCCTACTCCCGGTTCAGGCGGCCGGTCTAGCCCGCGAGCCATGCTCGGGGAATGCCGGCCGGCATTCCCCGAGCTTCAGGAGGAGGGATCAGGGGGTCTCGGAAGTCACGGGGGCCACGACGACCGGGTTCTGCACCGACATCATCGTCCCGTCTGAGTTTTTCAAGACGACGAAATTGAGCTGAGCGGTGCAGCCCTTGAGGGATGCGCCGTGGCTGACGTCCGGGAAGGACTGCAAGCCTGAATTGCCGAGGTCGAGCTCAATCCGATAGGTCATCCGCTTCGTCGGCGTGCCGCCGTCGTAGCAATCGACGTCGAGGGTGGCCGCGTGTTGGAGCGTACCTTCCTTCAGATGCTCTTCCTTCCAGCTCTCGCTGATCTGCAATCGGAGGGTGTAGGGCTGGTCCGCCGGGATATCGGCGCCTCCTGCGGATTCCATGGCGACGTGCCGGGGGGAGAGAGAGGCGACGGTCTCGACGGCGAATGCGGCCATCCGCGACGGCGGGTCCAGGCTGCAACCGGGGCAAGGGACAATGTCCGGCTGAGGGAAATTCCAGCGCCGGCTCAACACGCTGCCGAGCAGTTGAGACGGGCAGATGCGTGCGGCGTCGAGGTCAAGGTCCGGCTCAAGGGAGAGAGAATTCAGCCTGAAGATTTGCCTTCCTTGGCCGCACAACGCCGGAGTCGAGAGGTTCTCTACGACGAAGGTGGAAGTTGTGGGCTGCTCGAGAAATCTGATCGCGGGCGGCTCGTGAGCCAGTTGACACGATCCCGGAGCCGGCGCCAGAGCCGGGCACCGCGCTCCGCCCCGGCCGCAGGCATGCTCCACGGCCGCGCACAGCGACACCTGACGGAACTGGGGGCGTGGAATCAGGAGATTCAGAGGCCAGATCGTGCGCCAGAGATAGAAGTCCGCCCGTGCTTGCCGGGGCTCTCCGGAACCGTCGATCAGCCGCATGACCTGATCCGGCCGAAGCTCCGGCCGGAGGTGCCAGACGACGGCGGCGATGCTGGAGACCACTGCTGTGGAGACGGAGGAACCCGTATAGATCGCCGTGGGCTGCTCATCGCCTCGATCCGTCACCGCATGGTCGCCATAAGCGACTCGCACCGGGCGTCCTCCTGTGCGGGAGTTGGGTAGCGGCAGCCCTTGCCAGTCCACGCCTCCCACCGAGTAGACCAGCCTCCGGTGGTGGAAGAGTGGACACCAGGAGGGGCGCCGCATCTCCCAGGCCGCCGGCAGGAGAGGCCAGTCGGACCCCGGTTGGCCTCCCTTCTGATTGCCGGCCGCTGCGATGACGAGGACACCTCTCCGGGCGGCGAAGCGCAGAGCCTTGTAGACGTAGAGCACATCGGGATCCAGCTTTGAGACCGAGGAAGCACCGAGATCGTTGAACAGCTCGCCGTCCCAGCCCAGGGAGACATTGAGGATCAGATGTCCCGGGCTGCCCTGATGGCGCCATTTCAGAGCTTCGGCGAAGATGGCTGTCGCGAGCTCGCTGACCGTGCCGACATGTCCGCCCGCAGAGTTGTCAGCCTGAAGGGGGGAGAGCGGTCCTGTCGGGGCGAAGCTTTCGTACCCCAGAGCGCGATGGCTGACGATCTTGGCGGCGCACCGGCCGGGAGTGGGGCAGGCGAGCTCCTTGGCGAGATGCATCAAGGTGTATCCATGTTGCGATCCCGCGGGAGGAGTGGATGGTATGTCCTCACCGTCCTGCTGGCTGTCGAGGATGGCGAGGCGGACGCTCGGGGCACCGAGCATCCCGAAGGCCGGCTCAGCCCCTGTCTCGCTCTTGAACGTGTCGGCCAGAGGCTTCCAGACGGCCATTTCGAGCTCGTTGGCACTGGCGCTGGCGGAGAGCGCCATCCGATCCGGCTGCGCCGCCACGAGGCGGCTGGGCTTGTCGAAAGAGCGCTCCTTGTCGGTCGTGTAGACGCAGAAACGGTCGAGCCCCAAATCGTGGATCAAGGCGCGGTCTTCAGGTCCCGGTTGCCACGATTCGCACTTGTAGTCGCTCTTCAGCGCCTCGTCCAACAAAGGCTCGACGGTCCAACCGGGGACGTGCGGACAGTCGCTGCCTCCTTTGTCGAGCACTCCAATGATGCGTGTCCTGGTATAGACCTCCTGAGGGTAGAACGGCTGTGACTTCCAGGGGACGGGTGGATGGTTCGGCCGGCCATACGGACCGGTGTCCTGAGCCCCGGCGATGCCGAGGGCTCCGAAAGCGACGCCGATCAAGATGCATGAAAGCTTGAATCGCATGTCATCCCTCCTGCGGGTGAAAAGAGGTGAGCCCGGCAAGCGCCGCAGCTCTCCTTCATAGGATTTCGCGACCGGCGAGTTGTTTCTGACAGACGGGGAGAACGATCAGGGCTCGAGCAGGCGAAAGCTTTTCCAGACCGAAGCCGGATCACGCTTCCGGCTGGCGAGCTGCGCCCGCTGAAGCTGGCTGGCCAGGTCCGCTCCGGGCTGCCAGCCCCGGTAGAGCTCGCCGATCAGGTCGCGGGTCTTGCGGTCGTCGACAGTCTGCGTGGCCGCGATGACACCTTGGGAGCCGGCCAGCAGGAAGGCCTGCGCAAGGCCGACTCCCTCACCGGGTGCCTGCTCGGAAGAATGGCCGGAGTCGCAGGCGGAGAGCACGACCCAGGACGGCGCGCGAGGTAGCGCCAAGAGGTCGCTCAACGTCAGGCGCGAGCCGGCGGCCAGCCGGAGAGCACTGTCCCAACCGGCGAAGCCAGCGAAGTTTCCATGGCCGGCGAAGTGAAAGAGGACGGCTCCGGACAGCTCTGGGTACACAGCTTTGGCTCCGGCGGCCGGCCCCTCCAGCGTTTTCAGAGACCAACCCTGCCCCCAGGCGCGAATCGCCGCGCCGACGGCATCGGCCTCCTGATGGGCCGCCGGCAGGTTCCCCTCGGGGTCCGCGACGAGCAGGGCCACGGGCGGGGCGGGAGCAGCAGTTGAGGGCCGGGAGCCGAGGTCGAGGCTGTAGGTCACCGCATGATGGGCGAGCAGCGGCTCGGCGCCGAGCGGCAGGGCATGGAAGTCGACAGATTGCAAAGGGCCGTACGAGAGAATGCGCACGCGACCGGAGCGGGCGAGGACGGCGCGGAAAGGCGCGAGCAGGACCCGGGCGAGGTCTTCCTGAGACATGCTGGGCCTGATCCGCGCCAGCGCTCCCGGCAGGAGCTTGAATCTGGTGACCTCGATCCCACCCGAATGAGCCGCGAAGCCGACCCAACCCTGTGGCAGCGGATGGTAGGCCAGGATGACCTCGCCCGGACGTGGCGGTGACAAACTGCCTTCACCTTGATCTTCCGGGGCGCCGAAGGCCGCCATCGCGGCGTCGAGATTCTTCCGGGCCTCGGCGAGCTTGGCCGACCGGTCCTCCCCCGCGCGTTGCCGCCGGTCTTCGGGGATCTGCCACTCCTCGGCGGCCTGACGATCGACCGCCTGGCGCAAATCCCAATACTTGGAGAGAGCGTCGTCCCACTGTTGCTGCTGCGCGGGGGTGAGCTGGGCCAGCCGGTCTCTCATCACGAGTTGGCGAAGCAGCCGTGAGCGGGCGCGGCGCGCCAGAGTGAAAGCTCGTTGCCGCTGGCCGTCCTTCAGCAGGAGCTCGAGATACAGCCGCGTCGCTGCCTCCCGATGAGCGAGGAAGGTGTCACGCCCCTCGTCCGCCGGGATGAGCCAGGTTTGCTCGTCGATGAGGTGGTCCGCCGTGGCGAGATCGGCGATGGCTGCCGCTCGATCGCCCAGCGCAAGCCGCGCATTGGCACGGCCGACCGCCGCTCGGAAGCCGCCATCCATTGAGAGAGAGTGCTCGGCCACCTCCGAGAGCTCACTGTACAGGCGGAGCGCCTGCGCCGGCTGGCCTTGGCTGATCGCCCCCCGCCCTTCCATGTCGAGCCACCAGAGGCGTTGGCTCAGGCTCGCCTCGGAGGCGAGCGGCCGGACTTTTTCCAGAGCCCGCCCCGCTTCACTCCAGCGGCCTGACTGTTGATAGGCGAGCACCAGATTGAGGCCGGCCGTGAGCTGCTCCTCCGGCCGGCAGTGCCTGTTGTTCTCCTGCGCCGCTTGCAAAACCGGAATTGGATCGCCGGTCTCTTCTCCCCCTTCGTGCGCGAGCTGCCAGGACCAGGCTTGGTTGATGAGCAGACTCCCGAGATCGCACGGGTTTTCCGGATGAGGGTCCGCCCGCAGACGCTGGAACAGATCCGCGGCTTCCTGCGAGCGACCGACGCTCTGGTAACTGTTCGCCAGAAGCTGCTCGGCATTCCAACGGAACGCGCTGTCGCCGACCCGTTCCGCCAGATCAGCCGCCAGCCGGAGCTCCTTCAGGGCCGAGCGATAGTCCCCGACCCGATTGGCCAGGACGCCCTGATAAAAGGCCTTTCCGTAGCGCGCTCTCGCCGGAGCTTCGGCGGGAAGCGGCGCGGCAGAGAGAATGCGGCGTGCGTCGGCGAACCGGCTATGATTGATCTCGATCCAGGCGAGCATGCTCCTTTTTTTCCATTCACCGGCCAGCTCTCTCTGGCCCTGATCGGCCGCGATTCCCTGGCGTAGGTAGACGGCGGCTTCCTCGTCGCGCCCCTCCTCTCTGGCCATGACTGCGAGCTTCCAGAGGATGAGCCCCTGCTCGTCGAGAGGAACCGTTTTTTGAAGTTGGCTCAGCCGGTCTCGAGCCTCCTTTCGCTTCCCGTGCTGAGCGAGCCCGTCAACCTCTGTCGACCACGCAGGCACCTTCGCCGGAGTCAGGGCGAGAGACCAGGGCGCGCCGCGAGCACCGTCGGGAAGACGCAGCCGGACCTTGAGCGATGAAGTTTTGGGTAGAATCGAGAGAACGAAGCGCCGGCCGTTCTGCACGTCCTCTCCGGCGGAGCTCAGAAGCCGGTCTCCGCTCCGGATCTCCACTACAGTGTCGGGATCTGTCTTCACCCAGAGCGTGATAGGAAAGCTGGGCTTCCCCGGCGCCGGCGGACGTAACGAGCACACCGGACCGGGCAGCGTGACCGTCCAGCAGCCGCTGTACTCAACGGCCGGAGCAGGAAGCGGAGCTGGAAGCTCCGGCTTCGAGCCGCAGGCGAGCGCGAGACCGGCCAGGCACGCCAGGACGGCGCGGCGGAAGCGATCCCTGTGCCCGCAGCGTCTCATGTCATGGCGGAGCGCGGTCTTCGACGCGCAGGTCTTGGGAGATCGCCTGCCAGCCGTCGCCTCGGGGCTTCCCGGCGCGCACCGCGGCGGCGAGCGCGCCCTCGGACGGGATCTTGCCCGGCCGGCCGACGACGATCCAGAGGCTCCAGGAGCCACGTGGGATTTGGATCTCCCGGCCCAGGCTGCCCTGGAGCTGCACGGCGCCGCTTTTCGCGATCCTGGGCTCCATGTCCAGTGAATGGAAATCTCCGTCTCCTGCGAGCGGGCTGAAGAAGGCGCGCGCCGTCACCGCCCCCTCGACGGTCTTCGCCGGTCGGGCCGTGAGCGTCAGCAACGACCCGGGTGTGAAAATGGGCAGACCTTTCGCCGGCACAGGCTCGCCGCCGCGCTTCGCCTGGGCTCCTCTATCCAGATTGGGGGTGTAGGGAGGCAGAGGCGGCGGGGGGGGCACGACGATGAAGCTGTGCACGAAGAAGATCACCGCTGCCGCCGCTGCCACGGAGCCCGGCCAAGCCGCGTACCGGAAAGGGCCACGGAGGAAGGCCAGGAGGCGGGCGAACAGCTTTTCTACCGGGCCGGGTGCCGGCACGGGCGCCGGTCCGCGCGCCAGCTTGACGATGTTCGCCGTCACGCGGGCCTGGAACTCGGCGCCGAGCGGCCGGAAGGCTTCGTAAGCCTCGCGGATCTCGGGTGACGCCGCCGCCAGGGAGCGCAGCTCGGCGTCCTCCTCCGCGCTCAGCGTCCCGGCGGCCAGGCGATCCCAACGCTCGTCGAGGAGGGCCTGTTCGGCCTCTTCCTCACGATGCGCGAGATCTCCCAGGTCATTCAAAAGGTTGTCCTCTGTCATCCGCTCGGTCATGCGCTTTCATCCTTTGAGGTCTTTCGCGGCGGCGGCGTCTTTCCTGACATCTCGGCCAGGAGCTTCTGCGCCAGGCGGCGCAGGCGGCTCTTCCAAGCGTAGACCGCATCGGCGGAGAGGCCGGTCGCCTCGCGCACCTCCGGCAGGGACAGCTCGCGGACGAAGAGGAGTTGAAAGAGCCGGTAGCCGAGCGGGCTCGCCTCCTCGCGCAGGCGGTCGAGCAGCTTGGTCAGATGCTCGCGGCCGGCGGTGACCTCCTCCGGCCCACTGTCCGGCGCCGGAGGGTCGATCTCGTCCTCGACATAGGCAGTCTCCTGCTGCGGGTTCCGCCGGCCGCTGCGGAGGAACGACAGTGTCTGGCGCTCGGCCACCAGGCCGGCGAAGTTTTCGAGGGAGAGGCCGCGCTCGGCCTGCCAGCTTCGCAAGACGCGGGCGTCGCGGTCGAAGAGCGACAGAAAGACGTCCTGGCTGAGGTCCTCCACCTCCTGCCGCACGCTGCGCCCACCGGAGAGCTGCGCCTTGCGGGCCAACAAGGTCCGCGCCACACGGGCCTGGATCACCGGCGTCAGCACGGCGACCAGCCGGGCCAAAGCGGTCTGCTCACCCGCGAGGGCGCGCAGCAGCAGGCTCTCGGTATCCTGAGGGTGCTGAGGATGCTGAGGGTCCATAGGTCTGGAGACGACCGGAAGATTTCCTTTTCTTCTTGATTGTACAGCGAGTTGCGCCCGGTGCCGCAGTCCAGGGCCATGAGATGCCACGGCCGTCTCGCCGCGCTATGATCCCCGCGTGCCCCCCGGCGTCGAGATCCGCGCTGTCACCAAGCGCTTCGGTGAGCGCTCCCAGGAGACCACCGCGGTCGACGGCGTGTCGCTGGAGATCGGCCGCGGCGAGTTCTTCGCGCTGCTGGGGCCGAGTGGCTGCGGCAAGACGACGCTGCTGCGGCTGATCGGCGGCCTCGAGGCGCCGACCTCCGGGGCGATCCTGATCGACGGCGTCGACGTGACCGCGGTGCCGCCGCACCGGCGGCCGGTCAACATGGTCTTTCAGCACTACGCGCTCTTTCCGCACCTGACGGTGGCCGAGAACGTGGCGTTCGGGCTGCGCTACAAGGGGCTGCCGAAACGCGCCTGGCCCGCCAAGGTCGGCGAGGCGCTCGCCCTCGTCCGCCTCGCCGGCCTCGAAACGCGGCGGCCGGACCAGTTGAGCGGCGGGCAACGGCAGCGCGTCGCGCTCGCCCGCGCCCTCGCCATGGAGCCGCGGGTGCTCCTCCTCGACGAGCCGCTGGGCGCTCTGGACCAGAAGCTGCGCAAGGAGGTCCAGGTCGAGCTCAAGACGCTGCACCGCACGCTCGGCATCACCTTCGTCTTCGTCACCCACGACCAGGAAGAGGCCCTGGCGATGAGTGACCGCATCGCGGTGATGAGCCGCGGACGGGTGGCGCAGCTCGGCAGCCCGGCGGAGATCTTCGAGCGGCCGGAGACGGAGCTCGTCGCCGAGTTCATGGGCGCCGCCAACTTCTTCACCGCCGAGGTGCGCAATGTCTGGTCCGGCGGCGGTACCGGGCTCCTCGGCCTGCGTCTGACCTCAGGCGCCGAGCTCGTCCTGCCGGCGCCGGCTGCGCCCGCCGGGCCGTTCCGCCCGGGAGACACCGTCCGCTTCCTCGTCCGCCCCGAGAAGCTCAACCTGCGGAAAGCGCTGCCGACGGGCTCGGAAGGCCTTCTCGCCGCGGTGCCGGTGACCGTCGAGGACAGCGTCTACCAGGGGCTGAGCACCCTCTGGATCGTCCGTGGCCCGGCCGGCGAGCGCTTCATGGTCTACGAGCAGAACCGCCCCTCGATCACCGAGATCCTGCCGCCGCCCGTCCTGTCGCCCGGAGATCCGGCGATTCTGTGCTGGAATCCTGTGCATACGGTGATGGTGCGGTGAAGGTGGCTCATCGCGCCAGGGCCTCCAGTTGGATCCCCCGCAACCGCTGGAGCCAGGGCTCGAGGTCTGCGGCCCGGAGCTGCACGTCACGGACGAAGGCATGATCCGCGGCGGCATCGCCGAGAAAGATCCGCCGGCCCTCGTAGGAGATCCTGCGGCCCAGGAGCGGCGGCGCATCGTTGAGAATCACCAGGTCCACGTCGTTCCGGCCGAGCGCGGCTCCCAGGTCGGAGATGAGATCGACCCGCGCCTCGAACCGGTCGCGGGCTGAAGGGTGGCGGTCCCAGAGGAGCAGGACCGCCACGTCGAGATCGCTTTCCCGATGGTCCCGCCCCGCGGCGTGGCTGCCGAAGAGATAGGCGGAGGCGACTCCGAGACTCGGACGGTCGACAAAGTAGCGCTTCAGCTTCTCCAGAGTTGCAGCGTCCATCTCTCCTCCTCGCAGACGAGTATAGGCTGCGTGCGCAGCTCCCCGCCATGTCACAATCGGCCCCGTGAAATCCCGCCGCGGACGCGCCGCCCTCCTTCTGCTGCCGACCTGGGCGGTGCTGGGGATCTTCTTCCTGGTTCCCCTTGTGCTGATGCTCGGCGTGAGCTTCCGGCAGCGCGGGGTGTATGGCGGACTGCGGCCGATCGCGGATCTCGCCGCGTATCTGCGCTCCGGCGGCTTCCTCGGCAACTACGGCCGCTCGCTGGAGGGGGTCTATCTCGGCATCGGCTGGCGGTCGCTGTGGATGGCGGTGCTGACGACCGTGCTGTGCCTGGTGATCAGCTACCCGGTGGCGTACGCCGTCGCCGTGCGGGCGCCGCGGCGGTGGAAGAATCTGCTGCTCGGGCTCGTCGTGGTGCCGTTCTGGACAAGTTTCCTCATCCGCACCTATGCCTGGATGTTCATCCTGCGGAGCGAGGGGCTGCTCAATCAGGGCCTCCTCGCCGCCGGGGTGATCCACCGGCCGCTGGAGCTGCTCTACACGCCGTTCGCGGTGATGATCGGCCTGGTCTACGGCGAATTGCCGTTCATGATCCTGCCGCTCTACGCCTCCCTGGAGAAGCTCGACCGCTCGCTCCTGGAGGCCGCGTCCGACCTCGGCGCGGGCGGCGCCGGTGTGTTCCGGCGGGTGACCGTGCCGCTCACCATGCCCGGGATCGTCGCCGGCGTCGTGCTGGTCTTCATCCCCAGCCTGGGCCAGTTCGTCGTCTCGGACCTCCTCGGCGGCGCCAAGACGATGCTCCTCGGCAACCTCATCCAGAACCAGTACGCCGTGGCGCGCAATCAGCCGTTCGGTGCCGCCCTCGCTTTCGAGCTGACGGCGGCGGTTCTTCTTCTGCTCCTGGCCTATGCTCTGTACATGCGGAAGAGGGGCGAGGAGGTTTTGCTTTGATCGGATCCCGTTGGCCGCGGCGCCTGCTGGCGGTCCACAGCGCGCTCGTCTACCTCTTCCTCTATCTGCCCATCGCCGTGCTCGTGGTGTTCTCGTTCAACGCGGCGCGGCAGACGGCGGTGTGGGACGGCCTCACGCTCGACTGGTACCGCCGGCTCCTCGACGACGAGGCGCTCCTCGGCGCGGTGCGCAACAGCCTGACCGTGGCGTCTTGCACCACCCTCGCCGCCACCATCCTCGGCACCCTTGCCGCTCTCGCCATGGGCCGCCACCAGTTTCGCGGCAAGCGGCCGACCCAGGCGCTGCTGATGCTGCCGGTGGTGATTCCGGAGATCGTGCTCGGCGCGGCCCTGGTCACCTTCTTCGGCGTCGCCCGGATGCGCCTGTCGCTCACCACGGTCATCCTCGCGCACGTGGTGTTCAGCATCTCCTACGTGGCGATCGTGGTGCGCGCGCGGCTGGCCGGCCTCGATCCGTCGCTGGAAGAGGCGGCGCGGGACCTGGGGGCCGGATCGTTCGACACCTTCCGGCGCGTCACGCTGCCCCTCCTCTTCCCCGGCATCGTGGCCAGCGCCCTCCTCGTCTTCACCCTCTCGATCGACGACTACGTCATCACCTCGTTCGTGGCCGGCGTCGGCGCCACGACCCTGCCGCTCCACATCTACTCCATGCTCAAAGTCGGCGTCACCCCCGAGATCAACGCGGTCTCGACCCTCTTGCTCGCGGTCACCGTCGCCCTCATCGTGGCGGCCCAGCGGCTCCTCCAGGAGAAAAAGACATGAAGCGGACGCTCTCTCTCCTCGCCCTCGCCGGTGCGTTGATCCTGACAGCGTGTGGACCGGACAAGGAGAGCCCGAGCCCGGCCAGCCGGCCGGCCGGGCAGGTCAACATCTATATCTGGACCAACTACCTCCCCGCGGACGTGGTGGCCGACTTCGAAAAGAAGACCGGCATCAAGGCGACCGTCGACACCTACGACTCGAACGAAGCGCTCCTCGCCAAGCTGCAGTCCGGAGTCGCCGACTACGACATCGTGGTGCCGTCGGACTACATGCTGAAGGTGATGATCCCCGAGGGCCTGCTGCAGACGCTGGACCCCACCCGCCTGACCGGCTTCGAGAATCTCGATCCGCGGCTCGTGAACCAGAAATTCGATCCCAAGAACGGCCATTCGGTGCCTTATCTCTGGGGCACGACCGGCATCGGCTACGACAAGACGAAGGTCAAGGAGCCGGTGGACAGTTGGCGCGCGGTCTTCGATGAGCGCTATGCCGGCCGCATCCTGATGCTCGACGACGTGCGCGACGCCTTCGGCGCGGCCCTGCGGGTGATGGGCCGCTCCATCAACGAGACCGACCCCGCCATCCTGCGGCGGGCGGCGGACATGCTCAAGAAGCAGAAGCGCCTGGTGAAGACCTACAACAGCTCGGACTTCGCGAATCTCCTGGCGGCCGGCGACGTCGACATCGCCCAGGGCTACAACGGCGAGCTCGCCGAAGTCGTGGACAAGGCCCCGGACCGTCTCGCCTACGTCGTGCCCAAAGAAGGCGGTACGCTCTGGGTAGACAATCTGGCCATCCCGAAGACCGCGCGCCACGCCGACGCCGCCTACCAGTTCATCGCCTTCGTCCTCCAGCCGGACATCGCCGCCCGCATCGTCAACAACGTCCACTACGCCAGCGCCAACAAAGCGGCCCGGGACCTCATCGACGCGAAGATCCGCAACAATCCCGCGATCTATCCACCGCAAGACATCCTGAACCGTTGCGAGCTGATCGAGGACCTGGGCGAGACCTCGCAGCTCCTCGACGAGCTGTGGACGGAGGTCAAGGCGCAGTGATCGTTGGGCCGATCCAGAGCGGGGGCCGGTTCCGAGAGGGGCCGGCCCCTTTCATATAAAGAGTAGGGGGCTCGGTCTTTGTCCGATAGAATCGCAAACTGTAATACCGCCACGCTTGCGCCCGTTTTCTTCATACAGAAACTGCAGTTTCTTGAGGCGACTTCCATACCGCTCTTTCAGGGTAGAGTATCCAGGCTTGACGTGAACACTACTAATATGGCCGGAGCAATAGCTGTAGGTCGCCAGAGGAAAGAGCAGGGCAGAGCACAGGAGGTCGGCAAGCTGGAGCCCTACGTGGTTGTCGCTGTGTCCGTAAGTCGGCATCTCAACGATTCTGTTGTAGCGATCTCCCCTTGAAGAGAACTTCTGGGTGAAAATGGAGTGCGATAGAACCGCATTTTGCGGCTTGGTCCGACTATCGGCAATCAAGATACCTTGGCCGTCGACAGAATTCAGAAATGCCTGAAAGTAAGAGAAAATCCTCTGGATGTAGGATGTGTAGATTTCGCGTCCTTGTATCGGGACGGCAATTCCTTTAACCAACAGTCTGCCTATGATCCTAATGTTGTGCCGTTCCAGCAAGTCGACATATTTATCGAGAAAACCTATTGCGTGCCGGCTCTTACGCCTAGACCCGGCAACCGCATGCCGCCTTAGATCGGCGCCTTTGACCTCTTGCAGCACTGCATCCAGGTAGTGGTTTGATGAGTGAGGGTAGAACTGTGACTTGATAGAGAGAAACTCCATCGTGACGTTGTGCAGAGACGATTGGGATACGATAATCCCAACCGGTGCAAAGACGGGTTGTATGTCAGAAGTGGCTGACGGGAGA
>Ga0307506_10000090_pt1 | contig 36627 bp, 31 predicted proteins | sample 25_S_MG_FD_202175 | JGI IMG/M metagenome (GOLD analysis project Ga0307506, IMG submission 202175) | Soil microbial communities from Populus trichocarpa stands in riparian zone in the Pacific Northwest, United States - 25_S | ecosystem: Environmental > Terrestrial > Soil > Riparian zone > Trees... | reverse complement strand
TGGCGGTGTATCTGACGGGGGAGGTGCGGGCCGGGTCTTGCGCCTGGAGCGAGGAGGGGCGCGGGCGGCTGGCTCCGGAGCAGCTCGCGCGGGTGTATGGGTGGTTCGACAGTCTGGCGCCTTTTCAGTTCGGGGGCGAGGAGGGGGTCGGGTCGGGGCGCGAGCCTTCGCGGCTGGTGTTCGCGGGGCAGGGGCGGCAGGAGCCGACGGCGGAGGCGATGGCGGAGATCCGGGGGCTCGCTTCGGCTCTCCATCGCGAGCTGGCGGGGCGGCGGCCGGGTGGGGCGGCGGCGCAGCAGGCTCAGCAGCTCGAGGCGGAGGCGGAGCGGAGCCGGGAGAAGAAATTGGGTGAGAAGCAGGCGGCTCCGGCGGAGGTGGCTCCCTCGGGACGGTTGTTGCTGCCCGCGGAGACGGTGGCGGCCGGGGTGCCTGCGGCGGCGATTCCTCCGGATCTTCAGCCGCCACCGGTGCCGGCCCCCTCCTCCGGCTCCTCCCCCGTGCGTTCCCCCACACGCCCGCCCCGAACGGGAGAGGAGAGCCCCCGCCCAACGCACACTCCTACTTCAGGATCTCCTCCGCAACGACCGTAGGAGCCGCTTCACACATCCTCTTCGGAGAGTGATGCGGCTTTGAGCAGGTGACGCAGGAGGCCAAGCTTCAGCGGCTGGTTTCCATGGATCGGGACCGAAAGCCGGATGTTGTACCCAGTCTTTCCGTAGATGTGGTGGCTGCCTTGAATCCGAAGGAGAGACCAACCGCGCTTCTCGAGGGCTTTGGCCAGCTCTCGTCCGGAGATGCTCTTCATACGGCGATTTCGATGATCCGCCCGTCTGCGGGCTCCGCCGGCTCAAGATCCACGGCCAGGCAACCCTCGACCGCCTCGTAGAGATTCTTCAGGAGCTCCTCGAAGCTATCGCCCTGGGTTGCGCAGCCGGGGATGGCTGGAACTTCGGCCCAGTAGCCACCCTCTTCGGCTTCATGCACGACAACCTTCAGTTTCATGTCGGACATGCTACTTCAAAATCTCCTCCGCCAACAGGTCATACCGCCCCTGGAAGTGGTGCCCTCCCGGCAACGCCACCGCCCGTGCATTCGGAAGGGTTTTGATCTCCGGGCAGGAGCTTTCGCTGCTTTCGTCCTGGCTGTAGAGGCAGAGGAGGCGCTTGCCTTGGAGCTTGCGGGCTTCGGCGAGGACGGGCTGGCCTTGGTCGTCCTCGACTCCGAGCCAGCCGCTGACGTGGATCTCGAAGGTCGCGGTGTGGCTGGCGGCGATGAGGGCGATCTGGTGGAGGTGTTCCTGGAGGTCGGCGGGCAGGCGGCTGGCCAGGGTGGGGAGGACGTCCGCGCCGAAGGAGTAGCCGACGAGGATCACTTTGTCTTTCTTCCAGGCGGCGAGGTAGGTGCGGAGGATGCGGGCGAGGTCGGCGGCGGCGTGCTCGGGGGTGCGGGCGGTCCAGAAGTACTTGAGGGAGCTGAGGCCGACGACCGCGACGCCTTTCTCGGCCAGGGCCTCGGCGACGGAGCGGTCGAGGTCCGCCCAGCCGCCGTCTCCGGAGAGGAGGACGGCGAGGGTGTCGCCCGGCTTTTTGGCGGGGACCTCGATCAGCGGCAGGTCTTCCAGCTCTTTCGGCGGCGGGGTGGCGGCGGTGGCGGTGGTGGCGGCCTTGGGCGGGCCGGCCAGGATGCGGGTGAAGGCCTGGCGGAGCTGGGGCTCCCAGTTTTCCCTTTTGGCGAAGCCGTGGCCCACCTTGGGCATCATCACGATCTCGGCGCCCTGCACCTGCTTGACGTACTTCACGGCGTCGTTGGAGGGACAGAGCTGGTCGAGCTGGCCCTGGAAAACGATCCACGGGACCTCGACGCGGGGGGCGGGGTTGAAGCTGACTCCCTTGCCTTGGGGTCCCGGTCCCCAGGTGAGCCCCTGGCCTTTGCAGAGCGGCTGACGGCCGGCGTGGCGCCGGAGGCGAGGAGGAGGGTGCCGCCCAGGAAGGTGGTGAGGGCGAGGACCTGGGGCACCACGTCCGGCATGCGATCACCGAAAAGCCTGGCGATTCTACCGGCGACCTTGCCCACCTGCACCCTTCGCTTCACCGCTTCGTGGCCGCCGAGGAGCACGGCGGCGACGAGGAGCGGCAGGAAGTAGTAGACGGCGCGGAAGGCGACCAGGGCGGCGAGGATCTGGGCGCGCGGCAGCTCCCGGGGGAGGAGGAGGAGCATCAGCGTCTCGAAGACGCCGAGCCCGGCGGGCACCTGGCTGAGCAGGCCGGCCAGTTGGGCGAGGAGGAACGCGCCCAGCAGGGCCGGGAAGGTGATGTTCCAAGAGGCAGGAAGGAGACTGTAGAGCACCGCCGCGGCGAAGGCCCAGTCGAGCATGGCGTCGGCCACCTGGAGCACGGCGAGGCGGGGGGCGGGCAGCGCCACCTCGACGCCGTGCCAGACGACCGGCTTGCGCCAGAGCACCGTGGCCAGCAGGTAGGCGGCGACGGCGAGCAGGAACAGGACGCCGAGCGGTCGGGTGTCGTGGAGCGGGCCGAGGTGCAGGAGGGCCGGCACGGCGAGAGGATCGAGCAGGAAGGCCACGCCGCCGAGGGCGAGGAAGCCGAGCCAGAAGGAGACGATGCCGAAGAGCACCACGCGGGCGACGTCGAGGGCGGAGAGGCCCCAGCCGGTGTAGAAGCGGAAGCGCATCGGCGTGCCGGTGAGGAGCGGCAGGCCGAGGGCGTTGCTGAAGGCGTAGCCAATGAAGGAGGCGAGCGCGACTTGCCGGTAGGCGAGCGGCTTTCCGATGGCGCGGAAGGCGAGGACGTCATAGAAGGTGAGGGCGAGATAGCCGCAGCCGGTCAGCAAGACTGCCTGCAGCACGCGCTCGGACGGCAGGCTCTTCAGGAAGTGGAGGACGTCCTTGTAGTGGAAGCCGGCCAGCTCGCGGTGGAGCAGGTAGAGGGCGCCGGCGAAGAGGAGCACGCTGCCCAGGGGGAGCAGCCGCGACAGGAGCTTTCTCAGGGTGACCTCGCCTCAGAACCAGCCTTTGCGGCGGAAGTAGAAGACGAGGCTCACCGCGACGGTCAGCATGACGCAGAGGACGGCGGGGTAGCCATAGGCCCAGCCGAGCTCGGGCATGTTGAAGCGGTGCCGGGTGTCGAAGTTCATGCCGTAGAGGCCGGCGATGAAGTTGAGGGGGATGAAGATGGTGGAGATGATGGTCAGCACCTTCATGATCTCGTTCATTTTGTTGCTGACGCTGGAGAGGTAGACCTCCAGGAGGCCGCCGGCGAGGTCGCGGTAGGTCTCGATCATGTCGATGACCTGGATGGTGTGGTCGTAGCAGTCGCGCAGGAAGACGCGGGTCTCCTCGCGGATCAGCTCGTGCCCGTCGCGCTGCAGGGCGTTGATCACCTCGCGCTCGGGAAAGGCGGCGCGGCGGACGATCAGGAGCTGGCGCTTGATCTGGTGGATCTCGTTGAGGGTGTCCGGAGTGGCCTGTTTGATGACCGTGTCCTCGAGGGCTTCGAGGCGTTCGCCGTAGGTTTCGAGCACCGGGAAGAACTCGTCCACCAGGGCGTCGATCAGGGCGTAGGCGAGGTAGTCGGGACCGGCGGCGCGGATCTGCCCTTTGCCTTTGCGGAGACGCTCGCGCACGGCTTCGAAGGAGTCGCCGGGGATTTCCTGGATGGTGATCACGAAGTGCTCGGCGAGGATGAAGCTGATCTGCTCCATTTCGAGGACATCCCCCGCGGTGAGGCGGAGCGATTTCATCACCACGAAGTGATAGGAGCCGTAGTCTTCGAGCTTGGGCCGCTGGCCGCAGTTGAGGACATCTTCGAGGGTCAGCGGATGGATGCCGAATTCGCGGCCCAGCGCTTCGAGGAGGGGGATGTCGGTGAGCCCTTCGATGTTGATCCAGGTGACCGTGGGGGTGTCGCGGTAAGGAGCCAGGTCTTCGACGCTCGCGATGGCCTTCTCTTCGAAATGGCTCGCGTCGTAGTCGATGACGGTCATGCGCACCTCGGAGGTGCGCGGGCTCTCGAGGGGACGCAGGGTCCCCGGCTCGGAGCCTGGTTTGGAATATCTCTTGCCGATCTGAGCCCGCCTGCCCTTCGCCGTCATCCCCGTTTCCTCCCGAGGGAGGATTATGGATCACCTCTCCGCTAAGGACACACACCCGTGCCCAGAGCGCTCGCCAGGGCGGCGCAGGCGTCGACCTGGAGAGGGTCGGCGCCGGTCGGCTCCTGGACCGGGTGGGCGGTCTTGCGCAGGAGGGCGGCGAGCTGGGGCGGCGTCATCCTGGGCTCGCGCTGGAGGAGGAGGGCGACGACGCCGGAGACCTGGGCGGCGTCTCCCGGGTCCGCCGCGACGACGGCGATGCCGCGGGAGAGAGCCCGTTCGAGGAGGCGGGCGAGGAGCGGGTCGCGCGGGCCGCCGAGGCTGAAGTTGAGGACCTGGGCGCCCTGCGCGACGGCGAAGTCGATGGCTCGGGCGAGGGTATAGCTGTCGCACACCGCCTCGCGCTTCCCCGGCGCGGTCTGCCAGCACGCCTTGAGGGCGAACAGCTCGGCCTGCGGCGCGACGCCCACGATGCCGACCTGATTGTCGGCGGCGGCGGCGATCATGCCGGCGACGGCGGTACCGTGGATGTCGGTGGTGAACGTCTGCTCGCCGCGGTCGACGAAGCTCTGGGCCTTGACGATCCGCCCGCGCAGGTCGGGATGATCGAGGTCGACGCGCGTCTTCACGGTGTTCACCGGGCAGCCCATGATCTCGGCGATCTCCTGATAGGGCAGGCCGTAGTAATAGGTCAGCTCCACCACCGTCCGTTGCTCCGCCGGCAAGGCGCGCATCGCCTGCCCGAGGACGGAGGCCAGCTCGCGCCGGGCCAACAGGCTCTCGGGCTCCTCGAAGTCCACCGGCTCGGCCGGCTCGCGGTCCTCCATGCTCTCCATGGCGCGGGCGGAGCGCCGCGCCAGCGCCTTCAGGGCCTTGTGATAGGCGATGCCGAAGATCCACGTCGACGGCCGCGAGCGGCCGTCGAAGCCGGCGGCGCCTTTCCAGATGGCGAGCATGACGTCGTTGAGAACCTCCTCCACCAGGTCCGCCCGCCGCATGACCTTGAGCAGATAGGCGAACAGGCGCCGGTGGTAGGCGTGGTAGAGCGCCTCGAAGGCCTTGCGGTCCCGCGCTCCCACACGCCGCAGGAGATGAATCTCGGAGTCGGTCGCCATGCTTGATCTTCAAGTCCCCGGCGAGTATGTCCCGACAGGGTGGGAAAAGGTTCATCTGAACCTTTCGGCCGGCGGCGGGTACCTACCTTTGCGAAGCGCACCGAAGTGTGCGCAACTGCGAAAGTGAGGTAGGATCATGTCACGGATTCGTTCGCAGCTCGATCCATTCGATCCATTCTGCCGAGGAGAAGCCCACATGCGAAAGTGCAGCCCCCTGGTTCCCGTCCTGCTCGTCTCCGCCCTTCTCGTCTGTGCCCTGCTCGCCGCGCCGGTCGCGGCGCGGGCGGCCAATCAGAACGTCAGCGTGGGCGGGGCAGGCTTTTCCTACAGCCCGAGCACCGTCACCATCCAGGTCGGTGAAACGGTCACCTGGAGCAACGCCGGCGGGGGCCACAACGTGAAAGCCGACAACGGCAGCTTCCGCTGCTCCAACGGGTGCGATGGAGCCGGTGGGAATGGAGATTTGTCCACCGACGCCTGGCACGCCACGGTGCAGTTCAATACCGCCGGGACGTTCGGTTATCACTGCGAGGCGCACGGCGGTGTCGGCACCGGCATGCACGGCACCGTCATCGTGCAGGGCGCCCCCGACACCCCGGGGACGCTCCGCTTCACCAGCCCGGCCTCGAGCGTCGCGGAGAGCGTCGGCAACGCCACGGTCAAGGTGAGCCGCGTCGACGGTGACGACGGCGCCGCGGCGGTCACCTGGACGGCGGCCGCCGGCACCGCCACGGCGGGCTCCGACTTCACCGCCGGCACCGGCACGCTCACCTGGGCCGACCACGACGACGCGGACAAGAGCTTTCAGGTGCACATCGTCAACGACAGCGCCCAGGAAGGGAACGAGACGGTCCTCCTGACGCTGAGCGGCGCCGGCGGCGCCGACCTCGACGCCACGCGCAAGAACGCGACTCTCACCATCCTGGACAACGATGCGCCCGGCGGCGTGCCGGCCGCTCCCACCGCCCTCACCGCCACGGCTACGTCGCGGACCGAGATCAGCCTCGCCTGGCACGACGTGACCGGCGAGACCGGCTATCTGATCGAGCGCAAGAAGCTGGGCACCACGACTTTCCAGGAGATCGGCTCCGTGGCCGCCAACGTCACCAGCTTCGTCGCCGCAGGGCTGGAGGAGGCGACCGCCTACACCTTCCGCGTGCGCGCCCAGAACGGCTCCGGCAATTCTCCCTACTCGAACGAGGCGACGGCGGCCACCGATGCGCTGGTGGCTCCCTGCGTGGCGTCGTCGACGGTGCTCTGCCTGACCAACAACCGCTTCGCGGTGCATCTCGCCTGGCGGTCGGCGAGCAAGGCGGGCGACGGCCAGACGGTGCCGCTGCCGGCGTCCCCCGACTCCGGCCTCTTCTTCTTCGAGCAGAGCAGCAACATCGAGATGCTGATCAAGGTCCTCAACGCCTGCTCGTTCACGCCCAACTACTGGGTCTTCTTCGCCGCGACGACGAACGTGGAGCTGGTGGTCACGGTGTCCGACACCCAGACGGGCAAGACCCGGGTGTACTTCAACCCGCTGAACTTCGCCGCCCTGCCGGTGCAGGACACGAGTGCGTTCAACTGCCCGTGATCTGGCCGCCGCCGCCGTCCTGGCCTTCATGGCGGGATGCGGGACGGTGAAATCGCCGACCGAGCCGCCTCCGTCCGGGGGCGGCGCGGCCTTCACCTTCTCGCGCATCCAGGCGGAGATCTTCACGCCCAGTTGCGCCAAGGGGGGCTGCCACGACGCCGCCGCGGCCTCGGGCGGCATGGTGCTCGCCGCCGGGCGCGCCTACGGTGAGATCGTCAATCGCCGTTCCACCGAAAGCGCGAGCCTCGACCGTGTCGAGCCGGGCGATCCGGAGCGCAGCTACATGGTCAGGAAGCTGCGCGGCGATCCCGACATCACCGGCGCCCGGATGCCCCTCGACAACCCCGGCTCCCTCACCCGCGAGCAGATGGACGGCCTCCTCGGCTGGATCAGAGCCGGGGCGCCGAACGATTGATGGAGACACTGATGGAGAAGAGAATGACAAGCGCTCCCTTGGCCCTGCTTCTCCTCATCCTCTTCGCCCCTCCCCTCCTCGCCCAGGACCAGCCGGTGCGCCGCGATCCGCTCGGCACCCGGCTGATCAATACCGCCACGCCGTACGCGGTCGAGCGGCATACGCTGGAGGTGATGTTCACCCACCGCTTCCAGCAGGCGATCCAGGACGGCGACTCGCACAACCTGTGGGGGCTCGACAGCGGCGCGGACGTGGGGCTCGGGCTCGCCTGGGGCCTCACCTCGCGCGCCGACGTGTCGGTGCTGCGCTCGTCGTTCCAGGAGGACTATGAGCTGGCGGGGAAGCTCCTCGTCCTCGAGCAGTCGCCGCGCCGGCCGGTCTCCCTGGCGGCCCGCCTGGGGATCGACCATCTCGGCCGTGTCGGCGCGGTCGATCCGAGCCGCCCGTTCGCCCAGGTCATCGTCTCCCGCCGTTTCAAACGGGGAAACGGGCCGGCGATCGATCTCCAGCTCGCGCCGTCCTGGGTGCGCGCCACGGAGCGGCTGCGCAACGCGTTCAACGTCCCCGTGGGCCTGGCGTTCTCCTTTCCCAAAGGCCGCGCCATCGAGATCGAGGTCATCCCGAAGAACCGCGATCTCGCCGGCAGTGTCACCGCGTGGCACGCCGCCTTCTCCCAGACGGTGGGCGGCCACGTCTTCGAGATCGTCCTGGGGAATTCGCGGGCGGTGACCGTCGACCAGGCCCTCGGCGGCGACTTCGCGGGCGGCTTCGCGAGCGGCGACGTGCGGCTCGGGTTCAATCTCATCCGCAATTTTGGATTCTGAACGGCACGGCTTTCGCAGTCGTCGAACGGCGTGGAGACGCGCCCGCTCCGAGTCCTTTCCTACAACATCCACGGCCAGGCCCATCTCCTGGACCGCCGGTACCTGGAGCGCATCGCCCGCGTCATCTCCGGCGTGCAGCCCGACGTCGTCGGCTTGCAGGAGGTCCACCGCGGCGGCTGGCGGGCGCGCGCGGCGGACCAGGCGGCGGAGCTCGGGAGGCTCACCAGGATGACCGCGGTCTTCGGCCCCAGCTTCGAGACCGGCGGCGGCGCCTTCGGCAACGCCGTGCTCACCTCCGGCCGCCTCCTCGGGAGCGAGATCGCCGCGCTGCCCGCCCCGGGCGAGCCGCGCACGCTGCTGACGGCCCGCATCGCTTGCGCTGATCTTCATTTCGATTTCCACGTCACCCATCTCGCCGCGTGGGGCCGCTGGGGGCGGCCGGCACGAACCCTGCAATCAACCGCGTTGCTGGAACGGCTCAAGCAGTCGAACGGGCCCTTTGTGCTGGTGGGGGATCTCAACGCCGTCCCCGGGGCTCCCGAGCTGAAGCCCCTGATGGCGGGCGAGATCTTCCGGATGTGTGGCGACGCGGCGCTCCGCACGCACCGCTTCCTGCGCCGGCGGATCGACTACGTCTTCGCCGATCCGGGCTGGACGCCGGTCGCCGAGCGCATCGTCCAGGCGGGGCCCTCCGATCACTGGCCCGTCCTGGTCGAGCTTCAACGCAGGTCTTGAGAGCAGGGGAGAAATGGATGGCCACGAAGAAAGCTCGAGCGCCGCGCCGGCCGGCGCGCACGGTCGAGGTCACCTACTGGAGCGTCGCGCTCTATCTGTTCGTCCTGCTCGCTCTCGGCCTGCTCCTCTGGTCGGCGCGGCGGGAGCATGACTCGCACGTCAAGGTCGTCCCCCCGGTCGTCGACTTCCGGCAGGATCTGCCGTCGATCGCCAATCTCACCGGCTCACCGATCCTCGACGGCAACCGCGCCGAGGTGCTGCAGAACGGCGACGAATTTTTTCCGCCTCTCTTCCGCGACGTCGAGGCGGCGACGAAGAGCATCCACGTCGAAACCTATGTCTGGTGGAAGGGGGAGATCTGCGACCGGCTCGCGGCGCTCCTCGCGAAGAAGGCCCGGCAGGGGGTGGAGGTGCGCCTGACGCTCGACGCCGTCGGCTCCAACAAGGGGAAGAACCAGCTCTTCCGTGACATGCAGAAGGCCGGCGTCAAGATCGCCTGGTTCCACCCCTTTCGCCTGGCGGACCTCGGCCTGGTCAACAACCGCACGCACCGCAAGATCGCGGTGCTCGACGGCCGCATCGGCTACGTCTTCGGCCATGGGATCGCCGAGGAGTGGACCGGCCACGGCCAGGACGCCACGCACTGGCGCGACACCGGGGTGCGCCTGGAAGGGCCGGTGGTCAACGCATTGCAGGGAGTGTTCGCGGAGAACTGGGTGGACACCACCGCCGAGGTGATCGCCGGCTTGAAGTACTTCCCGCGCCTCCCCGCCGCCGGCACGGTGCGCGCGCACGTCATCGCCTCCTCGCCGCAGGGGGGCGTCTCCAAGCTCGAGCTGCTGCTGAAGCTGGCCATCGCTTCGGCGCAGGAGGAGCTGCTGATCCAGAATCCCTATTTCATTCCGGACGAGGAGCTGGTCGCTCTCCTGGAGGCGGCGGTGAAGCGCGGCGTCGCGGTGCGCATCATGCTGCCGGGGCCGGTGACGGACAGCTCGGTCGTCCGCCACGCCGGCCACCGCTTCTTCGAGGAGCTGCTGGGCCACGGCATCCACATCTATGAGAACCAGCGGACCCTGCTGCACCAGAAGACGATGGTGGTCGACGGCGAATGGTCGCTGATCGGCTCGACGAATCTCGACGACCGCTCGCTCGACATCAACGACGAGGCGAGCGTGGGCTTGATCGACAAGCAGGTCGCGGCGCGCCTGACCCAGGCGTTCCGGGACGATCTGGCGAGCAGCAAGGAGCTGACTCTCGCCGGCTGGCGCGGGCGCGGCCTCTGGCACCGCACGGTCGATCGGTTCTCGTACACGATCAACGAGCAGCTCTGACGCTTTGAGAAGAAAGAGGAGGGGAGAATGGTCGCGATTCCCATCTGGCTGCTGGGCGGTTTGATCTTCCTGGCGCTGTTGCTCGGCTTGATGCTGTGGACGAACCTGCGCGAGCGGGGGTTCCACGTGCGCGTGCCGGACGTCGCGAGCTTCGAGGAGGCGCTGCCCTCGATCGCCGGCATGACGCGCTCCGTCGTCCAGCCGGGCAACAGCGCGGAGATCCTGCAGAACGGCGACGAGTTCTTTCCGGCGCTCCTCGATGCCATCGCGCGGGCGAAGGAGTCGATCCATTTCGAGACCTACGTCTGGTGGACGGGTGACATCTGCGACGAGGTGGCGGACGCTTTCGCCAAGCGCGCCCGGGAAGGGGTGGAGGTGCGGCTGACGATCGACGCCATGGGCTCGATGAAGATGAAGCAGCACCTGCGCGACCGGATGACCGAGGCGGGCTGCAAGGTGACCCGCTACCATCCCCTCCGCGTCATCGACATCGGGCAGCTCAACAAGCGGACGCACCGCAAGCTCGCCATCTTCGACGGCAAGGAGGCCTTCATCTTCGGCCATGGCATCTCCCGCCTCTGGCTCGGCCACGGCCAGGACAAGGAGCACTGGCGCGACACCGGCGTGCGGCTGGGCGGGCCGATCGTCAACGCCGTGCAGTCGGTCTTCGCCCAGCACTGGATCGAAGAGACCGGCGAGGCGCTGGTGGGGGAGAAGTACTTCCCGCACATCGAGCCCGCGGGCGACATCCGCGCCCACGTCCTCGCCGGCGCTCCCCTGGGCGGCGTCTCGGACCTCGAGCTGATGTTCAAGGTGGCGATCGCCTCGGTGCAGAAGGAGCTGTTGATCCAGAACCCGTACTTCATTCCGGACTCCGGGACGGTGAAGCTGCTCCGCAAGGCGGTGGAGCGCGGGGTGAAGGTCAAGATCATGGTTCCCGGCGCGATCTCCGACAGCCCGGTCGTGCGCCATGCCGGGCATTGCCACTTCCATGAGCTGCTGGCCCACGGCGTGCGGCTCTTCGAGCATCAGAAGACCCTGATCCACCAGAAGATCATGATCATCGACGGCATGTGGTCGCACGTCGGCTCGACCAATCTGGACGACCGTTCGTTCGACATCAACGAGGAGGCGGGGGTCGGGCTGGTGGACGAAGGGATCGCCGCGCAGCTCAAGGCGGCTTTCGAGGAGGACTTGAAGAGCTGCGTGGAAATCGACGTCCCGGCCTGGAAGCGGCAGCAGACGCCCTGGCACCGTGCCTTCGACAAGCTCTGTTCCATGGTGAGCTGGCAGCTCTAGCGTGCGTGCCCCTCGCGCAGAGCCGCGTGGTAGCGTACGGTTTCCAATGCTGCGGGCCGCCCTCCTCACCGTCCTTCTCCTCGCTCTCGGGGTGATCTCCGCCCTGCCGGGCAGTTGGGCCCTGATCGCCGATCCGGAGACGCAGCGCCGGCTCGTGCTCTGGGGCCTGCCGCTCGCCGCGCTGCTGCTCTCGTTCCTGCTCTTCCCGCGCCTGCTGCGGCCGGCGGAGGTGGCGGCCGGGCGGCCCGGCCGGCGGCTGCTCCTGCTCTCCGCCTGTCTGGTGGCGCTGCTGATCGACCAGAGCTTCCTGGCGGTGGGATATTTCACGCATTGGGCGACGTTCACGTTCGCCGAGAGCGGTGACGCGCTCGCCGTGAAGGCGCTGTGGGGGCTGCCCGCCTGCCTGTTCCTCGGCATCTGGGGCTGGGAGAGGGCTCTGCGCGGCTCGCTGTACACCGGCTGGCGGCGGCGCTTCCCGGCGCCGGCGGCCCTGGCGGTCTCCATTTTCACCGGCGCCGTCCTCGCCCTGCCGGTCGTGCTGCCGCGCGGCGAGGTGCCGGACAAGGCCTTCGTCGCCGCGACGCTGGCGGCGGTGCTGTGCCGCGAGCTCTGTTTCGCCCTGCTCTTCCGCAACGGCGGCGGCCTGCTGGTGGCCGGCCTCTACCGCGGCGCCCTCCTCTTCGTCGAGGCCTTCGTGGTCACCGACTGGTACGGCCTGTACTCTCCCGCGTTCAATTACGTCACCGGCGGTCCGCTCTTCTACGTCGTGCGCACGGCCTGCGCTCTCCTCGCCGCCGGTGTGATCGTCTGGGTCACCCAGACCTCTCCGCTGCTTTCGCTCGCAAGGGTCGAAGACACGGGGAGGAAGTCGGGATAGGATCGAGGCTGATCGAAAATGCGCCAAGGAGGAGTCTCGTGGTGGTGACGGACGTTTCCCTCTCCCGGAAAGGAGCTCGGCTGGGAGCTGTCGGCCCGCTGGACGCCGTGGAGGCGGTCCAGGCTCTCCTCGCCGCCGCCGCGCCGGCGATCAAGCTGTCGATCCACCCGCTGCTCGACGACCCTCCGGAGGCGGAACCAGAGGCGGGACCAGACGGGCTCGACGCCGTGCTCCTGGTGGTGACGGCGGAGGAGGGGGTGACGGATCAGATCCGGGACCAGCTCCGGCACCGGCTCCATTCCAGCGCCGGGATGCCGCCGGTGCCGGTCGTGGCTTTCCTCGATGGCTGCGACCGGGTGCCGGAAGGGCAGGGTTTCATCCTCGACCTGATCGAGCTCGATCTGCGCCGGACCGTGGAGGACCTCGGGCTCGCGGGCGAGAGCATGCCGGTGATCCGCGGCTCGGCGCGCCAGGCCCTGGCGGCGGAGCCGGCGGAGGAGCAGACCGCACCGATTCGTGCGCTGGCCTCGGCGCTGGCCGCCGTGCTGGCCAGCGCGGAGGCCGCCGGCTTCCGGATGTCGATCGGGGACGTCGTGCCCACCCGCCGCGGCGCGGCGGTCCTGGGACACATCGAGAGCGGCGAGGTACGCGCCGGCACGGACGTGGTGATTTCCGGGGCCGCCGGGGCCGGCCGGACGGTCCGCGTCCGCGGCGTCATGCGCGCCTGGGACTTGGTGCCGGACGGGCACGCGGGAGAGGAGGTCGGCCTGTTCCTGGAGAAGATCCGGCTGACCGACTTCCTCGGCGCCCGGCTGCTGGTCCACCCACCTGCGGACGCCCCGCCGGCGGATGCCATGGACACCGCGCCACCGGCGCCGGCCGCCGACGCGGGATACTTCGTCGTGCCCGTCTTCTATGCCACCGACCGCAACCGGACGGAGGAGCCGGCGCCGCGCCTCGTCTATGGCGGCGACCGCAGCGAGCGCGGCGAGCTGACGTTCGGCGTCGCCGAGGTGAGCCTGCCGCGCAGCCGCCGGCCCGCCGGCCTCCTCGCCCCTTCCTGGTGGCGGCTCGAGCTCGCGGAGGACCTGGCGCGGCACGTCGTCCTTCTCGACGTCGCGGAGCGCGAGCGCGAGCTCTTCCTGGGAGAGCTGCGGCGGACGGTGGGCCGCGCCGACCTCCCCGAGGTCCTCGTCTACGTGCACGGCTACGACGTCACCTTCGAGGATGCGGCACGGCACGCGGCACAGCTCGCCGACGCGGTCGAGTTTCCCGGCGTGCCGCTCCTCTATAGCTGGCCGTCCGAGGGCAAGGCGCACCGCTACACGGTCGACGAGACCAACGCCGAGTGGACGCGGGTCCATCTCGCCGAGCTCCTGCGCCTCCTGCTCGCCACCAGCGGCGCCCGCGCCGTCCACGTGATCGCCCATGGCATGGGGAGCCGCGCCCTGGCGCGGGCGATCGGCGATCTGGAGGTCCAGTCCGGGCCGGGAGCGGGCAAGACGTCCCTGCGGCAGATCGTCTTCGCCGCGCCCGACATCGACCGCGACACCTTCCTCGGCCTCGTGCCACGGATGCGCGACCGGGCGGAGCGCTTCACCCTCTACGGCTCGGCGAACGACCGCGCGCTGCTCGCGGCGAAGATCGTCCACGGCCATCCGCGCGCCGGGGAATCGGGCGGCGCCATGGCCATCGCCGAGGGGGTCGATTCCATCGATGCCGGAACCGCCGACACCAGCCTCCGGCAGCGCTCAGGGCCGACCATCCTGAGCGACGTCGCCTCCCTCCTGCGCCGCGGCCGGCCGACTTGATTGGAGGGAATCGTAGAGTGCGCTAAACTCACCATATGACGATTGAGGATGAGGTACGGCGCGCGACCAAGTTGCTGGAGACCGTCATGCAGGCGGCCGGATTGACGCGGAAGGATCTGGACCAGAGGCTCGGAGCGGGGCCGGGATACGTCAGCCAGGTGCTCACGGGGAGGATGGAGCTCAAGCTCCGCCACGTCCTCGCCGTTCTCCGGGCTCTCGACGTGGAGCCCAGCCTCTTTTTCCAGACGCTGTATCCCGACGCGCGGCCCTCGACGGACCAGGCGGTGATGGAGGAGTTCCTCAAGCGCTTCCAGAAGATCGGCTTCGGTGCGCCGGCCCCGCCGCCGGTTCCGCCACCGGCTCTCGATCCGCTGGAGCTGGAGCGTCTCATCCAGAGCGCGGTGCGTACCGCCCTGGCTGAGCGCCAGCCGGCGCCCCGGGACGCCATCACGGAGCCCGAGCTCGAACGCTCGCGCCGCGGGCGGCCGACGCGGGACGACGCCTAGAGCTCGTCGCGGCGAGAGCGCCGGACCGGCTCTCTCTCCAGCCGCTGCAGCTCGCCGGTCACCGTGCGCAGCAGCGCGAGGGTGGCCTCTTCCCGCTCGCACGCCTCGCGCAGCATGAGCAGCGCGCCGATCGCCTCGCGCCGGATGTTGCGCGCCCGGAAGATCGCCACCATCTCGTCGACCAGCCCCTTGATCTCCCGCGTACGGCCGGCGCGCAGCCAGACCGCCGCGAGCTGAATCGAGGCCAGGGCGGCATCGTAGGGAAGATCGATTTCCGCGAAGCCGCTCTGCACCTCGCGGAAGGCCGCCTCCGCGGCGATGTCGTCTCCCTGGCCCGTGGCGATCCGCCCTTCGAGCCAGCGCGCCCGGAGGTGATCGAGCCTGCTCGTGTGGAGGGCATACAGTCCGCGGCTCTCGGCCAGGAGGCGGGACGCTTCGTCCGCGCGCCCGACATCCACGAGATAGAGAAGAAGGTTGTGGATGGTCATGAACACCAGGTCGGGGTCTCTTCGTGCGTCGAGGAGCTGCAAGGCCTCGATGAGCAGGGAGACCGCTTCCCCGGAATTCATTGCATGGCCTGCGGCGGTCCCCTTGCTGAACAGCGCGCGCCCGGCAGAGTGGAGGTCGCCGTCCGCGCGATGCATCCTCTCCACGCCGTCGAGGAGCTGGATGGCTTCGGAGAAACGCTGCTGGTCGATCCGCAGAGAAGCCGTGAGGTCCATGAGCTGGATCAGGAGAGACCGGTCGCCGGTGCCCTGCTCCGCCCGGCGGACGGCCCGGCCCAGATCCGACTCGGCCGCTGCAAGATCCCCGGAAACACGGCGGGCATTGCCGAGCTCAGCCCAGGCCCGGGCCTGGAGATCCATGATCTGAGGATGCCTTCCGTGCGGCTCGATCCGCTCCGCCATGGAGACCGCGAGGGAGGCGAGCATCTGAGCTTCCTCCAGATCTCTGTGCCGCAGGGCCCGGCAGCGTTCGATCAACCCTTGGCAGAACCCCATGTTCCGGCGAGCCCGTTGCCCGGAGGTGAGCGGTGCCGGAGGCGGGATCGCCATCGGAAATCGCTCCCGCGCCGCTTCCGCCTTCTCCTGCTCCAGGGCTGTCGCATACCGGCGCGCCTTGGCGAAGGCGCGGAAGAGGGGGAAGTCGTATTCGGGATGGCTGGCGGAAGGGGCTTCCGGAGGCGTCGAATGAGGCGAGAGCATCAGCGCTGCGAGCGGCGCCATCTGCTGGCGGCAACTCTTGCAGCCGGTGAGCAGGTGGGCGACGATGGGCGCGGCGTCCCGCGCTGACAGCTCACCCATCAAGAATCGGTCAAGCTCGGCGCGGCTGGGGTGCTCGGCTCCTCGGTCTCCACCTGCCATCGATGCATCCCTCCAAACAAAGAAAAAGAAACGAGCCACCCCCATTTTGACACGAAATGCCCGGATGTCGCCAGAGCAGAATCGCTCTCTGGCTTAGAAATCATAAGATACAGATATCTCACCAATGCGGCGAGGCGGTTCGTCTCCGCCGTCTCCGCATTGCACTGACCTCCGGGAGACCGCGCCGGGCTCAGGAATAGCCGTTCGGGTCGTAGGCTCCTCCGCGATTCACAACGCCGGGATCCGTCGTCGTCTGATCCGTGATCCCGGTCAACCCCTTCTGCACCTGCTCCCGTACGGCTGAGGAAGCCCAGAGATCGGTGAGCCAGTGCCATACTTCCTCCAAAACCTTCGTCTCGCCCTGGCCTTCTGCCTGCGCGCCCCGGGGTTGGGCGTGGGCAGGAACGGTGCAAAGGCCGAGGGTCACGGAGAGAAAGACAACGGCGGCAGCGGTACGAAAAGTGGAAGGCATGGAATCCTCCTTGACAGCGAGCCGGCCGGGAGCCTCCATGGAACCCGCGCCCGCGGAACAAACCTGGTTCGGTGTGGCTTGGAGACCAGCAGGGCTCGGCACACTTGGGCCCTTTCCCTCAACGTCAGAAGGGCTCGATTCCGCGCCGGCATTCAGGCCGTCGCTCAAGGAGAGGACGCGGCAGTGTCAAGATCCCTCTCACCCAACGAGAAACAATTTACCTAAGAGCAGAATAGCACCCTGTCTATAGAGAGTCACGGTGACCCGGAAACCCCCTCTAAGATTAGGGTGCCACAGAACGCTGCAACCTGGACAAAATTTATTCAGTAAAATCAGCTATGGTCTCAAGCGAGTATGACGTGATGTTCGAGAGGGTTGGCCGGGCGGTCGACGAGTACCTCGACGCGGGCGCGAGAGAAGCTGAGACAGCGAAATCTCTCCTGCCCAACCTTCAGAATCTATTGGCCAAGGATAGGGCGGGAGCTCTCTCCGACCCGCGGTATCACTCTCTCGCGATCGTGCGCCTCCTTTTGGCCCGTTGCTCCGACCTCACTACGGCCGACCCTTCGACAGCCATCAAAAGTGGCACGATGGCAGTCGTCATCGCGGATCGGCTGGAGACCTCGCGCTACGGCACCAGCCAGGTCGAGGAGGTCCGTGCCCGTGCCTGGGCTCTTGTCGGTAACTCTCTACGCATTCTGGGTGATCTCGGAGCCGCTGCCGTCGCTCTGCGCACTGCCGCCGAGCACCTGGTCTCTGCCGGCGGAGACCCGCTCCTGGAATCGGAGATTCTCAGCTTCGCAGCCTCTTTGTGTGATTCCGAGGGGAGACCTGCCGCAGCCTTGCCATGGATCGACCGCATCCTGAGGAATTACCGCGACGCCGGGGATCGGCGCCTTCAGGGGAGAGCCTTGTTCCTCAAAGGACTGCTCCTGGGAAATGCCGGCCGGTACCGGCAGGGAATCTCTTCCATCAGCAAGGGAATGGCCTTGGTGAGCTGGGAGGATGAGCCTGCCCTGCTCCTGAGCGCCAAGCACAACCAGACGAGCTTTCTTGCAGCCGGTGGAAAGCTCCGGAAAGCACAGGACCTTCTCAATGACAACCGAAGGCTCTACATCGAGCTTGGAGCTCCAACCTATCTTCTGAGGCTCCGTTGGCTCGACGGATTCCTGGCGCGGCAGCGCGGTGACTTCAAGGCTTCCGAGAATCTTTTCTGGATGGCTCGGGACGGCTTTCTCGAGCAAGGTCTCGAGCTCGACGCCGCGCTCGTCATGCTGGAGATCGCCGAGGGCTATGCCGCGCAGCGGCGCGGGGCCAGTGCCAAGAGCCTCGCGGCCGAGGTCATTCCCGTCCTGGAAAGCTGCGGCTCTCTGCGACAGGCGGAAGAGGCCCGGCGGCTCTTCCAGGCGGCGGGCTGACGACCCGCCTGCAAGCCGGGCCTGCAACCCGGCCCCGTTTGTCCCGTAAAATAGTCCGAGCCGTCTCTCGTTCCGTCACCAGGACCTTGTCCGCGCGAGGATCTTCATGGCCCCTGCAGTCTCCGTCTGCCGCCGTTTTGCCGTCTGTCTCCTGCTGGCCTTGCCACTCCCGTGCCTCGCTCTTCCTGCCGCGCGGCACTTCGACATCCGGCGCGCGACGTCGAAGATCCGGGTCGACGGCGTTTTGGATGAGGCGGCGTGGCGCGATGCGCTGACCTATGACCTTCCCTATGAGTGGCAGCCCGGCGACAACGTCCCGCCGCCGGTGGCGACCGACTTTTTGATCACATACGACGACGACAACCTCTACGCCGCCTGGCGGGCGCACGATCCCGACCCGTCGCAGATCCGCGCCCACCTGATGGACCGCGACTCGATCGACACGTTCGTGCAGGACGACCACGTCGGCCTGCTGATCGACACCTTCGACGACCAGCGGCGCGCCTTCCAGTTCCGCATCAACCCGCTGGGCGTGCAGGCCGATGCGCTGAACAGCCCGAACGAAGGGATCGAGGACTGGTCGTTCGACCTCATCTGGGCCTCCGCCGGACGCATCACCGCCGACGGCTACGTCGTCGAGATCGCGATCCCGCTCAACCAGATCCGCTTCCCGCGCTCCGCCGCGGCGCAGACCTGGGGCGTCGACTCCAACCGCTCCTATCCCCGCAAGGTCCGCCACCGCATCTCGTCCTGGCCCAACGACCGCGGCAACAACTGCCTGCTCTGCCAGATCGACAAGGTCACCGGCTTCGAGAACCTGAAGCCCGGGCGCAACCTCGAGCTCGATCCCACGCTCACCGCGGCGCGCACGGACGCCGCGGCGATTCCCGGCGGGCGGCTGGAGACGGGGGAGAGCAAGCTCGATCCCGGCCTCTCCCTGCGCTGGGGAATCACTCCCAACGTCAGCCTCAACGCGGCGGTGAACCCCGACTTCTCGCAGGTCGAAGCCGACGCGGCGCAGCTCGACGTCAACCAGCGCTTCGCCCTCTTCTTCCCCGAGAAGCGGCCCTTCTTCCTGGAGGGGCTCGACGTCTTCTCGACCCGCGTCCCGGCGGTCTTCACCCGCACCGTGGCGGACCCGCGGTGGGGCTTGAAGCTGACCGGGAAGGAAGGGAAGAACAGCTTCGGCGTCTTCGTGGCCGAGGACCAGCGCAACAACCTGACGATCCCGTCGAACCAGAGGTCGGACTTTACGACTCTCGATGACAGCGTGCGCGACGGCGTGCTGCGCTACCGGCGCGACGTCGGCGCCAGCTCTTCGCTCGGCGTCCTCTTCACCGACCGCGAAGGGGACGGCTATCACAACCGGGTGGCCGCCCTGGACGGCTTCTTCCGCCTCGGCCCGACGGACACCGTGTCGGTCCAGGCCCTGCGCTCGGACACTCTGTATCCGGAGACCGTGGCGCGCGCCTTCGGGCAGGACCGCGACGCCTTCAGCGGCAACGGTCTCTCCGCCCTCTACCAGCACACCAGCCGGGACTGGTTCTGGTACGCGAGCTGGGACGATCTGGACCCCGAATTCCGCGCCGACAGCGGCTTCGTCCCGCGGGTCGACAAGAAGGACGGGCAGGCGCAGATCCAGCGTCAATTCTGGGGCGAGAAGGACGACTGGTACACCCAGATCAACGTCGGCTTCTGGGGCGGCCGGCTGCGCGACCACACCGGCCGCCGCACCGACCAGCGCCTCCGCCTCTATGGCGACGTCGCGGGCCCCCTGCAGTCCTATGTCGAGATCGGCGTGACACAGAGCGCCGTTCTCGTCGACGCCCTCGGCCGCTCCACCCTCCACAACGATCTCGGCGCCGTCGACCTCTACGCCTACATGCAGCCCAACGGCGTCGCGCGCCTGCAGCTCTTCGCCACCGTCGGCGAGGTCGTGGACTTCACCAACAACCGGCCGGCGGACACGGTCCAGATCGCCCCCGGCGCCGAGCTGAAGCTCGGCCGGCACGTCAACGCCAAGCTCGACCACTCCTACCAGCGCCTCAACGTGACCGGCGGCCGCCTCTTCGAGGCCAACCTGTCGCAGCTCCGGCTGATCTACAACTTCAACGTCCGCTGCTTCGTGCGCGGCATCTTCCAGTATCTCGACGTGCAACGCGACCTGGCGCTCTACGACCCCGCCGTCCGCGCCTTCTTCGGCGCCAAGACGCAGACGCTGTTCACCCAGCTCCTCTTCTCCTACAAGCTGAACCCGCAGACCGTCCTCTTCCTCGGCACCTCCGACAACCGCCTGGGCACCGAGAGCCTGGATTTGAGCCAGACGGACCGCTCGTTCTTCTTCAAGGTCGGATACGCCCTGGTCTTGTAGCCGGCGGCTCGACACGGCCCGCTTTTCAGTGGGCCGCGGGCGGGGAGGGGCGGACCACCACGTCCAAGCGGATCAAGGCGTGGCAGTCATTCCTTCCCGGATCACCCACTCTCCTCACGATGCTCGCCGCCTGGATGGCAGGAGGCCGGAACCGGACGGTTCCGGTCACCCGGCGTGTCCCCTCGTCGTAGCTGGTTCGCTCTTTGTGAACCAGCCGGTCGCTCGACATCTTCAGAATCCGCACGGAGGACGAGACGTAGTCGTCGTAAGGGCCCAGCTCGTAGGTGACTTCTCCCACTTTCTCCAAGCGGCAGGGCCAGTCGATCGTGACCGGATCACTGGAACGCGCGCGGGTCGGCTGTTCCTGAGAGCGCAGAGCTTTGCGGGCCTCGCACGCGTCCTTCTCGACGGAGAAAGCCTTCTGGGCCACCGCCTTGCTTGCTTCATAGGCCAACCGTTCCTGCTCTTTGAGCTTCTCGCAGTCCAGCTTGCTTGCACGGCATAAAAGGTCGAGCGGATCGCAGGAAGCGTCGCAGGAACGAGGATTGTAGGCAGGATAGCTGAACTCGGAGGGACAGGCGTACCCTCCTGGGGCGCCGGCCTCTGTAGTCTGTGCAGCAGGGGGCGAGGGCTGCGGTGTTGTGGTCGGGGCGACCGATGTCGTCGTGGGACGCGCAGGCTCGGGATCGGCGATCCAGAGAGAGTCACTGATCCCGAGCACTCCCGACTTGTCTGGATGGAGGTCGCGGACGTACACCCAATTCCCACGGTCCCGGTCGGGAAGAACCGTAGACCATGGTAGTTGGTTGATCTCCATCTTTTCAGGTCCGACCAGAATCTTCGGTCTGTCGTTCCATTTCGGATCGCCACTTACTTTGACCTGGACCCCTGACCCGGAGGCCGGCTGGTCGTCGCCCGAGACGCTGAGCTGATATCGATGCTCCAGAGTCAGCTCTTCTTCCTTGGTGAAGACGGGCGAGAAGCCGTGCAACAGGAAGAAGACCGCGAGGAGAACGCTGGTCGCCGAAAGGGCACGCCAGCCGGGACCTGGGGCGGCACTCCAAGGGCCGAGAGGCCCATTGGATGCGCGTCGGCGGACCGGAGCGAGGACATTCCTGTGCAGATCGCGGGCCAATGGGGTCGGCAGGGGCCACTCGGCGCCCGGAGCCTTGAGCTCGGCGACCGAATCTTCCACCAAGTGAGCGAGCGGGCCGCGGGCAAGGTCGGACAGCTCGGAGGCCGCCCGCTCCGCGCGGCTGGGGACGCGGATCTCCTGGAGAGCCATGTCGAGTCGCCAGCGGGCGTGTGCCGGGCTGCCGGTCTCCGGCTCCGAGCCGGCCAGGAGGTCGGCCATAAAGGCGTGCACCTCCGCCGGATCAGGACCCAAGCGCAGGGGAGACATTAGGGGTGGAGCCTCCAGCGCCTCCAGGAGCGCCGCCGCGGGGACGTGAGGGCAGAAGCGCAGCCGGAGGAGCTCCAGCAGATCCGGATCGTGGCGCGGCGCCATGGTGAGCAGAGAGCGCAGGCGGTCCACATCGGCCGGGGTCACCGGACGGTCGGCGAGCGCACGGGCCGTCCCCCGCGCGGCCGGTCCGGTCCGGCCATGCCCCAGGTGGCGGGCGGCGGTGAGCAGACCATCCGAGGTCAACGGCCAGGCCGCGATCGTGACCTTCCGCAGAGCCGGCCGCCAGAGCCCTGGATCGGAGACCGGATGGAGCCAGGCGAGGCGAGGCCAGGCGGCAAGCCGATCTACCCAAGGCGCAGTCCGGCCTTCCCGCTCCTGCAGTACTCCTTCGCCGGCGCTGATCACCAGCAAGGCTCTGTCGCCGGAGGCTCGGGCGAGCTGTTGGAGGGAGATCTCGGGATCTCCGGGAGCGCGGAACAGCGATCCTGCGTCGGCGTGGAAGCGCCAGTGGTCGATCGCGACCCCGCGGGCTGCGAGAGCCGCGAGCAGGCTGGCGATCCGCCCCTCCCAAGGCAGCATCTCGGAGCCGATGTCCTCGAGAACCAGGAGCGGCGGTGCGGCGGCGCGGACCCGGAAGACGGGATCGGGTGCGAGCCCGCCCCGCAATGTACGCTCCAGCGTGCAGTCCACGTCCAGCTCGCCCCAGCGTGGTGCAGTCGGTGTGCGGCGTCCGAGCAGCGCCGCTGCGTCGTCCAGCACAGGCGCGGGCAACGGGAGCGGCGTCTCCCCCAGGGTAATCTCGTACCCCTGCGGGCCGATCATCTCTTCGACCTGCTCTCGCCAGCGCCGGCGGGCGGCCTGACCTGCGGCGCGCCGAAGGCGCAGCCACCAGAGACCGAGGAGCACCCCTCCGGCGAGACCGGCGGCGCCGGTCGCGGCACGCCATCGGTCCGGCACGCGAAACGTGTCGGCGATCTCGGGCGCCGGAGGGGGCTTCTCGCCGGCCTCCTGAGCCGGAGACTGAGATTGGATCGGTTGTGGCTCGGGAGGCTCGTGCGGCCACATCCGGACTCCTGCCACCACGGTCACCGCCAGCAGGATTCCGGCCGCCACGGCCCAACGCCAAGCACCACGTTTCTCCGCGCGGGGCGGTGGCGGAGGTGGTGCCTTCGCCGGCTCACCGTATAGCTCATCGAAAGCCCTGCGGACTTCTAGCACCTCATCCAGATTGCGGGCCAGTAGCGCGGAGAGGGCTGAGCGCAGGGAACCGATCTCCGGATCGTCCCAGCGCGCCAGAAGCCGCCCCACCGTCAGGTGCTCGCGCACGCCAATCTGCAGACCCCGTTCCCGGAGGAGGGCTAGCAAATCGGTGAGCGGCAGGGGCTCCGGCATGGCTCCTCCGGTCAGACGACGGGCGGGCGTACCCGGGCCAAGTCTTCGCGCGTTTTGAGGAGCGTTCCCAGATAGGGAAGATCCATCAGTTTCCCCTGGATCGCTCCATCCGTCATCCCCGTTCGGTGCAACACCCGCGACCACATCAGCATCTCGCTCGTCGTAGGCCTCTTGAGCAAGTTGTCCACAGCCCGGACCTCCAGGAACCGGTCGACGATCCGTTCGGCTACGGTCTGGGTGAGATCGAGCGCGCCCAGGCGCTCATGCAGGATTTCCAGGAGCCGCTCTCGGACCGGGAACTCGATATGGTGGAAGACACAGCGGCGGAGAAACGGATCGGGGAGCTGACTCTCCCGGTTGCTGGTGATCACGATGACCGGTCGCTGGCGGGCGGGCTCGGCGATCCCGAGCTCGGGAATGCGCAGCTCCATACGGTCCAGGGCATTGAGAAGGTCGTTCGGAAAGTCCCGCGGCGCCTTGTCCACCTCGTCGATCAGCACCACCTTGCGCTCCTCGGACCGGAATGCCCGTCCGAGGGGACCCAGGCGCAGATAATTGCCGCGGTCCCGGGCGTGGGCGTCGGAAACCTGAGCGTCGTAGAAGCGTTGCAGGTTGTCGATCTCATACAGCAGGTCGCGCCCCTGGTGATCGCTGCGCACGGCGAAGACTTCCACCTCGCCGAGCTCAAGCTCCGCGGCGATGGAATACGCCAGGACTGTCTTGCCGGTCCCCGCCTCTCCGGTGACCAGGAGAGGCTGCTCGACGATCAGGGCGGCGTTGACCGCATGCACCAGGTCAGGGTGGGCGAGGTAGCGGCCCTGCTCCCCCGGAGTCAGAGCGGGCCGGCCCTCGCGGGTCGTGCCATCGCCACGGTACTGGTGGAGATCGGATGCGCTCATGGTCTCTCCTCGGCGGCTTGCAGCCGCCGGATGATTCGTTGAAGGATGTCGGACGAGTGGGTCGTCCCGTCCAGCCAATACGCGAGGAGCTCTTCGCGGTTGCGCGTATCTTCTTCCGGCAAGGTATCGATGAACGTCACGAGCTGCTCGCGAGTGATGGGCTCGAGCTTGGGCAGCAGGACGACAGGGAGACGACCGCCCGTGGCCTGGGACTGAATCGCCTTCATCGCCTCGTCGACCTCCTGGCTCTCGTGAGGCCGGAAAAGCGTCGTGAGGCGACCTAGCCCCTGAGGAGGAGGCGCCCAATCGATTCCCTGGATGACCTTGAGTGATCCGTTTCCCGTTCCCGGCTCCGGAAGCAGCTCCGGGAGCCAGCGGGTGTAGTAGGAGATCAAGGCGTCGTCGCGGAGACGCGCCGGCAAGACTGGCCGGTGGACCAGCACCAGGTTACGGTCGCGCAGCCAGGCCTGCAGTGCTTCTCCGGGATCCACAGAGGAGGCGGCGCGACAGGGGAGGGAGGCGGCGAGGGTACGAAGGAACTCCTCCTTATCGCGCGGTGGGAGATGCTGCCGCCAGACCACCTTACGGATCCAGCGTCGCGGCGTCTCGGGATAGCACTCCTCCACGGCGTCAAGAAAGAAGTCGTGCCCCTCGCCCCGGGGACCCGTCACGAAAAGGACCTCGTGACCCGGCCGGCGGGCATGAGCCTCGAGAGGATGCCACTGCTTCTCGCGGTCACAGGAGTAGATGATGCGCCCTTCCCCGCGGCGGGCGTTCTGTGCGGCTTGCCACTCCTCCTCGGCCGGGGTCGCTGGCAGAAGCACCGAGCCCTGCCGAGAAGTACCGGCCTCGGCTCGCCGCACCGCCCGGCCTTTCGCAGACCAGTCCGTTGGTGGACCGGGACCTTCCTGGCGGAGCGCGCAATACACCTGCCAGAACCGCGCGTCGGGATCAGGATCGTTCACGGACCAGTGGAGAGTGTTGGAGTCGTGGAGGTACGGGAGCCGCTTGGCCTCGAAGAGCTGGAGAGTCAGCGGCACGAGAGTGCGCTCACCACGGAGGTCTGCCCGTGACGCCGCGACCTCCCATGTGGCGTATTCGCTGGCCAGCCAGTCTTCGCTGATCACGGCGATCACATGCCGGGAGGACTCCAAGCCGCGCTCCAGCATCGCGTGGATCTTTGCCCCAATGGGCACCTGCTCTACATCCAGCCAGACCCGGAGGTTTGCCTGCCGCAGCATCGCCACAAGAGAATCGACGAAGGCAGTGTCACGGCGCGAATAGCTGACGAAAACGTCGAACTCCCAGCTCATCGCGGCCCCAGCGAGCGGCAGAGATTCATTGTGAGAATACTACCGCAATACGCCTTCTCAGCGCCGGGGCCGCGACATCCCCGCCGGCGGCACCAGCCGCCAGAGGAACGCGTCGCTCTTGCCGAAGCCCTTGACCCGCCCGGAGCTCGCCTCGCGCAGCTCCTTGGTCTCCCCTTTGAAGGAGCCGGCGACGATGGTCAGGCCTTGAGGATTGAGGGCGATCGCCGCGCCGTCGAGGCTGCCGCTCGCCTGCAGGCCGACGCTCCAGGCGCGCTCGCCGCTGTCGGAATGCTCGGCCACCCAAGCCATGCTGCCGCCCTCGCTCCGCGGCCGGTCCATGTGGCCGACGGCGTAGACGGAGCCGTAGCGGTCTCCGGTCACGGCCGTCCCGGTATCGCGCCCGATCTCGCCGAACCCCTTGCCCCAGAGCAGGCGGCCGTTGCCGTCGACGCGGGTGAGGAAGGCGTCGGAAAAGCCGTGGCTGGCGACCGAGAGGACGCCGGGGCCGGGATCGATGTCCGCCGTCGTGGCGAAGTCGCCGACCACCGCGACGCCGCCCGCCACGGTCGCCGCGATCCCGCCGCAGACCTCGTCCTGCACGCCGCCGATCCGCCCGGACCACAACAGGCGGCCGGTGGCGTCGAGGCGGAGGAGGAAGACGTCCTTGTGCCCGGCGCTCTGCATGTCGAGCCCGCCGCCCTCCGGCCCGATGCTCGGTGACTCCTTGAACGTGCCGGCCACCCACACCTCGGCGCCGCGCCCCAGGGCGACGCCGCACCCCTCGTCATCCTTCGCGCCGCCGATGCGCTTCATCCACAGCGGCTTGCCGTCGAGATCGAGCTTGGCCACGAACGCGTCGCTCTTGCCGGCGCTGACCAGATTCTCGAGCGTGCCCTCGAACGTCCCCGCCACCCAGACCGCGTCCTTCGCCAGCGCGACGCTCAGCCCGACATCATCGAGCGTGCCCCCCAGCCGGCGCGCCCACACCAGCTCGCCCTTCGGGCTCAGGCGCAGAAGGAAAGCCTCCGCGCCGCCGGCGCTGGTCAGCTCCGTCCGCCCCGGACCCGGATCGAAGTCGACGGTCCCCGAGAATCTGCCCGTGACATAGACATCGCCGGCCCCGCTCACCGCGACCCCCAGCCCCTCGTCCACCCCGGCGCCGCCGAGCCCGACCGCCCAGACCGTGTGCGCCTCCCGGTCGATCTTGGCGACGAACGCATCGCTCTTGCCCGCGCTCGCCAGCCGCACGCCGTCGAACGCCGCCGCCTGCCCCTCGAAGCTGCCGGCGACATACGCATTGTCCTGATCATCCACGGCCAGACCCTTTGCGTATTCCTGATCAGGCCCCCCCAGAGGCTTCGGCCAGGGGGAAGGGACCAGAGCTGCGAGAAGCGCGAGTAAACCGAGGCTCAGATGTTTCACGAAACGCCTCCTGAGAGAAGGACACTTTAGCAGCCTCTCGGGAGAAACCGCTTCCATGAGAGCCGGCCGGGTCGCTTCCGGCCGGCCTCCCGTGCCGCCCGCGGCTCCCCGGCCGCGGGCCTTTTTTCGCCCCCTCCCCCCGGCAGCCCCCCTCTCCCCCCGTTTTCGTCCATTTCTCCCGAGATTCCGCTGACCTCCGCCGCGAGCTCACGCACCCAATTCGAGATTTCACGTGCCGAATTCGCGAGCTCAGTCAGTGAAGTCGAGACCGAGCTCACTTCCGCCGCGACTTCGGTGACTTTTTTCGCCACTTCGGTCACCGCGCTCGCGACTTCCGTCACCGCATTCACGGATTCAGTCACTGAAATCTCGGTTGAGATGAGCGAGCTCCCGGCAGAAGTCAGCGAATCCGAGATCCCGCTGACTGGATTCGCGACTTCGGTCCCTGGGCTGGAGAGCCACCTCTCCGGTAAGCTCAAGGAAGTCAGCCGAGAGCCGATGCCCTACGACGTCTTCCTCAGCCACGCCGGCGCCGACAAGCCGGCGGTCGAGCGCCTCGCCAAGAAGCTGCGCGAGGCGGGAGTGGAGCCGTTCCTGGACAAGTGGCACCTCATCCCCGGCGAGCCCTGGCAGGAGGCGCTGGAGGAAGCCCTCGACCAGAGCCGTACCTGCGCCGTGTTCATCTGCAGAGTCTGGCTGGCTTGCCGAAAGCTTCTAGGAGCAAAGGGATGTGGGACACGCTACAATAGAGAAAACTCTCCCGATTGCCCGAGCCTGTGAAACCACGCATCTTCATCAGCCACAGTGCTAAGGACGACAAGAAGATCCAGGCGGTCCTTGATATGCTCTGGGCTGCCCTCTGTGCCGCCGATGGGTACGAGGTCTTGCTGGATGTAAGGACTCTGCGTCCCGGAGAGGGTTGGCGGTCGCGGATCGATCTCTGGCTGGACGCCTGCGATGCCGCGGTGGTTCTTCTCTCGGAGTCGGCCCTGACCTCGCCGTATGTCACTTACGAGATGAGCGTTCTCGCCCACCGCTCCGCGCGCTTCAATCCGTCTCTCCTCATCATCCCGGTAGTTTTCGGGGAGGTGACTCCTGCCGCGCTTCAAAAAAGCTATCTCTACCCGGCGCAACTCGATGAGAGACAGTTCGTGCGGGGAACGCCCGATGAGATTGTGGCGAAGGTTTTCACCCGCCTGGGAGAGGTGAGTTTCTGTAAGCAGACGCTGGCGGAAAAGAGGGCGAAGAGACTCTCCGACAGACTCCGGGGGATTCCGGAGGATGTTCTCCGCGAGGCGGCCGACGAGGTCCAGCTTCATTTGCCGTTGGCGGCCGACGACATCCGGCTTCACCTGGCTCTTCAGATGCTCGGCTTCGGGATGTCCAAGGAGGTCCGCGAAGCCCTCAAGACGTTACGCCCGCACATCCCGGAAGAGACACGTGCCACGAACGTCGCGGAGATCATCGATCTCATCGCCGCGACTTGGGTCGACCTGCGCTGCAGCGGCCGTATTCCACCCATCGCCAAGGGCGAAGAGGAGCCGCTCCGGGCTTTTGGTATCAATGCCAGGGACCAGAGGGTGGTGAATATGTACGTCCTGAGCGCGAGCCAGGAAGACAAGGAAGGAACCTGGTACCTAATCTCCTGCGGAGGAGATCTTGGCGAGGACCTGGTCGGCGACTTGATCCGACGGGTCCGGTCTGCCCTCAGATTCAGGCTGAACGTGGTGTCGGATGAGGATCTGAACCGAGAGCTCGAGGTACTCGATAAAGACGGTCAGCCAGTGATCGTGGGGCTTGAACGCCCCGGGATTACCGAGGCTGTGCTCGGTCGTCTGCGCTCGGAGCTTCCTCATGTCACATTCTTTCTCTACCGCGGTGAAACGAACCGAGAGGGAGAGCCGCTGAGCCCGTCGATGTTCGAGCCGCTGGTCCCCGAGCTTCTCGAAATAGATGAGGCGACTTTCCTGCAGCAGTACCAAGAGTTCAACATCATTTGCAAAGACCGCTCTCTAGGCGGTGAGAGGTTTCCGCATGGGCTACCGACCCCTTTTTGATCCCCCTCCCGCCGTACCGGCTATCGCATCCGGGCCGGGTGACCGGCGCGACGGCGGTGTGTATGCGTACACGCCGCAGATCCTCCTCGCCGTGAACGTTGCACTCGCCACCGGCCGTCCTCTCCTGGTACGCGGCCCATCAGGGGGCGGTAAGAGCTCCCTTGCACGAAACGCGGCTCGGGTCCTGGGCTGGCGTTACTACGAGCGGGTCATATCCTCTCGCGCCCAGGCTCAGGATCTGCTCTGGGAGATCGACCACTTGCGGAGGCTCCAAGATGCCCAGCTCAACCTACTTCGGGGCGGCGCCGGCAGTTACGTTCAGCCCGGCATCCTCTGGTGGGCCTTCGACCGCGCTTCGGCGCGACATCAGGCCGAGCGCTCCCTGGGGAGCGACGAACCCCGCCCTCTCGACCCGAATCTGGGGGATGATCATCCCCGCGCCGTCGTCCTCCTTGACGAGATCGACAAAGCCGACCCCGACGTGCCGAACAATTTGTTGGTCCCCCTGGGCTCGCTCACCTTCCAGGTGGAGGAGTACGGCAAGGTTGCCACAACGGAGGAGCTGGCTCCTCTGGTGGTCATCACCACCAACGACGAGCGGGAGCTGCCCCCAGCCTTCCTCCGCCGCTGCGTGGAGCTTGTGATCGAGGTGCCTGACTTGGCGCGTCTCGACGAGATTGGTCGTCTCCATCTCCCTCAGGTACCACAGCGGCTCCGCAAGCGATTTGCGGAGTTGATTCTTGAAACACTACCGGGAGGAGCAGCCCCGTCGCCGAGCATTGCTGAGTACTTGGACACGGTGAAGGCATGTCACCGGCTCGGCGTCGAACCCGACACTCCGGGTTGGGCCGATCTGATCAAGGTAACTGTGTGGAAGCACGGCCGGACGGGAAAGACAGCGGGATGAGCGATCTCTCCTTCCGCTCTCTCGCCGATCTGGCGCGCGCTTGCAAGACGCTGCGGCCGGACGACGACATTACACGGCGAAACATCGCGGCCCTGCTCGGCATCGCCGCACCTTTGGATGTTGGACCAGAAGCGGCGCTGCAGCCGGCCGGCCGGGACCGGCACATCCGTGTGGCCGATCAGGGCAGGGCAGAAGTTAAAGCCTGGGAGGAACCACTTCCGACAACACCAGGTCCGAGTCTCCGGAATGCTCCCATGCCGGAGGGCAGAGAGATTCCGGCTGTCCTGACGCCCGACCCCACGGCCTGGCATATTCCGGACTGGCTTGACCGGGTGCTTCCGCTCGCCAAGCCGCCGGCAGTGCCGATCCCTCCACCTTTGCCCGACTCCCTCTTCCGGCCTGAGTGGACGCGGGCGATCCTGAGCGGGTCGCTTTCGAGGCCTGGCTACGGCGGCTTGGACCTGGACATCTTGGCACGTGAAGTGGCCCGCCGTCAGCCGCTTCTCCGACTCCCCCGACTTCCGGTGCCGACGTTGGTCCACGGCGTCCAGATTCTGGTGGATCGGGGAGAACGGATGCTTCCCTTCGCTGTCGACCAGACGCAGTTGGTGGAGCAGATCCGGACCGTGGCGGGGCGCGAATCAGTGGAGGTGCTTTTCTTCGACGGATTCCCCGGCCACGGAGCTGGTGTGGGATCACGCCGTCTCTGGCGACCGTACCCGGAGGATAGCGCTCCACGGCGCGGTGCCGTGGTCGCGGTGCTCACGGATTTGGGTGCCGGAGCTCCCGTCCTGTGGAGCCGCTCTGGCGGCTCGGCGGAATGGCTTGAGCTGGCGCAGAGGTTGGGTCGCCTCGGCAGCCCGTTGGTAGTGTTTATGCCCTATCGTCCAGAGCTGGCCCCTGCAGATCTCCGCCGCGCTATGACTCTCCTCCACTGGGATCGCCGGACGGGGGCGGGAGACGTACGGCGCGCCCTCGGCCGCGCTCGGCACCTGCAGGAGGCGGCGCATCCATGACTGGAGCCGAAGATCTGCTCTGGGAGTTGGAGCAGGAGCAGCCGGCGTTGGTCCGCTTGGCCGAGGCCGTCTCCTTGGCCATCCGGGTCGACCCGCCGCTCTTGCGCCGCATGCGCCTGACTCTCGTGCCTGAGGCGGACGCCGGAACAGAGGCAGATCTTTGGCGGAGCATTCTAGTCAAAAGCCACGGCCCGGAAGGGTTCGTCTTTTATGGAGAGATCGCCGAGGCTCTGCGCGAGCGGCTAGCAAAGAGCGGACGCCTCGCCGTTTGCTGGGAAAATACGGAATCCCTTCATCTCCACCTGTCTCCGGCCATCCGCTTGGAAGAAGAGATCGCCGCGCTCTCCGTTTCTGAGAAACCGGAAGCCGACGCCCGGATTGAGGAACTGCTGCGGTCCGCCTTGGCAGCCCTGGTGGTTGAGGAGAGGCGAGGCTTGGCTAATTGGGCGGCCCGTGCCCTTCCAGCGCTTCCGGCAAAGAGCCGAAAATTCCTGGAGGCCCGGATGCTCGCCGAGGGCGCCCAACTCCGCTTGCGAGGAGACGTTCGAACGAGCCAGGCCGATGAGGAGCTCTCCGATTGGCTCCCGTGGCTTGCTCCAACTGACCTGCCTAGGGTGCATGTGGGCGTTCGGATGTTCCGGAACGTCATCGAGCTTGACGCCCAGCCCGATTCTGCTGGGCAGGAGCTCCTCCTACCCCAGGCCGATCCCCTGCAGGTCGACCTTTCCTGGGCCGATCCCGAGAGCCGGGAGCGGCACAGTTTTCAGGTGACGTTGCGGAGAGGGGAGATTGAACGGATTGCGCTGCCGTTCCATCAGGTCCAAATACGTACAATGTTGGGCGAGGTTTACAACCTGCGGCCTTCTGCCCAGCGGGTCTTTCTCGGCTCCACGGCTCGTGATCTGGGGGCCCATCGCCAAGCCGTTTTCCGCGCGATCTCGTCCCTGGATGGTTTCCTGTGTGTTCGCATGGAGGACTTCGGCTCCCGGGATTGGGAGGCTGACGCGTTCTGCCGAGCGAGGGTGAAGGAGTGTGAGATTTTCCTGGCGCTCGTCGGTCATTTCTACGGCAGCTCCCCGCAGGGGAGTGATATCTCATTTATGGAGAGGGAGTTCAATGCAGCGGTCGAAGTGGGCATCCCCCGACTTCTCTTCCTGGCTACGGACGACATGCTGCTACCGTCTTCCCTGCGCGAGCCGGAGAAGAAATGGAAAAGGCAACAGCGTTTTCGTAAGCTGCTCAGGCAAGAGCGAATCGTCTCCTTTTTCGATCAACCCGATCGGCTGGCAGATCAGGTAATAGCGGCGCTACGTAATCTGGAAAGGGAGGGAAATCACGCCTCAAAAGAGGCGAGTGTTTCGAACGGTGGCGTAGTGGACTGGAGTTCCAGCGTCGATTCTACGGTGATGCCGGTTCAGGATGCCCAACCGCGCCCTGTGCAGAAAACGACTCCAGGGGACACCCCTGCAAAGAGTCCCGCTATCCGCAGGGTTTTTCTCAGCTCTACCGCTCGTGACCTCGGCCCACATCGAGAGGCCGTCGTCCAAGCAGTCTACCGCCTGGACGGCTTCCAGTGCGTCCGTATGGAGGACTTTGGTCCCCGCGATTGGGAAGCAGATGCGTTCTGCGAGGAAGTGGTGCGGTCGTGCGATGTCTTCCTGGGGCTGGTCGGACATCTCTATGGCAGCTCTTCGAAAGGGAAAAAAATCTCGTTCACCGAACGGGAGTACGATGCAGCAGTAGCAGCCGGCGTTCCCCGCCTCCTCTTCCTGGCCGCGGACGATTTTCTGCTATCGCCCACTTTGCGCGAGCCGGAAACGAAATGGCGGCGGCAGGAGCGTTTCCGCGAACGTCTCAAGAAAGAACAGATCGTCGCCATCTTCGATTCCCCTGATGCTCTGGCGACGAGAGTTGTGGTCGCGTTGCGGCATCTGGAGCAGGATTTGGTAGAGGGTCAAGCCTCAGGAGAGGAGACCGCGGTTCAGGTGGAGGGCTCTGGCGTCGAATCCGCAACTCTACAAACGGCCTATCTCTCCCGCCTCTATCGAGAGACCGCTCTTCTCTCCCTCGCCGGAATCGACCCTGCCTCCGCCAGCGGCGATGGAGACGCCGGTCTCAGTCTCGACGCCGTTTTTACAGCACTCCTCACCCTGTCGCCTCGTGGGGACCGCCGGATGCCGGCAGCACCGGATGGCGAGCAGCGTCCTCTTTCCGCCCTGGAGCAGCTCAATCGGCATTCTCATCTCGTGCTCTTGGGAGATCCCGGCAGCGGCAAGAGCACGTTCGTCAGCTTCGTGGCGCTCTGCCTAGCCGGAGAGGCTCTGGGACCGCCGCATGCCGGTTTAGATCTTCTCCGGGCACCGCTGCCGGACCGGCGCGGTCACGATGAGAAGAAACCGCAGCCCTGGGACCATGGCCCACTCCTGCCGGTGCGAGTGGTGCTGCGGGACTTCGCCGTACAGGGGCTTCCAAATCCGGGTGAACGGGCTACTGCGGACCACCTGTGGAAGTTCATTGCAGGAGGTCTTGAGGAGGCGAGCCTCAGCGGCTGCGCCGACTTTGTCTACAAGCACCTCCAGGAGAAGGGTGGCTTGATCCTCCTGGACGGCTTCGACGAGGTACCCGAAACGGAAAAGCGGCGGGAGCAGATCCGCCAAGCGGTCGAGGACTTCGTGAAGGGCTTTTCAAAGTGCCGGGTGCTCCTCACTAGCCGTACCTACGCCTACCAGAGCCAGGGATGGAAGTTGAAGGGCTTCGCGGAGGCCGTGCTCGCTCCCTTCAGCGACGGTCAGATCCACCGCTTCGTCGCGCGTTGGTACGCCCACTCCGCCGCCGTGGGAAAGCTCACGAGGGCGGACGCCGAGGGCAAGGCAGAGCACCTCCGCCAAGCGATCTTCGAACGCGAGCAACTCCGGGAGCTCGCCGGGAGCCCCCTGCTCCTCACGCTTATGGCGTGCCTCCACGCTTGGCGGGGTGCAGACCTGCCGGAGAAGCGTGAAGAGCTATACGCTGCCACGGTTGACCTTCTCCTCGACCGCTGGGAGAGCCGACAGGTGATCCGCGATCGGGCGACCGGAAAGCCGGTGGTTCTCCAGCCGAGCCTGACGCAGTACCTGGAGATGGGCAAGGACAAGGTGCGGCAGGTCCTTGAGGAGTTGGCTTTCGATGTTCACACCACACAGGGGGACCGGCCCGGCACGGCCGATGTGGCGGAAGGAGATCTGGTGGCCCGCCTCATGCGCCTGCGGCGCACGCCCGAGACCAATCCTGCTATCCTCGTTGACTACCTGAGCCAACGGGCCGGCCTCCTGGTTTCGCGAGGAGTGGGGATGTACGCTTTCCCTCACCGCACCTTCCAGGAGTATCTGGCCGCCTGTCACTTGGCGGTCGAGGACTTTCCTACCCGCGTGGCCGAGCTCGGGCGCTCGCAGCCCGAGCTCTGGCGCGAGGTGGTGCTCCTAGCCGGCGCCAAAGCAGCGCGGGGAACGCCGGCTCCCGCCTGGCAACTTGCTCACGAGCTGTGCTACCGCGAGCCGCAGGACCCCGACTGCGGTCCTGCTGACGCCTGGGGCGCTCATCTCGCCGGTCAGATGAGCGTGGAAGCCGTGGACCTCTCGCGCAAGATCAGCGAGCCGAACCGCCGGCAGCTCGATCTCTTGCGCCGTTGGCATGTCCACCTCTTGCGGACGGACCTCATCCCCGCGCGCGAACGGGCTTTGGCTGGGAAGACCCTGGCGAAGCTCGGCGATCCGCGCTTTGACCCGGATCGATGGTTCCTGCTCAACGAGCCGCTTCTCGGCTTTGTGGAGGTGCCGGCAGGGCTGTTCCAAATAGGGGAGGGCAAGGAACAGCATGAATTGGCACTGCCGAAGTTCCTGATCAGCCGGTTTCCAATCACGGTGCAGCAGTTTCGAGCTTTCGTGGCGCACAGCGGACATGAAGCTCACCCCCGAGTTCTGGAGGAGCCAGGAAACCATCCTGTCACCGCCGTCTCCTGGCACGACGCTCTGGCCTATTGTGAATGGTTAACCGAGAGGCTGAAGGAGATCCCCGGAGACATGGCCGGCGGCCAGCTCAAAGCGACGATGCCCTCGGAGGCGGAGTGGGAGAAGGCCGCCCGGGGAACTGACGGCAGGGAGTATCCCTGGGGGAGCGTATCGAATCCAGAGCGCGCCAACTACAACGATGCCCGCATCGGCGAGCCGAGCACGATTGGCTGCTTCTCGGGGGGTTGCAGCCCCTACGGGTGCGAGGAGATGAGCGGCAACGTCTGGGAGTGGACTCGCAGCTTGTGGGGCAAGGAGAATAAATCGACTTTTGACTATCCGTATGATCCGTCGGATGGCCGAGAGGATCTCGAAGCCTCGGGTTTCCGTGGCTTGCGGGGTGGTGCCTTCAGCGGCGACGCGACGCTCGTGCGCTGCGCAGGCCGCCACTCAGTTGACCCTACGACCCGAAACAGGGACATAGGTTTTCGTGTCGTCTTGCGTCCGTTCTTCCCGGGTCTCTGAACTGAATTCTGGAAGACTGGCCATAGAGCTCTGCTACGGCTCCAGGCCGCGAGCACTCTCTCGATGGCATCCTCTGGCTTCTGGGTCTATGGGTCAGATGACAAGGACGTAGCGAAAGGATTCAGGACTTCCAGAAAAGTGAATTCGAGGAAGCCCCCATCCCTTGTATACAGAGTCTTCACGCCATGATGCAGAAGCAACGCGGCGAGGTGTGCGTCCGGCACGAGATTGCCGCGGATCGTAACCTCGGAGGCCACATGCTGATAGGTCTGCCAGAACCGATCGTCTTCTGAGAGCAGTCAGACCTGGGTGAGTCCTCCACAAACCCAGCCCCGAAGGGGCGACAGAATGAAGCCTGGGGCGTGAGCCCCAGGGCTAGGGTCCTCCAACAATCAGAAAGCCCCGAAGGGGCGGCAGAAGACCGATAGAGAGGCCGAGGATCCCCAGATCGAAAGACGATGTAAACGCGGACATTGGGGGAGGCTGGCGGGGTCTGCTGTCGCCCCTTCGGGGCTGGAGATTGTGGTTGGCCGTCCTTTCCTGGGGCTCACGCCCCAGGCTCCATGCTGTCGCCCCTTCGGGGCTGGATTCCGTGGCGGAATCGCGGGCTGGGCGGTGGCGTCTGCTCCGGTCTTCGCTGAATCGAACGGTATTGGCTCTACACGTGCTGCAGCTCGGGGTCCTCATCAATGTACGCGAGCCGCTGCCCCAGATACGGAAGGCCGGGCAGGTGGTGCCAGGAGCGAAGGAGATGGTAGACCGGGGAGGTCAGGAGATTCGTCTCGTCCACGGCCTCTTGCCAGTCGGACCGGCGGATCTCCTCGACCGTCTCCCAATCCGGCAGAATTCCGAAATCCCAGGCGCCGCAGAGACGGACGAGGAAGTCGACCCGGTCGGCCAGGGTGGGGAGATCGTCCGGGATCTCGGTGTCGGGATAGAGAGAGCCGTCAATCCAGGAGAGTGGCATCGAGAAGGACCTCCGCAAACCAGGGCGTATATGAGTTGCTTCGTCATGCTGATCTGCTTCCTTGATGGCCTCCAGGGGACGATGCCGTGCGATGCGGGTCGGGTTGTCTGCACAGCCAGGAGGGCTCGCTGCCGATCGGCAGCACAATGCGCTTCATCCACAGCGGTTTGCCGTCGAGATCGAGCTTGGCCACGAACGCGTCGCTCTTGCCGGCGCTGAGCTGTGAGAAGCGCGAGGGCCGCGATCGGCGGTCGGTAGCCTGCTTGGCTCTAAACGCAATGCTGTTCGGTAAGTCCTCCACAAACCCAGCCCCGAAGGGGCGGCAGGAGAGCGATAGAGAGGCCGTGGAACCCCAGATCGAAGGACACGATATAGACGCGGACATTTGGGGAGGCTGGCGGGGTCTGCTGTCGCCCCTTCGGGGCTGGAGATTGTGGTTGGCCGTCCTTTCCTGGGGCTCACGCCCCAGGCTCCATGCTGTCGCCCCTTCGGGGCTGGATTCCGTGGCGGAATC
>Ga0307506_10000089_pt1 | contig 37121 bp, 35 predicted proteins | sample 25_S_MG_FD_202175 | JGI IMG/M metagenome (GOLD analysis project Ga0307506, IMG submission 202175) | Soil microbial communities from Populus trichocarpa stands in riparian zone in the Pacific Northwest, United States - 25_S | ecosystem: Environmental > Terrestrial > Soil > Riparian zone > Trees... | reverse complement strand
GGAGGAGCAGTTGATGTGGAGCCGCCTGCGGCGGCGTTTCCTGGGCTTCAAGTTCCGCCGGCAGGTTCCCATCGGCCAAGTCATCGTGGACTTCGCGTGCATGAGCCGGCGCCTGGTGGTCGAAATCGACGGCCGCCATCATCTGGGAAATTCCCAGGACCGGGAAAGGGACCGCTGGCTCGCCGCTCGAAGCTTCCGCGTCCTGCGCTTCCAGAACCAGGAAGTCCTGGATGACATCGAGACCGTCCTCGACACCATCCAGAATCACCTCGGCCATCCCTGATTCGCTGTCGGGAGGGGGCGCCCTCTCCCGCTCGGGGCGGGCGGGAGGGGGCACGCGCGGGGGAGGGAAGGGGAGGGGGCGGCTCGGAGGCCACGGACGGTAAATCGCAGCCGCCGGCCGCCTCCTTTATCAACGATAATCCCACCGTGCCCCTCCTCGACCGCCGCCGGCTGATCCGCCTCCTCAATTTCTACCCTCCCTACCTGGGGGCCGGAATCCGGGTGAAGGCATCGCCGGATCTCCGGACGTTCGAGGTGCGCATGCGGCTGCGCTGGTGGAACCGCAACTACGTGCAAACCCACTTCGGGGGGTCGCTCTACTCGATGTGCGACCCGTTCTTCATGCTCATCCTGATCGAGCAGCTCGGGCGGAATTACGTGGTGTGGGACAAGGCGGCGACGGTCCGCTTCCGCCGGCCGGGGAAGGGGACGGTGCGCGCTGCGTTCCATATTCCGGCGGAACGGGTGGAGGAGATCCGCGCCGCGGCCGACCAGGACGGGAAGGTCGAGCCGGTGTTTCGTGTTGACGTGGTCAACGAGAAGGGGGACGTCGTGGCGGAGGTCGAGAAGCTGCTCTACGTGCGCCGCAAGGACGTCCTCCCCCTGGGTTAAACTCCGAGCCTGCCAAGAAGGACGATCCCCATCATGCCGAAACGCCTCCTCCTCGCTTGCCTGCTGTTCGCTTCCATGGGATCCCTCGCTTCTATGGGATCAACCGGATCGGCCGATTCACTCCTCACCGTCAAGAGCCACGCCGACGCCTTCGAGCTCAAGGGGGAGACCCAGCCGGCCAAGGACACCGAGGTGCGCATCTGGGTCTCCGGCGACAGGATCCGCCGCGACGAGGGGGATACGTCCATGATCCTCCGCCTCGACCGCAACAAGCTCTTCCTGGTCCACCACCCGCAGAAGACCTACAACGAGATGACGCTGCCGGTCGACTTCGTGCGCCTCATGCCCAAGGGGAAAGAGGAGCTGGGACAGACCTGGGCCCGACAGATGCGGCTGACCGTCAAGGTGACCCCCGGCGGCGAGACGAAGAAGATCGGCGGCTGGAACGCGCGGCGGGTGCAGATGGAGATCGTGAGCGCGATGGGGATGAAGATCGGCACCACCCTGTGGGTGAGCAAGGACGTCGCCGCCTACGCCGCCCTCAACAAGCTGACCGCCGCCCTCGCCGCCCTCCAGCCGGGCGCCGCCGACTGGTCGCAGAAGCTGAGCCAGCTCGACGGCTTCCCGGTCCTCAAGGAGGACGACGTCGACGCCCTGGGCGCCCACTTCAAGACCCGCGAGGAGCTGATCTCCGTCGAGACGAAAGAAGCGCCGGCCGGGATCTACGATCCCCCGGCGGGCTACAAGGCCGAGCCGTTCGATCCTCTGGAGGAGGCGGAAACCGGAGGCGGCGAGTAGGAGCTGCCCGCGGCTACTCGCGGCTACTCTCGGCTACTCGCGGCCTTGCGAGATCTGGCGCCGCAGCAGCTCGTTCTCGAAGGCCATGCCGACCTGGGCGGTGGCGAGCTCGAGGATGTCGATGTCCTCGATGGGATGGTCGCGGTCGCCGTTGTCGGTGTAGATGATCGAGATCACCCGCTGGGCGCCGAGGACCGGGAAGACCACGGTCTGGCCGGTGCGCGGCCGGCCGAGGATCTTGGCGAGCGCCTCGGGGAGCTCGGCCTGCTCGAAGTCGAGCGACAGGACCTCGCCCGATTCCAGGCTGCGGACCAGCGCGCCGTCGCCTTCGATGGCCACCTTGATGGTGCGCGTCGACTCGGCGAGCGGCTTGCCGCGGGAGTCGGTGCCGAAGGCGCCGATGGCCATGAGATGGTCGCGCTTGACCAGGAAGAGGACCGCGCGCTCCACCGACTCCGAGATGATGTGCATGAGGTTGAGCGCCACCGTCGCCGAGATCAGGCCGGAACGCAGGTCGCCGTAGACCCGCCGCAGCCTCTCGACGCCGGAGCGGGACTCCGGCCGCGGCGCGCCGCGCACCAGGTCGCGCCGGTTCTCGATGACGTTCTCGACGCAGGCCACCACCGCCTCGATGTCGGCCGGCACGGCGGCGAGCACGCCCGCCTCGTACACCTTGACCAGCGAGGCGGTGGCCGCGGGATCGACGACGGCGATGATGGAGGCCTTGGGGCGGGCGCGGTGCAGCGAGGCGGCTTGCTCCAGGGTGACCTCGTCCCCCCGCAGGTCGACCAGGACGACCGGGTGCGCCTCGCCGGCCTCGTGGATGCCCGCCTGCCCGAGCCCCTTGAGGTCCACCGACGCCACCTCGTGCTCCAGGGCGGTAGACAGTTTCTCCGCGAAGTCGCGGTCGCCGGAGACCACGTGAATCCGCAGCACCTCGGCGGCGTGCAGCGGCACTTCCCGCGTATCGTCCAGGTCCGGCTCGGAGGCGGAGGGGCTCGCCGTGCTCATCGTGGCCGCCCGGGCTCCGGGGCTCAGGTGGAGGGTCGGATTGGTGGCGTCGCCCGCCTCGTAGGTACCGCCGCGCGTCCCGTCCCCCTCGGAGGAGTAGTGGCCCACGGGCATCTCGGCGCGGTCGCGGTTGCGCTCGTCGAAGATGCGCGCCGCCTCCAGGAGCACCATCTGGGTGTTGATGTCCGCGTCCGGCAGGACGTCGCTCGGGTAGAGGGCGATGTCGTCGATGGGACGCAGGTCGTCGATGGCGAACTCGAAGGTGCCGTTGTCCCAGACCATCACCTCGGAGACCGCCTGCTCGATCTGCTGCGCGATGACCTGGCGCAGCCCCTCGGCGTCGATCGATCCGGAGGTGACCAGGATCTGCCCCAGGGAGCGGTGCTCGGCCGCCTCCTTCTGGCCGGCGATGGCGCGCTCCAGGATGCCGCGGTCGATCATCCCGGAGGAGATCAGCAGATCGCCCAGCTTCGGCGTCTTCGGCGCCTGCGCGCTCACCAGCCGGCCGTAGTGGAAGCCGACCATCGCCTTCTGGGCGCCGCGGTGGAGCAGCAGCGTGCCCGTGCGCCGGCCGAGATGGATGAACTGCATCACATCGGCGACGGAGACGTCTTTGAGGCTGCCGGAGATTCCCATCTACATGGCGCTCACTCGCCGCGCGCCAGCTTGACCAGACTCTCCAGGGTCCGGAGCTTGCGATCCTTGGTGGCGAAGAGCCGCGCCGCGAACATCGCCGAGGCGGCGTGGGCCGACAGCAGGTCGAGGAGATCGCGGTCCTCGGCCCGCAGGATCGGCTTGTGGTCCAGCAGCTTGAGCAGGACCAGGGCGCCCACGATCTCGTTCTGCACCCGTAGCGGCACGGCCGCCAGAGCCTGCGAATCGGGCGTCGGGCCGAGGCGCAAGACCCCGTCCCGCAAGGTCGAGTCCACCATCGCGTCGCCGCCGGTGTAGGACTCGCCGTCATAGGGCGGCTCGGCGCCGTCGTACATCCCTTCGAGAAGGGCGATCTCGTAGTCCGGCGCGTCGTCCTTGCGCAGGAGCAGGATGAACTGTTCGGCGCCCAGCAGGTTGATGGCGATCTCGGCGATGGTGGCCTGCACCTCGGCCGGATCGAGGGTGGCGTGGAGCTGGTAGGTGGCGACGTAGAGGTTCATCAGCCGGCCGCCCTGGTGCTCGGAGTCGACCAGGCGCGAGGCGAGCTCCTTGACGTCGGACTCGGCGGTGGACAGGCGGCTCTCGAGCTCCTGCACGCGCTCGTCGGCCGTGCCGGTGCCGCCGTGCTCCACCGCCTCGCGCAGGTTCAGCTCGACGATGCGGGCCAGCTCACCGACGCGGTCGAGGGTGGAGCGCAGCTCCGCGACCAGGTCGAGACCGGGGATGGCGGCGCTCGGCCGCGGGGCGGCTTCCGTGAGGCTGCGTTCGGTCAAGCGCCGGGACCCTTCTCAAGCTGCGAGATCTTCTCGAGGATGTCCTCGCTGTGGAACGGCTTCTTGATGTAGGCCGAAGCGCCTGCCTCGAGACCGCGCTGGGTGTCCTCTTCCCGGCCCTCGGTGCTGATGATGATGACGGCCAGGTCGCCGTGCACGCCGTCGCCGCGGACCTGGGCGAGGAACTCCAGCCCGTTCATGTTGGGCATGTTGATGTCGAGAAGCACGAGATCGATGTCGGCATGCTCCTGCAATCGCTCCAGCGCCTGACGTCCATCCAGGGCATAGACGAGAGGATATTGCCGCAGCATGACCTCGTACATCTTGTGCATCAGCTTCGAATCGTCGACGACGAGTATTTTTCTTGGCTGCAAGACGCTCTCCTGAAGACCGTCAGAGAGGATGCTCTTCGATCCAGTGATGAGGGAGTGTAGCCAATGGGGCGAAGCGTTTCAAGAAAAGAGGCTTTTCCCCCGCCCGGCCCCGTTCTTGCACAGCCGGGGAAACATGAATCCGCCCGCCGGCTCCCAATGGCTCCTTCAGCTCGTCTGGCTCGTCGTGCTCGCCGTTCCCATCGCCTGCGTGGCGTGGACGGTGACGCACGAGGAGATCTTCCGGGAGCCGCGCGACTACTGTGTCGAACGCTCCCGCCACGCGCCACGGCTGCTCACCCGCAAGTTCTTCTACCTGTTCACCTGCGAGTACTGCTTCAGCCATTACGTCACCGCCTTCTTCCTCTTTCTCACCCGCTACCGCCTGCTCCTCGACGACTGGCGGGGGTACGTCATCTCTTTCTTCGCCCTGGTGGCGGTGGCCAACATCTATATGAGCTCCTTCGGCCGCCTGCGCCAGGAGGTCAAGTCGGAGAAGCTGGAGGCGGAGACGAAGGAGAAGGTGCTGGAGAAGCTGTGAGGCGGCCCCCGCGCTCCCCGCGATATGCCGCGAAGAGCCAGATGAGGCCGCTCGCCGCGAAGGCGACGGGCAGGACGAGCATGGCGCGGCCCAGGGAGCTCGCATCCGAAAGGAAGCCGATGAGCGGCGGCGAGGGGACGTCGCCGAGCAGGTGGATGGCGAGGATGGAGAGGGCGACGGCGGTGGCCCGGCGGTCGGGCTCGACCTCGTTGACGATCGCCGAGTTCACCGGCCCCGTGGACATGAAGACCAGGATCTCGGCGGCGACGATGGCCGCCGTGTAGACCGTGCGGTCGTGGGCGGTGAAAGCGATCCAGGCGAAGGGCACCGCCGCGAGGGTGCTCGCCCCCGAGACCCAGAGATAGGACTGGCGGAAGCGGCGCAGCAGGCGGTCGCCGAGCCATCCTCCGAAGAAAGTCCCGACGAACCCTGTCACTACCACGATGACGCCGAACTGGACCGTGGCATCCAGGCGCTCCAGGCCGCGCTCGCGCTCCAGGAAGGCCGGGGTCCAGAAGGCCAGGGCGCCGAGCGCGAAGGTGTAGGCGGCGTAGCCGAGGACGGTGAGGACGTAGGGGACGTTGCGCAACAGCGCGGCATAGGCGGCCAGGGCGGTCCGGCCGGTACCCGCATGGGCGTGGACGTGGACAGCGCCGGAGCCCGCGTCCTGGGCGCCGCGCGGCGGATCGACCAGGCGCGAGGTCAGCCAGGCCAGCAGCAGGCCGGGGAGGCCGGCGACGAAGAAGGCCGTCCGCCAGCCGAAGCGGTGGTCCACCAAGCCGCCGAGGACGTACCCGGCGGCCGAGCCGATGGGGATGGCGGCGAAGAAGACGGCGAAGACGCGTCCGCGGCGCTCGGCCGGGAAGTAGTCGGCCAGCAGGGCCGGCGACACCGTGCCGTACGCGGCCTCTCCGACGCCGACCGCCGAGCGGGCGGTGAAGAGGGTCGCGAAGCTCCGCGCGAGCCCGCCCATCGCCGTGGCGATGCTCCACACCGCAACCCCCATGGCGATGAGGCGCGGCCGTTTGCCGCGGTCGCCCAGGGTGCCGAAGATCGGCGAGGTGAGCATGTAGACGACGATGAAGCCGGTCGCCAGAGCGCCGAGCTGGGCGTCCGAGAGATGGAGCTGCGGATCTTTCTTCAGGCTCTCCACCAGAGCCGAGACGACATAGCGGTCCAGATAGTTGAAGAGGTTGACCAGGGTGAGGACGAACAGTCCCCAGCGGGCCGCCGTCTGAGCCGGCCGAGCCGGGGAAGGAGAGGCGGGATCGGTCATGCCGTCACTCGGCGGGAAGGCTCTCGGCCGCGGCGCCGGCGTCGACCTCGGCGAGCAGCTCGGCGGCGCGGCCGGCGTCGGCCGCGTGGACCTCGACGCGGTTGAGGGCGAGGGGCTCGCCGGTGAGCAGGTTGATCGGCGGCAGGCGCTCTTCGAGGACGCAGGCGTCGATCCCCTGGGATTCGAGAAGCGTGCGGGCGAGATGGGCTTCCCAGGGCGTGTCGAAGCGGGCGATCGTCACGAGATCGGCGGGATCGGCGTCTTCCTGGTCCTCCGCTTCGTCTTTCCAGGCGGCGCCGCAGGCGCGGCACGACCAGCGGCGGCGGAACCAGCCCTCGGCGGCGACGTCCTCGGACCGGCAGGCCGGGCAGCGGACCCGCCGGGAGTCCTCTTCGGTGACGAGATAGATCTCGGGGATGGGACGGAGAGTACGCAGCAGGTCGGCGGCGTGGCCGGCGTCCTCCTCGCGGGCACGCAGCTTGATGCCGCCGATCGCGTTGGCGCCGTAGATCCCGGCCGCGTTCTCGTCGGCGACCACGGCGTCGATCCCCTCGGACTCCAGGCGTGCCTTGGCGAGCTGCGCCTCCCAGGGGAAGACGTAGGTGGCGATGGTGACGAAACGCTCGTGCCGCATTAGAGCCCGCCTTCGCGGAACAGGGCCAGCAGCCCGGCATAGAGAACGGCGAAGAAGGTCAGCGTCAAGAACGCGCCGAGCGCGCCCGCTCTCCGGCTCCGGTGATGAGTTAGCATAAGGAAAACCCCCATGCCGCTGAGCAGGGCGAAAAGGACAAAGAGGAGCGTTGGCAGCAGCATCACCGGTACAGATCTTATCCCGGCGCGGCGAGCTTGTCCCACCCTTCCCCTGCCAGCCCACCCTTAGAGGATAGACGGCAGATCGAACCAGGAGCATCGAATGTCACTTGCAGCACCCAAAGTCACCATCATCGGAGCGGGCATGAGCGGCCCGCTCCTCGCCATCTTCCTGGCGCGGCGCGGCTTCGAGGTGGACGTCTGGGAACGCCGGGGCGACTTGCGCCGGGAGGACGTGGAAGCGGGAAAGTCCATCAAGCTCACCCTGGCCGAGCGCGGCCTCCACGCCTTGCGCGCGCTCGGGCTCGAGGAGGAGGTCAAGGCGAAGTGCTGCATCCCCCTGCGTGGCCGCGCCGTCCACGCGGGCAACGGGCCCGTCGCCTTCATCCCCTACGGCAAGGACGACAGCGAGGTCATCTACTCCTTCTCGCGCACCGACCTGAACCGGGTCCTGCTCGACCGTGCCGAGGCCTGCCCCAACATCCGCATCCACTTCCACCAGCGGCTGCTGGAGATCGACCGGGAGACCGCGTCGGCGTTGCTCCGCGACGACCGCACCGGTGAGGAGCGAAGAGTGGAGGCCGACTTCCTGGTCGGCGCCGACGGCGCCTTCTCCACCGTGCGGCAGCAGATGCAGCGCGGCGAGCGCGCCGACTTCCGCCAGGACTTCCTCCCCTGGGGCTACAAGGAGCTCTCCATCCTCGCCGCGCCGGACGGCACGCACCAGATGGAGAAGCACGCCCTGCACATCTGGCCGTGCGGCGACCACATGCTGTTCGCGCTGCCCAACATGGACGGCTCCTTCAACGGCGTCTGCACCCTCCCCTTCGAGGGGGAGCACGGCTTCGATTCGATCCACAACGACGAGGACGTGCTCGCCCTCTTCCGCACCTACTTCGGAGACGCCCTGCCGTTCATGCCCAACCTCCTCACCGAGTTCGCCTCCCGCCGGGTGTCCGAGTTCCTGACCACCCGCACCTCCCGCTGGCACCATAAGGGGAAAGTCGTGCTGGTGGGCGACGCTGTGCACACCGTGGTCCCCTTCTATGGACAGGGGATGAACGCGGCCTTCGAAGACTGCTTCCTCCTCGACCAGTGCATCGACCGCCATCCGGCCGGCGCCTGGAAAGCCGTCTTCACCGAATATCAGTCTCTCCGCAAGCACCACACGGACGTGCTGGCGGACCTCTCCGTCTCCAACTTCCACGAGCTGCGCGACACGGTGCGGCAACCCATCGTGGCGGCGCGCAAGAAGACCTCGATCTTCCTCAACCGTCTCCTCGGCCAGCGCTCCCTGCCCCTCTACACCATGGTCTCGCACAGCAATCTGCCGTATGCGGACTGCGTCGAAAGAGCGCGCCGCCAGGACCTGATCGCCCGCTTTCTGGGGCTGGACCTGGTCGTCGGCGTCGTGGCCTTGACGGTCCGCGTGCGCGCCGCCCTGGCCCGCCGGCGCTCCCGCAAGCAACGCGAGGCCCGGGCCGCCCAGCGGGCCGCACAGCCGCAGCCGGCGGCGCGGCCCGACCAGGCAGGAAGCTGACCCGCGACTACCTTCTCGACGCCTGAGCCAGGCGCCGGCCGAGGATCTGCCCCACCTTCTCCTGCACCACCGGTCCCGCCGCCTCGAAGAGCGCGGCGAGGGCCAGCGGGGAGCGCACCATGCAGGCGGCGACATGGCCGGCATAGAGCAGCTCGTCGTTGAACGTGCGCAGGCGGCCCACCTCCACCGCTCCGCTCTCCACGGCGAAGCCGCCCTGAAGGCGCTCCGCCGCGAGATGGAACACCGCATCGCGCCCCACGGCCGGCCAGACGGCCTGGAAGAGCAGCCCGACGTCGCGGTGCTTGAAAAACGCCTCCGGCTGGTCGCCGTGCTGGGCGCCCTCCCACATCCGGTACAGCGCCCAGCCCTCGGCTTCGAGGCGCAGCTCCCAGGGGCCCGTGGTCTCGCCCTCCGTGGACAGGACCGGCTCGTCCTGCTCGCGCAACAGGTCCAGGAAATCGCTCTTGAAGGCATTGCTGGGCCGTATCTCACTGGGGCGTGCCTCGCGGCTGCCCCCCGGCTCGGACGTCGACATCGGAAATCTCCTCTCGGCGTGCTGATCAGGCTACGAAGATTCGCTCTTCGGCAACTTTTCTCGCCAGAGCTTTCTACATCGGCGAGCCCGGACCAGTCAACCCGTAACGATTCGTCACGGTGCCTGCTGGAAGAAGTCCCAGATCTCATTCGCGGCGTGGAAGTCGCGGTTGGAGCTGCCGAGGAGGCGCGGGCCGTACGTGGCGGGATGGGGCACGGCGTGACCGCCGCCTCGAATCCTGAGGAGGGTGACAATGCGCTTGCCCGGCGCGGTCCAGCGTTGGCGTTCGGCGGTGCTGCCATCGCCTGGATCGGTGTCGGGAAACTGAGTCCGCACCGGAGGACCGCCGAGCCCGTCGAGCGCGAGGAAATAGTCGATGCTCTCCCGCGCGGAGAGGACGCGCCCGCGATTGCCCCACACGCCGTACAGCGCGACGTCGCCGCCGTCCCATGGGTTGAAGGGATCGTCGGTGCCGTTCATGAGGAGCATCGACACCGGCTCGCCCTGCGGCGTGACGGCCATGTTCTCCGGCGCGGGCACGCTGGCGACGACGGCGGCATAGGCGCGCGCGAAGCCCGGCGTCTGCAGCGCGAGCCGCAGCGTCATCGCGCCGCCGTTCGACACGCCGGTCACGTAGACGTGCGCGCGGTCGGCCTCGTGATCCTTGACGAGGCGGTTGACGAGCGCCTGCAGGAAGCCGACGTCGTCGACGTTCTCGATCTTCGCGGCGAACGGCCCCTTGACGCGGCAGTCGTTCCAATACCCCTGGTACCCCTGCGGATAGACCGCGATGAAACCATGCTGCTCCGCGAGCCGGTCGAAGTCGTAGCCGTAGACCCGCCGCGCCTGCTCCGCCGTGCCCATCGAGCCGTGCAGCACGATCACCAGCGCCGGGTGCGCCCGCGGCTTCACGAGCACATACGCGATCCACGTCCGCGTCCGCCCGCCATGCTCCAGCGCGCCGCGCTCGACCCTGCCGGGCAAGGCCGGCTCGGCCGGCACCTGGGAACGCAGCGCCCACAACGCGAGACCCGCGAAGGCGACGAGCAGAAGAACGATGGCCAGGAACGCGAACTTGAGACGTCTGCGCATGCCCTCAGATACGCCGGCAGGGCGCGAAGGTTACCACCGAGGCCCTCTCTTGGACCAAATCGCCGAGATCCGCTTCCGGTTCTTTCGAGTCGCAAAGACGCGAGATCCTGTCACGTCCTCAGAGACATAGATTCCTCCTGACGAGCCTCCTCCATGGCGCGCGCACCCGCCGCGCGATCGTTCGAGACGCCGATTGACACACCATACCGTGATGGGTACACTCTGTCGCTCTGTGGGGTCGTAGCTCAGTTGGGAGAGCGCTTGAATGGCATTCAAGAGGTCGAGGGTTCGATTCCCTTCGACTCCACCAGTCACCATCCCCTGAAAGACGTTCGCCACCCTCTCAGCATCGTGTGCGCCAGCACCATTCTGCCGATACCCAGATCCTACCCTTGGGAGAGTGCCCGAGAACGGGGTCCAGGAAGGACGAGACCGCCTCAGTCGCTTCCGTGAGAGTCCTCCAGGCCAGCTCGTCCGTCGTAGCCATTGCAGAATAGGGGCCTTCCCAGAAGGCAGACGGCATGGGAACCGATGTCGGCAGGGAGTGGGTCTTTCGAAATCGGAACGTTCTCTCGAACGCCAAGCGGAGGTCCGCCTCGTTGATCTCGCCGGTTGTGGCGAGCAGCGCGATGTCGGGAAGATCCCTCACCCGAGTGTTGGGCCGGCTCCGCGGCATGGTGAGGGCATGCAGCTTCTCGGAGATGTGGGAGACGACCGGATACAGGCGTAGCATTGGAGGCGCAATGCCGGCGAAGCTGAGGAGGTCGTCAGCCACCACCAGATCGGGTTCGCCGACGAGCGGATCCCCAAAAGCCACGTCGACTCCAAACGGACGGCTGTAGATCGTCCCGGCGAGACGGCATTCGGCTCGGTAGCGATAGCCGTCGTACCGCATACCCTCGCCCCGGATCTCGGGATGGTCCAGGTCCGGCTGGACCTCGAAGGACATGGAGTCGCCGAGATCGAGACGCCCGGCGGCTTGAAGTCGCTCAAGCACGTTGTCGGCGGAGCCCATCATGCGAAGATCGATGTCCTTGGTGGTCCGAGCCCGGGCGAGGCGCATTTCGAGAACCAATCCGCCCTTGAGCGTCACCGCGTCGCCAACGACCGAGACGACGCGAGCGAGAAACCGATCGAAGACGAGCAACTGGCGACGGCGCGCGAAGTCGGCACCGGTGGTCGATGAGGACTTGATCCGCTGCTCGAGCGCCTGCTTGAAAGCGAGAGGTGTCGCGTAGTGCCGGATCATCGAGCGCTCCCTGAAGCAAGATCGAGGGCGGCGGTGAGCTCGGCACCATCCTTCTCTGAGATGAGCCCGCGCCGACGTGCTTGGAGCACAGCTTGGCGCACGAGCTCGGGTGAGACGTTCGCCTCAAGGCAGTCTCGCAAGGTTCTCCGCGCCGACGTGATCGGCACCGCCAAGAATCCTGTGCGGTCGAAATTACCGAGGTCGGCGTAGTGCAGAACGATACCGGCGGGCACCCGGAGCCGCCGGCGCCGCCAGCTCGCCGGGATCGTCATGTGGATCTTCGCGGGCAGCGCGTCGGAGAGGTCGTGGAGCGCGAGCGCCGTCTCGTGCGAGAACACACCAGCCTGCTCCAACCAGAGCCAGGCCACGACGAGATCTTCATGCTCGCTGGCCGGAAAATGAACGAGGCGATAGATGCCCCGCCGCAGTCGCGCGACCCTCCCGTTGCCGAGGTACTTGCGGAGCAACTGCGGCGAATAACCCGCCGCGGCTGCCTGCCCGGTCGTGAAGTAGCCGCTCTGAGACTGTGCGATGGAGTAGAGGGCCCCCCAATCTGGGGGTCCTCCATGAGGTGAGTTTTCGCCATCCATGGGGCACAAACCTTAACCCAGGGTTTAGTTTTGTGCAATGAAGGATCTGCGGCATCTGAGGACTCACTCAGCCACCTCCGCCGCCAGGCTCCAGGCCTGAACGTCCCGCAGCCACTCGACGAGGGGGTTCCAACCGGCGCGGAGTTGGTCCACCAATTCCTTCCTTCCTCTAGAAGACATCCGGCCCCTCAACATCGCTGACCTCCGCAGCCTGGTCTCACGGGAAGCCTAGGCTTTACTGGCAGGTCTGGACACACGTGGCCAGTCGGTCCCCCAGTCATCCTGATCGAGGCACCTTGTGCTGCCGGCAACCGCGGCGCCGCTGCAGCAACTAGTCGCTGACAGGACGTCGTCGATGCCGCCGGAGGGAACGCACCCATCGACGGGCGGTGTGCCGCAGGTCTGTGTGCAGGCCCCGGGGTGGCGGCAGAAGGTCGACCCGGGCACGGTGTAGCCGGAACAACAAGTAGTCGCGTCGAGGATGTCGTCCACGCCGCCGTCCGGAATGCAGGGAGGAGCGAAGAAGCCTGCGACGGTGGTCTTCGTGGTGTTGAGGACACGCGCATTGTCGTTGGCCGCGTCCGTCCCCATCGGCACCCCGCTGTAGAGGAGTGCCGGGCTCGACCAGTAGGGGATGCGTGGGGCGCAGGCCGGGATGCAGTCGTAGGCCATCATGGTGCGGAAGGCCGGCGGGCTCGTGCTGCGGAAGCCATGGCCGAAGGGGTAGGGGTGATTCATGGGGTCGTTGTCGGGGTCGTGCCGCGCCCAGAGCAGATGGCCGATCTCGTGCCCGAAGGTGTAGCGGTCCGCTCCCGTGGCGCAGCTCACTTTGACCTCCGCGAAGGCGCTGTCGAAGGTGGAGCCGATCCCCGCGGCACGGCCGCACGCGTCCAGGCTGCGCACGAGCAGGACGCCGATGTCCGCCGCCAGAGAGGCGCGCGTGGCATGGATGGCATCCATGGAGCCGTCTCTCGTGCCTTGATACAGCCTCAAGTCGGTGCGGCTGTTACTCGTCTCGGCGTATGCCACCTGCGAGGTGCCGGCGAGCTCGAGGTCGATCTGCACGCCGCTGTTGGCGTAGCTCGGCGTAGCTCTGGTTGGTCTCGGCCACCGCGAGAGTGATCAGGCCGAGGATGTCGCCGGTCGAGGCGGCGGCCAGATCGGTGTAGTTGACCATCACCCGGATGACGGTGCGGGGAATCGAGGCCGCAGCCACCCGCGCAGGCATCGGAGAGGGGCCGGCGCGGGGACGGTGGGCAGGAGACCGCCCGCTTCGTCGGCCGGCAGCTTGCTGATCTCCACGACGACGAGGCGTGGCCGCCTTGCCGTAGCGGCCGGAGGTGGTACCACTCTCCCGCGTAGCTCACGCTGCCGGTCAGCAAATCGCCATGGCGCACCAGGGTGACGGTCTTCCGCGGATCGAGCAGCGGTCCTTTCACCCCGCCGTCGAGCAGGAGCTCTATAAGCGGTGTCGAAGAGAGCCGCTCGGGCGCGTGTGCTTCCGTCCTTGAGGGGCGCGAACAGTGGGCCGGCGGAGGCGGCGGAGGCGATGAGACACAGAGCCAAGGCCGCGGCGAAGGTGGATCTCGCAGGAATTCGCATGATTCCTCCTCAACGGGGAAGGGGGCATGCGGTCCGCACGGAGACGCTACTGGAGCATGCCGCGGGTAGACCCTCGAAGGCTCACTTCGTCAGAAGGATAACGTCCGCTCGTGAAGATTACCCTCAATGAGCTGCAGAAGCCTGCCAGGCTTGATTCCCGCTCTTCTTCATGAGGGGCGTTCTCCGTCGCGTCAGCTCGCCGGCATGCGGCAGGTCTCCCCGCCGGCGGCCGGGAGATAGCACTCCTTGACGTAGTCCATCACCATGCGGTCGGCGTTGTAGCGCCAGGCGAGAGTGCGCATGGCCCTCTTGATGCGCTGGATCCAGCCGCGCGGCAGGCCCGAGGCGTCGCGGTCGTAGTAGAGCGGCACCACCTCCTGCTCCAGGACCTCGAAGAGGGCGAGGGCGTCGCGCGCGTCCTGCACGTCCGGGTTGCCGTGGATCTCGCCGGTGCCGACCGCGAAGCCGTTGCCGCCGTCGTAGCCTTCCGCCCACCAGCCGTCGAGGATCGAGCAATTGAGGACGCCGTTCAGGATGCACTTCTCGCCGCTGGTGCCGCAGGCCTCCAGGGGCCGGCGCGGGGTGTTCAGCCAGACGTCCACACCCTCCACGAGCTGCCGACCGACGTGCATCGAATAGTTCTCCACGAAGACGATCTTGCCGTGGAAGCGCGGATCGCGCTCGATGTTGGCGACGCGCTGCGCCAGCGCCTTGCCGCCCGTGTCGCGCGGGTGGGCCTTGCCGGCGTAGATGATCTGCACCGGGCGGTGCGGATCGTTGATCAGGCGGTCCAGGCGGTCCAGGTCCTGGAACAGCAGATCGGCGCGCTTGTAGGTGGCGAAGCGGCGCGCGAAGCCGAGGGTGAGCGCCTCGGGGTCGAGCGCCTCGCGCTCCGGGGCGGGCAGGCCGAGCCGCTCCAGACGGTCGGCGAGGCGGCGCCGCACGAAGGTGATCAGGCGCGCCTTGAGGACCTGGTGCACCTCCCAGATCTCGGCGTCGGGCATCTTCTCGGCCCGGCTCCACAGGTCCGGACGGCTGATCGACTCCAGCCAGCGCGGGCCTAGATACTGCAAGAAGAGGTTGTGCATGTCTGTCGAGAGCCAGGTGCGCACGTGAATCCCGTTGGTGATGTGGCCGATGGGCACCTCCTCTTCGGTGCGGCTCGGATAGAGCCCGTGCCACATCTTGCGCGACACCCGGCCGTGCAGAGCCGAGACGGCGTTGGTGCGCCGCGTCAGCTTGAGGGCGAGCACCGTGGGACAGAACGGCGCGCTGATGTCATCCGGCCGCTCGGAGCCGAGGAGCAGTACCTCTTTCAGGGGAAGCCCGAGGCCGCGGGCCAGAGGCTCCAGGTGCGGCCCGGCAAGGTCCGGACGGAAGCGGTCGTGCCCGGCGTCGACCGGCGTATGGGTGGTGAAGACGCTCGTCGCCGCCACCTCCCGCAACGCGCCCTGGGGGTCGAAGCCCTCCTGCTCCACGAGCTCGCGCGCACGTTCGAGCAGGGCAAAGGCGGAATGCCCCTCGTTGAGATGGAGGACCGAGGGCTTGATCCCGACGTGGCGCAGGGCGCGGAAGCCGCCGACGCCGAGGAGGATCTCCTGTTGGATGCGGGTTTCCTGGTCGCCGCCATAGAGGCGCGCGGTCAGCTCCTGGTCCTCGGGAGAGTTGGCGTCGTCCCGGGCATCGAGAAGAATCAGCCGGCTGCGCCCCACTCCCACCCGCCAGAGGCGGACGTAGACGGCCCGCTCCGGCAGCTCGACCGGAAAGCGCACCTGGGCGCCGTCCGCGCCGAGCACCGGCTCGACCGGCAGCTCCGCCGCGGCGATCGGCTCATAGAGGTCCTGCTGCCAGCCGTTCTCGTCGATGAGCTGGTGCACATAGCCTTGGTGGTACAGCAGCCCGACACCCACGACGGGGACTCCGAGGTCGCTCATGCTCTTCAGATGATCGCCGGCGAGGACGCCGAGACCGCCGGAATAGATCGGCAGGGACTGATGGAGGCCGAACTCGGCCGAGAAGTAGGCGACAGGAAAGGCCAGGATGGGGCCGGCGTGGGTCGTGCCCCAACTGTCGCTGCCCAGCAGATATTGCTGCAACCGGCGGTGCGCCTGGTTGATACGCGTCTGCATCTCGAGATCCTGCACGCGCCGGGCTATTTCTTCCGGACCGACGCGCTGGAGCAGCGCGACAGGATTGTGGTGGGCCAGGCGCCAGATGTCGGGGTCCAGCTCGCGGAAGATGCCGCGGATCTCCGGCTGCCAGGACCACCAGAGGTTCTGGGCGAGCTCGTGCAGCTTTTGAAAGATATGAAAGGTACCGTCGGAAAGCTCGTTCATCGGGACTCCGTGAGAGAGCGGCGCTCGGTTGAAAGGGGCGAATATAGCGCGATCCGCACGGAGCACAAACTTCTGTCCAGGGCTCATCCGGAGGATACTTCCTGTTTTCAGAGAATGAGACTAAAAGTGGACACCCGAGATCGCCGGCGATATAGTCTTTCCGTCTCGCGAACGCTCCAGACCGGCTTGGCCCAGAAAGTCTCCAGCCCGTGAAGCCCACGGTCTCCGATTCGTCTTCCGAAGCAGCCGGGCAGGATTTCGTCCGCCTGCTGGACTATCTGAAGGTCACCCGCGGCTTCGACTTCTCGGGCTACAAGCTCTCCAGCCTGATCCGCCGCGTGCAGAAGCGGATGCAGCAGATCGGCATTAATTCCTACCCGGAATACATGGATTACCTCGAAGTCCATGCCGACGAATTCAGCCCTCTCTTCAACACGGTGCTGATCAACGTCACCGACTTCTTCCGCGATGCGCCGTCCTGGCAGGCGCTGGCAGAGAACATTCTGCCGCGGATCCTGGAGATGAAAAACAACGGCGAGCCGATCCGCTGCTGGAGCGCCGGTTGCGCTTCCGGCGAGGAAGCGTACACGCTGGCTATTCTGCTGGCCGAGGCCCTGGGCGACCAGGGATTTCGCGAGCGGGTAAAGATCTACGCCACCGACGCCGACGAGGACGCTCTGGTCACGGCACGCCAGGGGAGCTACGCCGCGGACAGAGTCGAAGCGATCCCGGCGGACCTCCTCTCCCGGTACTTCGAACCAACCGGGGACCGCCAGGTCTTCCATCCGGAGCTTCGCCGCGCCCTCATCTTCGGCCGTCATGATCTCGTCCAGGATGCAGCGATCTCACGGCTCGACCTGCTGGTCTGCCGTAATACTCTGATGTACTTCAACGCCGAGACCCAGGCGAGGATCCTGGCCCGTTTCCATTTCGCCTTGAATCGCCAGGGCTACCTCTTCCTGGGCCGCGCCGAAACTCTCCTCACCCATGGCAACAGCTTTCATCCCGTGGATCTCAAACGGCGCATCTTCCAGCGTGCTCCGGCGACCAGCCTCCACGAGCGGCTGCTGGCCTTCAGCCCCGCGAGCAGCCTGGAATCCCAAGGGACCACCCGCCACATGCGGCTGCGGGAGTCCTCCTTCAACAGCGGGCCGGTCGCCCAGCTCGTGGTCGATCGCCGGGGGTTCATGGTGCTGGCGAGCGACAAGGCGCGGCAGCTCTTCGGCATCGTGCCGAGCGACATCGGCCGGCCTCTCCAGGATCTCGAGATCTCCTACCGTCCGGTCGAGCTGCGCTCGCATATCGACGCGGCGTACGCCTCGCGGGCGCCGGTCATCCTGCACGAGCTCGAGTGGCGGCCCCCGGGGGGCAACGGCGAGAGCAGGTTCCTGGAGCTTCAGATCGTCCCCCTGATCGATGCGAACGGCGGCATTCTCGGCGCCAGCGCCGCTTTCGTCGACCAGACTCTGGCTCACCGGCTCCGCGGCGACCTCGAGCGCGCCAGCCAGGAGCTGGAGACGGCGTTCGAAGAGGTGCAGTCGGCCAACGAGGAGCTGGAGACCACCAACGAGGAGCTCCAGTCCACGATCGAGGAGCTGGAGACCACCAACGAAGAGCTCCAGTCCGCCAACGAAGAGCTCGAGACGATGAACGAAGAGCTCCAATCCACCAACGAGGAGCTGCGGGGTCTCAACGAGCAGGTCCACCAGCGCTCGGACGAGCTCGATCTGGCCAACGGATACCTGCGCTCCATCCTGGCCGGCCTGCGGGCCGCCGTGGTGGTGCTGAGCACCGACCTGCGGATCGAGATCTGGAGTGACAAGGCGCAGGAGCTCTGGGGTTTGCGCAGCGACGAGGTCCACGGACAGCCGTTCCTGAGCCTCGACATCGGCCTGCCGGTGCAGGAGCTGCGCAAGCCGATTCTCGACTGCGCGGAGAACGGATCTCACTTTCACGAGATCCTCGCCGAAGGGATCAACCGCCGCGGGCGGCCGATCAAGTGCCGGGTCACCTGTACACCGCTGGGCAACAACGGCCGGCGGCCGACCGGAGTGATCCTGTTGATGGAGGACGCGGCACAGCCGACGAATTCGAGCCCCGATTAGGAGGATCCCCGCATGCCGAAAGAGACCGGGGAGGATCGCATCACCCGCGCGCAGCGGCGCCTGCGGGTGCTGCAGGACGAGATCGCTTCCAGCGCCGGCCAGACTCAGCTCAGGGTCCTGATGGAAGAGGTCCAGGCGGCTCTCATGGAGCTCGAGGTGGCGCACGAGGAGCTGCGGCAGCAGAACGAGGAGCTCCTGGTCACGCGCCAGGCGCTGGAGACGCAGCGCCAGCGCTATCGCAACCTTTTCGAGGATGCTCCCTTCGGCTATCTGGTGACCGATGTCCACGGCCTCATCGAGGAGGCGAACCAGGCGGCGATCAATCTGCTGGCAGCTCCCTCCTGGGCCATCCAGGGGAAGCCCTTCCTGCTCTTCATCGATGAGATGGACCGTCCCGGCCTGCGGACGCTGATCTCCCTGCCGGGCTCCGGCGAGCTGACGCAGGAACGGGAAGCGCTCCTCAATCCACGGGGAGGAAAACCCCGCACCGTCATGCTCACCGTCGTGCGCGACTTCGACCATGAGCAGAACACCCGGCGCCTGCGCTGGATGCTGCGCGACGTCTCGCAGAGCAAGGCCACCGAGGAGGCGCTACGCGAGAGCGAGGAGCGCCTGCGGCACTCGCAGCGGCTGGAGGCGATCGGACGGCTGGCGGGCGGTATCGCCCACTCATTCAACAACTTGCTGGCGGCGATCTCCTTCCACGGCGAGCTCCTGCGCGAGCAGCTCGGAGACGACGATGGGAGACAGAGCCACGTGGTGGCCATCCAGGACTCTGGGGACCGGGCGGCGGCTCTGGCTCGCCAGCTCCTCGCCTTCGGGCGCAAGCAGGTCCTGCAGCCGCAGGTGCTCGATCCCAATGCCGTGATCGGCGGGCTGGAGCCGATCCTGCGCCGGCTGATCGGCGAGAACATCGATCTCGCCACCGAGCTCGACGGGCAGGCGGGGCCGGTCAACGCCGACCTGGGACAGCTCGAGCAGGTGATCCTCAACCTCGTGGTCAACGCCCGTGATGCCATGCCTTTCGGCGGCCGGCTCAATCTGAGAACAGAGAACGCGGATCTCCCGGCGGCGGAGCAGCCCGGCCTCGAGCTGCCTCCAGGCAGCTATCTGAAGCTGTCGGTGCGCGACAGCGGAACCGGGATGAGCGAGGAGGTCCGCAGCCGGCTGTTCGAGCCGTTTTTCACCACCAAGGACCGGGACAAGGGGACCGGCCTCGGGCTCGCGACGGTCCATGGCATCGTCCACCAGAGCGGCGGCGGAATCACGGTCGACAGCCGGCCCGGAGGGGGATCGACCTTCAGCATCTACCTGCCACGAACGGACGAGCCGCTCGCGGTCTCCGCAGCACCGCGGCAGCGTCTCAGGTCTTCCGCCCGCGGCTCCGAGGTCGTCCTGCTGGTGGAAGACGAGGAGAACATCCGCACGCCGGCGGTGGAGATTCTCCAGGCTCGCGGCTACAAAGTGCTTTCCGCGGGCAACGCCGACGAGGCGCTGCGCGTGGCGGAGCAACACTCTGAGCGGATTCATCTGATGGTCACCGACGTCGTGATGCCGGGGATCAGCGGCAGCCAGCTCGCTGATCAGTTGGTCACGAACCGGCCCGACCTCAGGGTCATCTACATCTCCGGGTATCCGGAGGATGCCATCGTCCATCACGGCGTGCTGAACCCGGGCCACATCTTCCTCCAGAAACCGTTCTCCCCCGCCGCTCTGCTCGCCAAAGTCCGCGAGGTCCTGGATTCCGCGGCAGCGACCTGAAGACAAGCTGACGGCACGGGGTATGCACCCTTCGATGAAGAGGGAGGGATGAGTGACAACGCGCGACATCATTGCCATCGGAGCTTCGGCGGGTGGAGTCGAAGCCCTCTCCGAGGTCCTGGCCGGCTTGCCGGCTGACCTTCCGGCCACCGTCTTCGCCGTTCTGCATATCAGCCCCTTCGGTACGAGCGCCTTGCCGGCGATCCTCGGCCGCGTCAGCGCGCTGCCCGCCGAGCATCCGGCCGACGGCGAGCCCATCCGCCATGGACGGATCTACGCCGCTCCACCCGACCGTCACCTCGCCCTCGAGGCGGGCCGCATCCGGCTGAGCATGGGGCCGACGGAAAACGGCCATCGCCCGGCCATCGACGTGCTCTTCCGGACCGCGGCGCAGAGCTTCGGGCGGCGGGTGATCGGTGTCGTCCTGACCGGCAATCTCGATGACGGGACTGCCGGCCTGGCGCTGGTGAAGGACAACGGCGGGATCGCCGTCGTCCAGAATCCCGAGGAGGCGGCTTACCCGGGCATGCCGGCGAGCGCCCTGCGGAATGTCGAGGTCGATCATGTCCTGCGCCTCGCCGAGATCGGCCCTCTCCTCGCCCGGCTCTCCCGGGAGCCTCTGCCCGACGTAACAGCCGACAGCTCTCCCGGTGCTTCCCGTGGTCCGAATGCCGCGAGCACGGAAGACAGGGGAAGAGAGCCAGCTTACGAAAGGGACAAGGAAGCAGGCCACCCTTCAGGCTTCACCTGTCCCGAGTGCGGCGGTGCGCTCTTCGAGACTTCTTCCGGCCAAGGGTCGATCCATTTTCGTTGCCGCACAGGGCACGCTTATTCTCCGGGAAGCCTGGTGGCCAAGCAGTCGACATCTCTGGAAGCCGCGCTGTGGGCGGCGATCCGGGCGCTCGAAGAGCGTGCCGCCCTGGCCCGCCGGATCGAGAAGCGCCTGTGCGACGCCGGGCGAGCCATGTCCATGGAACGCTTCAGCCAGAGGGCGCAGAGCGCCGAGAGGCACGCCGAGATCCTGCGCGACGTCCTTTTCGATGCGGCGGCGGACCCGACGCCGGACTGAAAAAAAGGCGCTTTGACGACGGATTGTCCACGCTGTGGAGCATGGACCGCCGATGGCGAAAATTTCTCGTCTAACTTACAATAGCCTTCGATGAATAAGGATGAGGTCCAGCATCTCCTCGTGCTGCTCGAGGACGCGATCCACTGCTCGCGCCGCTCACGCCGGGAGATCGAACGCAAGCTGGGGCTGGGCCAGGGCTATCTGGGGAGCCTGTTCCGCGGCAGGATCGAGCTGAAGGTCTGGCACGTGTACACCATCGCGCGGGAGCTCGGCCTCGAGCCCCTCACCCTCTTCCTGCAAGCCTCGCCGCCGCGGGATCCCAGTTGGATGCTGCAGCAGCTTGGCGTCGCGCGCACGGACAAGCCGCCGCTGCCAGAGCCCGGCGAGGCACCTCTCTCCCGGGACGAGGTCGAGGACCTCGTCCGCCGGACCTTGCGCCGGGAGCTGGATCGCCTGGCGAGCGGTACGGCCAGACTTTAGGTCCGCTTCAGGCCTTCGGCACGCTCGAAGACCGAAGCCACGAGCTCGATGAGGTCGAGCGTCGCCTCGTTGCGCTCGGCGGCATCGCGCAGCATCAGGAGAGAGGCGAGCGCCTCGCGGGCGATGTAGCGGGCGCGAAACGTTTCGAGCATCTCGCTGGCGAGGCGATGGACCTCGGAGGTCTTTCCCTGGCGTAGCCAGACCGCGGCGAGATCGAACGAGATGAGGGCTCCGTCGTAGGTCAGCCCCTCCGTGGAGAAAGCCTCCTTGGCCTGGAGCAGAGCCGCCTCGGCGCGCTCCAGATCACAGAGCCCGACGAAAATCTTCCCCTCGATCCAGCGGAGCTTCACCTGAGCGATCCGGTCGGCGTGCTCGGCATAGAGCGGCCGCATCTCCCAGAGCTGCTGGCGGGCGGCGCGAAAATCTCTCAGCTCGACCCGGAACAGCAGGATGTTGTGCAAGGCCTGGAAGACCAGCCGGGGGTCGAGCTCGCGCTCGATATGACGCAGTCCGCGGGCGATCAAACGGATCCCCTCCTCCGGATCACCCGTATAGCCGGTGTGCAGCCCCTTGGTGATCAGCGACCGGCCGGCGTCGTGCATCTCGCCGTGCCGGCGATAGAGACGATAGGCCAGGTCGAGGAGGCGGAAGGCGGCGGGGAATTGGCGCTGGTCGCAGAGAAGTGAGGCCGAGAGCTCGGCGAGGCGGGCGCGCAGCAACGGCGAGCCGGTCCCCTCCTTGCGCGCCTCGCAGGCGCGGGCCATCGCGGTCTCCGCGAGCGCCAGGCGGTCGGAGACGCGGCAGGCGTTGGCCAGACCGGACCAGGCCTGAGACCGCAGATCGGCCAGCGGCGCGGCGCCGCACAAAGCGGGATCGAGCCGCTCGGACGCCTCGACGGCCAGCTCGGCCAGATGGAGCATTCCGGCCGGATCGCTTTCGCGTAGATCCCAGCTCACCTTGAGCAGAGTCTCGCAGAGGCCCCAAGTCCAGAAGCCGGGCTGATCGGAGACCGGCGCCTCGCCGTTGCGGCGGCGACCGTACAGAAGCTGGGTCATCTTGAGCCGGGCTTCGGCGCGCTCTCGCTCGAGAGCCGCCTTGCGCTCGCGGACCGCGGCGAAGACCGCCTCCATCGGCCCTGTGTAGAGAGATTCGTCGGCGGCGATGCCGGGCGCTCCCGGCTTGAGCATCGCCGCCGCCATCGGCTCGAGCCTGGCCTTGCACTCGCCGCAGCTCGTCAGGAGATGGAGCACCACGTCCCGGCGCTCACACGAGGTGAGCTCGCCGACCAGGAATGCCTCCAGCGTCTCGCGGGGTGGATGATCGTTCATCGCGGCTCCTGAATGATCTCACAGCTCAGAGCGTTTCGGAACAAGCGGGAACACGCGAAGGCGACGAAGCGCCGCGAGGACCGACCTCGCGGCGCCGTGGCTCAAAGGACGGTGCCCGGAGCAGGGGCTAGAGCTTCCCCCTCCCCGTTGGGATCGAGCCCCGCGCCACGGTCAGCGAATCCGTTGGGGTCGAGACCCGCGCCTCGATCTCCATCCGGCGTCGTCGTACTGGTGCCGGCAGTCGCCGCCTGCCACAGACCTGTCAGCCAGGCGAGCGCGGCATGGGCGGCACGAAAGGGGTCCGCCTGAGCAGCGGCGGCGGGGCCGGCGCCGGCGAGCGTCAGAGCCAGGACGAGCATGAAGACCGCGGTCCCACGACGAGCGAATCGTTGAAACATGATGATCCCTCCTGCCGCGGGACGTTTCGGGACCGTCATGGTCCCGCCGCCCGCAGCCCGACGTGCGGTGCCTCCCTGAGTCGTGAGCCGGCATTTACGCCCCGTCGTCTCCATCGAGAAAAGCGTTGACGTATCTAACAGGATCTCGCCCGCCTTGTCCCCCTCATTGGCCAGTACTGTTGAAACTTTGTCACCGACGTTAGCTGGAAGAGACAACTTTCGCTCTGAAGCATCGCCGCGTTTTGCTGGGGAAGCGGTCTCTTTTCCGTTTGTATGTTGACAAATGACCTCCCCTGCCGAACAATGCACCGCGTTACGGCAAAGGGGGACCCGCTTGCGGGAAAGCGAAAAGCTTGCAGCGCTTGCAGCGAAGGATATCGCGGATCGGATTTCCCGTCTGCGGCGAGGGCGCGGCTGGAAACAGAAGGAGCTCGCTGCGAAGATCGACAGCAGCTTGTACCAGATCAGCAAAATGGAACGGGGCCACTACATCCCGCGTGCCTCTACATTGCTGCGGTTGGCGGATGCGCTCAGCGTCACCGTGGATTTTCTGCTCACCGGCCGCGGCCCGCGCCCGCCGCAGGGAGATTCCCGTCTCCTTGAACGGCTCCCGGCGTTCGACGGTCTGCCGGAAACGCAGCGTGATTCTCTGATTCTTTTTCTGGACGCGCTCCTCGCCGCTCATGGCTCAGTCAGCCCGGTCAGGCGGCAGCAAACCGCTGGCCGGCGGGAAGGAAATGCGCAGTGATGAACAATCACCCCACGACGCCGGTGTTGCGCGCTTTCTTACGCTCTCTCTCCGTGGCCGATGCCGGCCTCCTCCTCCATCTCCTGGAGTGCCCCCGCTGCGGCCGGCGGGCCTGGAAGGAGCTGTCACCGCGGCCCATGCGGCGACGCCCGGGCAAGGCTCACCCTTCGGGACCGGATTCCGGCGACGCCCCCAAAGCCGCCACGCCTCCGTCAGCCGAGCCGCTTCCCCTCTCCATCGCCGAGCTCTGCCGCAACCTGGCACGCGAACGCCGCGCAGAGCGGCGGACCGATGAAGCGCTGGCCCTTTTCGAGCGTTCAGCCACTCTCTACAGCCGCACCGGCCTGCCCTGGGAGCAGACCATGGTCCTCGGAGAGCTCGCCGGCTTTCTCCTCGAGCTCGAGCAGGAGGAGGAGGCGCTCGCCGCCTTCGAGAGGATCCTGGATCTCGGCTCGACGGCCGCCGATCCCGGCCTCGCCGCCGGCTCCACGGTGGGCATCGCCGGCCGCCTCGCGGCGCTGAATGATCCCTTGGAAGGGCGGCGCCTCCTTGCGCTGCTCCGTGAGCGGCTGGGCCGGCGGCGCGCGGCGCGGCAACGGCTCGATCTGATCCGTAGCGAGGGGCTCCTCGCCGCTTTCACCCGCCAGGAGCACCAGGCCGAGAAGAGCTTCCGCGACGCCTGGACCGGCTACCTTCGCGCGGGAGCCCCGGGACATGCCGTCCTGGCGGTCGTCGACCTCAGTGCTCTCTTGCTGCGCCAGGCGAGGGGCACGGCGCTGCGCGACCTCGCGTCAGAGGTCGGCCGCGCGTTTCGTGGCCGCGACCTGCCGAAGCCGGTCCACAACGCTCTCGACAAGCTGCTGCCCGGCCTCGATCCCGGTTCCGGCTCCAGACCGGCCTCCGCCGAGCTCCTCACCGCGATTGCCGTCGATCTCGCGCGCGCCCTCTCCACACTCTCGGCTGTGCCTTGAGGCGGTTTTCACTTCGGGGGCCGGCTTGGACGGATCTCCACCTGGCTCGGCAAGGCGCGCTGCGGATAGGAAAGGAGATGGAGGACGGTGGCCGCGATGTCCTCCGGCCGCAGCTTCCAGCTCTGATCCTTGCGGTCGCTCTGCGCCTCGCGGTCCCCGAAGCCGGTGTCGACGCTCCCCGGCAGGATCGCGGAGACCCGTACGCCATATTTCCGCAGGTCGAGCATCGTCGCCTCGGACAGGCCGACGAGGCCGAACTTGCTGGCGTTGTAGGCCGCGCCTCCCGCCATCGCATTCTTGCCGGCCAGGGAGGCGATGTTGAAAATCCAGCCGTCCCCTTGCGTCTTCATCCCCGGCGCCACGGCCCGGATGAAATAGAAAGCGCCGTCGAGGTTGGTCTGGAGCATCTCCCGCCACTGGTCGCCGGTCAGCTCGTCCACCGGCGCGAAACGGCCGAGGCCGGCGTTGTTCACCAGACAGTCGATCCGCCCCGCCGCCGCCAGCACGAAGGAGACGAAGGCATCGACCTCCTCCTGGCGCCGCACGTCGACCGGCCGGCCGGTGACCACGTCGCCGAAGCGCTGCCGCAGAGCATCGACGGCGGCGTCCACCGAAGCCTGGGTGCGGCTGCACAGGAAGACGCGCCAGCCTTCCTCCAGCAGCGCCTCGGCGATACCGAGCCCGATGCCCCGGCTGCCGCCGGTCACCAGAGCGACTCGGGAGGCTCCTTCCGTCGTTTCGTCCATGCTCTCCTCCTCCACGCGAGTCTATCAGCCCACCGGAATGGCCGGCTCAGGCTTCTTGTTTTAATCGACCGAAGGAGGGTGTAAACCCAGATGCTCTTCGATCCCATGTACTTCCTGTTCATCGCTCCGGCTCTCCTGCTTTCCCTGTGGGCGAGCTTCCGGACCAAGTCGACGTTCAACAAATATTCGCGGGTGCGTACGCTGCGCGGCCTTACCGGCGCCCAGGCGGCGCGGACGATGCTCGAAGGGGCCGGCATCCACGACGTCCAGATCGTGCCGACGCAGGGCGTGCTGACGGATCACTACAATCCGCTCAACAAGACCCTGGCCCTCTCCGAGCCGGTCTACGCCTCGAATTCGGTCGCCGCGGTCGGCGTCGCCTGCCACGAGGCCGGCCATGCCATCCAGCATGCCGAGGCCTACAAACCGCTCTGGCTGCGCTCGGCTCTCGTGCCCACGGCCAACATCGGCTCCTCGGTCGGCTACATGGTCATGCTGGGCGGCCTGATCTTCAGCTCGGCCAACATGGTGATGGTCGGAGCCGTGCTGTTCTCGATGGTGCTGCTGTTCCAGATCGTGACCCTGCCCGTTGAGCTCGACGCCTCGGCGCGGGCCAAACGGCTGGCCTTCGCGAACGGCATCGTCCTCGACCAGGAGCGGCAGGGCGTGAGCCGCGTGCTGAACGCAGCGGCCCTGACCTACATCGCCGCCGCCGTCTCGACCCTGATGACCCTGCTCTACTTCCTCATGCGCTCCGGCCTGCTCGGCGGGCGACGCGACTGATCAGACGCGCCTGATCAATGATCCGCCGGAGGGCCGAGGATCTCGACCAGCTCCTTGACCCGGCCCTCCAGCTCTTCCTGAGTGGAAGCCTCCACGACCAAGCGGAGAAACGGCTCCGTGTTCGACGGCCGGACGTTGGCCCACCAGGTCGGATACTGGAAGGTGATGCCGTCCAGATAGTCGATCTGGCCGTCGCCGTACCGCCGCGCCAGCTCTTCGATCTTCCCCTGCTTGTCCTCGACCACGAAGTTGATCTCGGGGCTCTTGGCATAGCGGCGTAGCGGCTGCACCAGCGCGGAGAGCGGCTGACCCGTCTCGCGCATCAGATTCAGAGCCTCGATGACGGCGAGAAGAGCACAGTCGGCGTAGTAGTGATCACGGAAGTAGTAGTGTCCCGCCAGCTCACCGCCGAAGATGCCGTCCCGCTTGCGCAAGGTGGCCTTCATGAAAGAGTGGCCGACCCGCTCCCGTACGGGGATGCCGCCGTGCTCCTCAATGTACTCGTGCACCGCCCGGGAGGAGCGCAGGTCGTAGAGCACCGCCTTGCCCGGCTCGCGGTCCAGCAGCTCGCCGCCGATCAACCCTGTCATCAAGTCGCTGCCGATGGGCTCGCCCCGCTCATCGATGAAGGCGGAACGGTCGGCGTCGCCGTCGAAAGAGACGCCGAGATCGGCTCCGGTCTCCTTGACCTTCCGCATCAGGTCGTGGAGGTTCTCCTCCTTGAGCGGGTTGGCCTCATGATTGGGGAAGCTGCCGTCCAGCCCAAAATAGAGAGGGATCAGATCGATTCCCATCGCCTGCAGGATCGGCTCGTAGAGCGTCCCCATTCCATTGGCGGCGTCCACCACCACCTTGAGGCTCTTCTTGCCGCGCAAGAAGGACAGGACGTGGCGGCTGTACTCCTCGAAGATGGCGCCGTGAGCAATCTGGCCGGGGCGGTCGGCCCGAGGCAGATCTCCTGACTTCACTTTCGCCTCCATGAGAGCGATCCCGTGGTCGCCGGAGACCGGGAGAGCACCGTGGCGGCTGAATTTGAAGCCGTTGTACTGCGCCGGGTTGTGACTGGCGGTGACCTGCACGCCGCCAGCCGCCTTGGTGAGCCCCACCGCGAAGTAATTCATCGGCGTGGTGGCCAGACCGATGTCCAGCACATCGAGCCCGGCGGCGGTCAGCCCCTCGATCAGGGCCTTGGCGAGCCCTTCGCTGTGCGACCGCATGTCGCGGCTCACCACCACGGTGTTGCCGAGGGCGCGGTCCTCGACGTCCAGCACGTGCTGGAAGGCGAGTCCGATCCGGCGGGCGATGTCCTCGTTGAGCTCGGAAGGGACGAGTCCCCGGACGTCGTAGGCTTTGAAGATTCCGGACATGGTCAATGGTCTCCCACTCTGTACACGGCGAAGGCGAAGGCGAGGTCCTCGACGGCGGCCTCGCGCAGGACGCCGGAGTCTACCTCTCTCTGGGGGGTCAGCTCCACGGCCAGCGTCTCGCCGGCGATCCAGTCGCGGTGCGCCGCGATGGCCTCCTCCAGCTCCGGCGCGGCGGTGTAGACCACGCGGATGCGGTCCGCATAGTCCAGATCGGCCTCCTTGCGGGCGGTCTGCAGGCGGTGCACCACCTCGCGTGCCCACCCTTCGGCCACCAGCGCGGGGGTGAGGCGCGCCTCCAGAGCCACCAGAAGCTCGCGGTCACCCTGCGTCGCCGTCCCCTCGTGCTCGACGAGCCGGACCTCCACCTCCTCGGCGGAGAGCTCCGCCGGACCGTCGGAGAGCTGGATGGTGACCTTGCCGCTCTTCTCCAGCTCCGCGGCCAGGGCATCGCCGTCCGCCGCCTCCAAAGCCTTCTTCACCTCCGGCATCCGCTTCCCGAAGCGCGGGCCGGTCTTGGGAAAGATGGGACGCACCTCGTGGTGGACGTATTGGGTGCGGTCGGTCGCCCAATGGATCTCCTTGACGTTCAGCTCGTCCTGGAGGATTTCGGCGTGCGGCATGACCAGGCCGGGGAGCGACTCGTCGGCGGTCACCAGGGTGACCATGGACAGAGGCTGCCGGGTCTTGAGCCCGTGGAGATTGCGTGCCGCGTGGCCCAGGCGGACGATGCGCTGGACGGCCGCCATGCCCTTCTCCAGTGGCCCATCCGCCCGTTCTCCTGAAGGCTCAGGCCAGCTCTCCAGATGGACGCTGGGGGCCGCGCTCCCGTCCTGGCCGAGGACCAGGTTCTTGTAGAGAACATCGGCCACGAAGGGCGTAAACGGCGCGATCAGCCGCGCCAGGGTCGTCAGCACCTCGTAGAGAGTCTGGTAGGCGCTCTCCTTGAGCCGAGCGCCTTCTTCAGTGCGTCCCGCTTCGCCCGCCCAGAAACGGCTCCGGCTCCGCCGGATGTACCAGTTGGTCAGATCATTGAGAAACTCTTCGATGGCGCGCGCCGCGGCCATGAGGTCATAGGCGTCGAGCCCCGCCGTGACGTCGCTGGTCAATCTGTCCAGGCGGAGGAGGACCCAGCGGTCCAGGGACGGTCTGGCGTCGAACGAAATTTGCCGGGCGCCCGGACGCCAGCCGTCCAGGTTGGCGTAGATGGTGAAGAACGACAGCGCGTTCCACAGCGGCAGCAAGAAACCTTGCGCCGCCTCGCGCACCAGCCGCGCCGAGAAACGCGACGGCTGCTCCGGATTGTTGACGCAGAAGTACCAGCGCAGAGCGTCGGCGCCGGCCTCGGCGATCACCGCCATCGGCTCGACCACGTTGCCCAGGCGTTTCGACATCTTCCGCCCCTGCTCGTCGTTGACGTGGCCGAGGACGATGCAGTTCTTGTACGCCACCGAATCGAAGAGCAGAGCACCGAGCACGTGCAGGGTGTAGAACCAGCCGCGGGTCTGGTCCACCGCTTCGGCGATGAAGTCGGCGGGGAACTGGGTCCGCCCGTCGATGAGCTCGCGATTTTCGAAGGGATAATGATGCTGGGCAAAAGGCATGGCGCCGGAATCGAACCAGGCGTCGATGACCTCCTCGACCCGCTTCATCATCCCCTGGCCGCACTGGGGGCAGGGCCAGGTGACGGCGTCGATGTACGGCCGGTGCGGATTGAACTGCGCCGGGTCGTACAGATTCTCCGGCAGCGGCCGGCCCGACTTCCGGAACAGCTCGGCGTAGGAGCCGATCACCTCCTGGTGCGAGCAACTCTCGCTACCGGTACAGCGCCAGACCGGCAGCGGCGTTCCCCAGTAGCGCTTGCGCGACAGGGCCCAATCGACCACGTTTTCGAGCCAGTTGCCGAAACGCCCCTCGCCGATGTGCTCCGGGTGCCAGTGGATCTCCTTGTTCTTGTCCACCAGGGCCCGCTTTTCGGCCGTCGTGCGCACGAACCAGCTCGTGGTGGCGTAGTAGAGGAGCGGCCGGTCGCAACGCCAGCAGAAAGGGTAGCTGTGGCGGTAGCGGTCGGCGTGCAGGAGCAGGCCCCGGCTCTTCAGGTCCTGCATGATCTTGGGATCGGCATCCTTGAACCAGATTCCGGCGAACGGGCCCGCGCCGGGAACGAGCTTGCCCTCGCCGTCGACAGAAAGGATCATGGGAAGGCCGTAGCGCTTGCCGGTCTGGTAGTCGTCCTCGCCGAACGGCGGCGCGGTGTGGACGAGCCCCGTCCCCTCGCTTTCGGTCACGTAGTCGCCGAGGACCACACGGCCGGGAGCCTCGGGCGCAAAGAAAGTGAAGAGTCTCTGGTAGAGCAGATTCTCCAGATCGCGCCCCAGGAAACGGGCGAGAGCCGGCTGCTCGCGCAGGTCGATCTGCCGGCGTTTCCCCTCTTCCTCCACCACCAGCGGTACAGCGGTGCCCAGCCGGTCCCCCAGGAGAATCAGCTCACCGGGATGGGCCGGATTCTCGATCACCCGGTAGACGTGGTCCGGATGGACCGCCAGGCCGACGTTGGCGAGAGTGGTCCAGGGCGTGGTGGTCCAGGCGACCAGCTTCAGGCTGTCGCCGGTCTCCCAGGCCTCGCCCTCCACGGTCCGCAGGCTCTGGCCGGGGAGGGCCGGAAAAAGCGTCCAGATCGACGGGTCGTCCACGTCCTTGTAGTTCTGCGCCACCTCATGGCTGGACAGGGTGGTGCCGCAACGCGCGCAGTACGGCTGGATCTTGTATCCCTCGGTGAGGAGGCCTTTCCTGGACAGCTCGGACAGAGCCCACCAGACCGACTCGATATAGTCGTTGGTATAGGTCAGGTAGGCGTGGTCCAGATCGAGCCAGTAACCAATGCGCTCGGTCATGACGCGCCATTGCCGTTCGTAGGTGTGGACGCTGTCCAGGCAGGCCTGGTTGAACTTCTCGATGCCGTACTCTTCGATCTGCTGCTTGCCGCTGAAGCCGAGCCGTTTCTCCACCTCGATCTCGACGGCCAGGCCGTGCGTGTCCCAGCCGGCCTTGCGCGGCACGCGGTAGCCGCGCATCGTGCGATAGCGCGGGAAGAGATCCTTGACCACGCGGGTGACCACGTGGCCGACATGGGGCACGTTGTTCGCCGTGGGCGGGCCTTCGAAGAAGATGAAGTCTCCTCGCGGCGCCGGTTTCGTCAGGCTCTGCTCGAAAATGCCCCGGGCCTTCCAGTCGGCGAGCACTTCGAGCTCGAGCTGGGGGAAGGGATAACCGCCCGGGACCTCGGGGAATCTGGAGTCGCTCATTCGGGAAAACCTCGTTGGATCGGCGGCGGACTGAAGAGGCGCCGCGACAAAGGTCGCTATTGTATCCGGTGCGAGAGAGGGGGCCTACGCTGTATCGATGAAGCGTTCGAGGGCCCGGCAGAAAATCGTGGCGTTCTCGACGTGCGGGAGCTCGCCGCTGCCCTGGAACACCTCCAGCCCGGCATGCGGCAGAAGGCGCAGCCAGAGATCGGCATTCTGCACCGGCGACGAGAGGGCGGCGCCGCCCCAGGCGAGGAGGACCGGCACGTCGATCCGTTCCAGGTCGCTCGCAGCGCTCTCCTGGAGACCGAGATCTCCCCGCAGATAGGCCGCCAGGGCGGCGCGGGACCTCGGCGCGTGACTCGCCCGGTAGTGGTGATCGAGCAGCGCCGCATCCACTCTCTCCGGCGCGGCGTAGACCTCTCTCCTCAGGTGATGCGTCAGGGCCGAGCGGCTGGTCAGCAGGTCGAGAACCGTGGAACGCAGGACCGGCACTTTGAGGATCCGGCGCAGAAACGCCGGGCCGGCTCCGTCCGCTCCACCGTCGGCCGGCAGCCCGAGCGGGGTCACCAGGGCGAGGGCGCGGACCCGGCCGGGGCTCTCGGCGGCCACTCGCACGGCATACATCGCGGAGATCCCCGCCGCCACGAGCACAGCCGGCTCGCGGACCACGCCGCGGAGAAAATCCTGAATCGAGGCGACGCAGGCCTCCGCGCTGCTCCCGCCTGCCGGAGGCTCGGAGCGGCCCCACCCCGGAAGATCGGGGGCGTAGACTGCGTGCCGGACCGCGAGGGTCTCGGCCGCGGCACGCCATTGGTCGGCGTCATATCCGGGACCGAGAGAGTGCAGCAGCACGAGAGGAGGGGGGCCTCCTCCGAGCTCCTGGAACACCACCTCTCCGAGCGCGCCCGCGAAGCGGTGCGCCCGCCCCCAGCGCGGGGCCTGCGGCGGCTCCGCCCGCCGGCGGATCACCTCGCTGATCAACACCGGCAGCCCGACCGTCGCGCCCGCGAGGAGCAGCCCCTTGGCCAGGCGCGCACCGGCCCGCCGCTCAAGCCCACCCTTCCCACGATTGGGGAGACGCCACATGGAGCCGGAGAATAACACGATGCGCCCGTCCTCCACGGTTTGCTATATAATCCGCCGCCGATCGTCCGGCTTTCCGGCAGCGTTCACGAGATTCCATCATGCCTGTTCGTCCTATCGTCCGGCTCGGCCACCCTTCTCTGCGGACCCGCGCGCACGCTGTTCCCCTGGATCAGATCGGCGATCCAACGATTCAGACTCTCATCGACGACCTGGTGGAAACCATGCGCGCGTCCCACGGTGTCGGGATCGCCGCTCCGCAGGTTGCCGCCGAGCTGCAGATCTTCGTCTACGAGTCCATGAAGCATCCGGATCCCGTGGCGGACATCCCGCTGCACGTGGTCATCAATCCGATGATCACCCCGCACGAGCGCGAGCTGGCTCACGATTGGGAGGGCTGTCTGTCGATCCCCGATCTGCGCGGCATCGTGCCTCGCCATCCGGCTGTCCGCGTTCAGGGGCTGGATCGGGAGGGGCAACCTCTCGACTATCTGGCCCGCGGTTTCGAGGCCCGGGTCGTCCAGCACGAGTTCGATCACCTCAACGGCGTTGTCTTCCTGGATCGCATGCGGGACTTCCGCACCCTCAGCTACGTCGACGAGTGGGGGCAATATCTGTCCGGCCGCGACGATCCAGACGACACCGCGATCGGCTGAGCTCAATCGGGTTGAAACCTTTGGCGCGGGAGCTCATCGTCCTCTGGGCTGGACGCCATCACCGCTCGCCGTGGGAAGAGATCTGCTCGTCTTACCGGCGCCGCATCGGCCATCTGGCTGCCGTCCGCGACCTGCCGGTCCGGGCGCGCACCGGAGCCGACGACCCGCAGCGCCAGCGGGCCGAAGGGCAGGCGCTGCTCGCCGCCGCCCCCCAGCCGGCGTGGATCGTCGCCCTGGACAGCCGCGGCGATGCTCCGGATTCGGAGGAGCTCGCCGGCCGGCTGGCCCGTATCAAGACCGAGTGGCCGCATCCTGTCGCCTTCCTGATCGGCTCCGATCTGGGGCTCGACCGCACGGTGCTCGACGCGGCACGGTGGGTCTTGTCGCTCGGCCGTTTGACACTTTCCCATGAGCTGGCACGTACCGTGCTTTACGAGCAGCTCTTCCGCGCCCTCTCGATCGAGGCCGGAATGAGCTATCATCGCGAGCCCTGACATCAGGCCAGGTTCGAAAGGAGACAGCAAGCGTGCCCAAGACAGAGAAGGCCAAGCCGGCGACCACCCCTGGCGCCGAGATGTCCCAGGAGAGTTTCAAAGCCCTGCACGATCGGCTGGTCCAGCAACGGCAGGAGATCGTCGATATGTACAAGCAGGACGTCAAGGCCGGCCAGGAGTCGGCGGACGACGGTACCGAGGACATCGTCGACCGCGCCAACAACTCCTACAACCGGGAGCTGATGTTCTCGCTGTCGGACAGTGAGCGCGTGCTGCTTTTGCAGATCGAAGCGGCGCTGGCCCGGATCGAGACCGGAATTTATGGCCGTTGCACGAACTGCGGCAACATGATCCATCCGCTGCGTCTGGAGGCGGTGCCTTGGGCCCGGTTCTGCATCGACTGTCAGGAGCTGGCGGAAAAGGGGCTGCTCGAGGCCGAGGCCTCCTGACGGCGGCCGCCGGCGCGCCGAGCGGTATCGCGGGCATGGCCACCACGGTCGAGAGCTTTCTCGCGGGCCTGGGCAGGGGAGAACGTCCACAGGTCTGCCTGGTCCACGGCGACCTGGTCCTCGCCGAGCCGGCCGCGGACCGGATTGCCGCGGCTCTCGCGCAGTCTCTCGGCTGTCCGGCCGACAGCATCGAGACACGCCGGCATCCAGCCTCCCTCGCTCCGATTCTCCAAGACCTTCGGACCTTTTCCCTCTTCTCCGCGGCGAAAGTGGTCCTGGTCGTGGACTCCGCCGTTTTCGCCGACCGGGGCGCGGCGGCCGACCTGATCGACGACGCGGCCGAGTCTCTTCCTGCCGCCTCTGGCGCTCCGCAAAATGCGGAAAACCTCCGTGCCCTGACGGCTCGCGAGCGGCAGGCTGCCTCCCGCCTCCTGCAGGCTCTCCACCTCTTTGATCTCGATCCCTACGCCGGATCGCCGGAGCAGGTGCTCGGCGAGCTTCCCGGCTGGGTGCTCGAAGGAGGCACGGCACGGCGCGGCCGTGGCGCCCGGGCGCGGGGCAAAAAGCAGGTCGAGGAGCTGCGCGGCTCCCTGGTGAGTCTGCTGGAAGCGGCACGGCACGAAGGGATCACCGGAGCCGGCCAGAGCGACCTCTCTGCACTGGCCGACTCGATTCGCGGCGGGCTCCCCGACGGTCACGCCCTGGTGCTGGCGGAGCGCACCGCGGGCGCGGACCATCCGGTCGTCCGGCTCCTCACGGAGCGCAAGGCGGTGCTGGCCGTCGGCAGCGTCGAGGCCGGCGAGAAAGGCGGCGGCTGGCAAGGGCTCGATCTGCTGGCCCAGGAGCTTCAACGTCAGACCGGGGTCGGGATTGCTCCCGAGGCCATGGGCGAGCTCGCCCGCCGGACTCTGCGCCAGGAGGGCGACGGACGCAAGAAAGGGATCGACGCCGACTCCACCGCCCGGCTCGCCGGCGAATACCGGAAGCTGGCGAACCTCGTTGCCGCCGCGGGGCGCATCGACAAGAAGCTGGTGGAGCAGACGGTGGAGGACCGCGGCGAAGAGGATGTCTGGCAGCTTCTCGACGCCGTGGCGGCCGGCCGGGGCGGCGAGGCGCTGGACCGTCTTCACCGGCTCCTTCTCTCCGCCGACGACGTGATCGTGGCCCGCCTCTCCTTCTTTTCCCTCTTCGCCTCGTTTTGCCGGCAGCTCACGGCCATCCGCGGCCTCATGCGTGCCACCCGGGTGCCAGCCGGCGAAGGGAACTACGCCCGCTTCAAGGACCGCCACGCTCCGACTCTCCAGGGGGAGATTCCCGGCGGCGGCAAGAATCCGGTCGCGGGGCTCCATCCGTTCCGTCTCCATCGTGCCTATCTCGCCGCCTCGCGCCTGCCGGAGCCGTTCCTCGCCCGCCTTCCCGCCGAGCTTCTTGAGACCGAGCTGCAGCTCAAAGGCGAGACCGGCGAGGCCGACACAGCTCTCGCCGATCTCGTCGCGCGAGTGAGCAGCGCCGGACGCCGGACCTAATTGTTGATGTAGCCGAGGCCGCGGAGCTCATCGACGAGCTCGCCGTCCGCCGTGGATGTCCGGGCCTTCGTCCCCCGGCGCACACCCCAGGAGCGGATGGTGCGCAGGGGATGGCCGCGACGAAAGCGCGCGGTGAAAAGCTCCTGCCAGGCCCGGCCGGCAAAATTCTCCGCGACCGGCATTCCCAGCCCAAAGAGAAGCGTGGGAGCGATGTCATGCACGTGGATGCCGTTGATCTTGGCGTCCGGATCGATGTCGGGGCCGGCAGCGAGAAAGATCCCGTGCGTGTTCTCCGTGTGGGTTCCCGACAGGCGGGAAATCTTGCGCACTGCGCCCTCGAAGGGCTGCCCGCGGATGAGCAAGACTGGCGTCGGACGGTCCAGGGAAACTCCTACCACCAAGTCGGTGCCCTGGGCGACCTCTCGCGCCTTCGGGTCGCGCATGTAGAACGCCGGAGAGCCGTCGGCATAGGTCACCGCCGACAGATCCTCAGCGAGGCGCTGTCTGATGGCGGCCCGGTCGGACGCGAGCACGCGCCCTCCCGGCTCCCGGCCGGCCAGAGCGAAGCGGAGACGTTTGGCACGGCGAAAATCGGCCGATGAATAGGTGTAGATCTTCGTCGCCGCGAAGTCGACGCCGCCTTTCCGGCGCTTCAGATAGCCGAGGCGCTCGAGCACCGCATCCATGTCCAGCATCACCCGGACCTCCTCGCGGCGGGCCGCGTGGAAGCCGTGGTCGGAGAGGACCATCACGTTGGTGTCGCCCGGAGCCGCGTCGAGGATGCGGCCAATGGCTTGGTCCACAGCTTCGTAGACCTGCTCGACGCGACCGCGGCAGGCTTCCAGGCTGGCCGGGTCGGCCCCGGGAAAGGCCTCCGGCTCGAAGCACTTCCATGCGGCATGGCTGACGACATCGGTGCTGCGGAAATACATCAGCAGAAGATCGAGATCCTTGCCGGCCAGTTGTGCGGCGGCAAGCGCCAAGGCCCGATCCCGGCTCCCAGCCAGATCATCCGATTGGAAGAGACTGGGCTCGCGCTCCGCCTTCCTGGCCAAGCGCAGAAACTCGGGTAGATAGGACGGTGGATAGACTGTCCGTTCAAGCTTGAGCAGGGCACGATCGGAGACGACGTAACCGTTGACCTCTTCGGCCGGCCAGGAGCCCCACCATCCCAGAACGGCCACGCGCCGTCCGACGCGGGTAAGCATGTTCCAGAGCGCAGGAACCTTGCGCAGGTCGGAGGAGACGGGCACGTCGCCCTGGGCCGTCGGGACGACGAAATCCGTGATTCCATGCTCTTGCGGCTTCACCCCTGTCGCCACCGTGGTCCAGATGACGGGAGACGCGTTATACGCCGTCCGCAAGGTTTCCATCACGCCTCGGTCGGCGATCCTGCGCAGGTGCGGGAGCTTTCCCTGCGCCCAGAGCCGCTCGAGAACAACCTTTTCACCGCCGTCGATACCGAAGACAATGAGAGGGTGACGGGAAGGTGTGGATCTGCGGCGCGTCCAGAGCAGGGCTGCTCCGGCGAAAAGAACAACGGCAACGACAGCGCCAATCCACCAACGGCTGGTCCGAGTCATGAGCAGATTCTATCTGGGGTTGAGCAGAAAAAACGATGGCCTTCCATCTTTTAAAAATGGAAGGCCTTTGAGAATTAGCTTCCCGGCAGCGACCTACTCTCCCACACACCAACGCGTGCAGTACCATCGGCGCAGAGGGGCTTAACTGCCGTGTTCGGAATGGGAACGGGTGTTTCCCCCTCGCTAAAACCACCGGA